>CERN01055455.1_pt1 | contig 94562 bp, 84 predicted proteins | sample 530761 | NCBI WGS metagenome assembly CERN01 (sample SAMEA2620947, study PRJEB7988) | marine metagenome | isolation source: saline water (ENVO:00002010), including | reverse complement strand
AAGAAAAACCCCGCCAAAATATGACGGGGTTTGTCAGCGGTCTGACGGGTCGTGCATTGCACGGCCCGTTTTTTTATCAATTTTGTTCAAAATTCCCCGTTTGGACGCGACTTTGCCGTCGCCGTGTCATTTTTTAGCGAGAATTTTGGTTTCAAACAGTTTTTGTCCTTGCCAAGCGAATGAAGAAAAACCATTTGAAAAGGCAGGTTTTTGAAGCTGTTAGTTCATACTGAATACCGGGGCACATTAAATGGCACTTGATGCCGATATCCTTCTTGATCGTCGACGTTTGAAAAAATCGATTTTCCGCTGGCGGGTCCTGGCGGTCGTTGCCGTCATCATTGCCATCGTGATCGCCTTTGCACGCAGCGGCGCAAGTGACGCCGTATGGGGCAATATTGGTCCGCGCATTGTCGAGGTGAACATCGAAGGGGTGATTACAGAAGATCCCTATCTTCTGGATGCGCTGGAGGAGATTGAAGAAGACAGCGATGTCGCAGGTGTAATTGTCCATATCAACAGCCCCGGTGGCACCATGGTCGGTGGCGAGGCGCTGTTTGAAAGCCTGCGCCGGATTGGTGAAACCCGACCGATCGTTGCTGAAATGGGAACCGTGGCCGCATCGGGTGGTTATATGGCCGCCATTGCCGCCGATCATATTGTCGCCCATCGCGGGACGGTGACGGGATCGATTGGTGTGATTTTCCAGTCGATGAATTTCAACGGCACGCTGGAAAAGCTTGGTGTCGAGCCGCTAACGGTTAAAAGCGGCCCCCTGAAAGCCGTGCCAAACCCGTTTGAACCGACGGACGATGCCGCGCGAACGGCTATGGAAAGCCTGATTTCAGACATGTTTGGCGTGTTTGTCGACATGGTCGCTGAACGACGCGGCATGGATACCGATACCGTACGGAAATTGGCCGATGGTCGGGTTTATACCGGTCAGCAGGCCGTTGCGAACGGTCTGATCGACGAAATTGGTGGTCGACGCGAAGCTTTGCGTTGGCTGCAGGATGAAAAGGGTGTTGCACCCGATGTGGCAGTTGTGCCGCTTGAAATCGATTATCCGGATGACTCCCTCATGACGGTGTTATTCGAGGGAAATATCGGAAAAATGCTGTCATCTGAGGGGCTTAAACTTGACGGGTTGCTGACTGTCTGGCAACCTGAGTGAAAGCGCCGACGTGACGTAATCTAACCTTTGGTTGATTGGATATCTGTCAGAACGAACAGGATGGGGCCTGAATATGACAAAATCAGAACTGATCGCCCGGCTGGCCGAGATGAACCCGCATCTGTATCAGCGCGATGTGGAACGGATCGTGGCGACGATCTTTGACGAAATTACCGAGGCTCTGGCACGCGGGGATCGGGTTGAGCTGCGCGGCTTCGGCGCATTTTCCGTGAAACAGCGTGATTCCCGGGTCGGACGCAATCCGCGTACCGGTGAGGCTGTGCCTGTGGGCGAGAAAAAGGTTCCTTATTTCAAAACCGGGAAGCAGCTGCGCGAGCGTCTTAACTGACAGTTTACCGTTTTGAGCGGCTTGCTGTTCGTATGCGAACTGCGTTAAACCAAGCCTGCCGGGTTTTCACGGTGGCTGTAAAGTCATTTGAAAATATTTCCGTTTGACCATATCGGGTCCATGCTTTGGCTTGTCTGATGTGTGGGCTATGACACCATGCCTTTTTGCCCGTCGGCACCAGGAGTTAAAATGCGCATTCTCTATTGGATCATTTCCATTCCGCTTGCGATCCTGATTGCGATTTTTGCCGTGTCGAACCGGGCGTTGGTGACATTGTCGTTGTGGCCGTTACCCTATGAAGTCGATATGCCGCTTTTCCTGCCGATCATGGTTGCACTGTTGATCGGGCTTGGTATCGGCTTGACATATGAATGGCTGGTGCATGGCAAGCATCGTCGTGCGGTCAAGCGCATGGATACAGAATTGCGTCGATTGCGCCCGGAAGAAACCGGCAACGACACGCCAAATGACAACAAGGTGATCAGCCAGCAGAAAGCGTCCTGACAGGAAAGACTGCGACGCGCGGGCCAATATTGTGCCTATTTCGGGTTGGTATTTCGGTTAAAATCGGCTAAGTCATGCCCGGTCCGCCGCAACTTCGTGGGCCAATCATGAAATTCCAGCCCGCCGGAGGACCCATGACCCAAGCTATAGCCCCCCAAGACCGTATTTTTTGCGCCATCGACACCACTGATCTTGCACATGCAGTTGATCTGGCTTCTCGTTTGTGCGGAGTGATTGGTGGGGCGAAGCTTGGCAAGGAATTCTTTGCGGCCCACGGCCCGCAGGGCGTGCGTGAAGTCGCAAAAGCCGGGCTGCCGATTTTTCTGGATGTCAAATATCACGACATTCCCAATACCGTTGCTGGTGCCGTGCGTGCGGTAACGCCGCTTGGCCTCAGGATCGTGAATGTTCATGCCACGGGCGGCCTTGAGATGATGAAACGTGCTGGTGAAGCCGCACGTGAAGCCGCCGACAAAGCAGGTGTTAACGCGCCGTGGGTTATCGCGGTAACGATCCTGACCAGTCTGGATCAGGCTGACCTCGATGATGTTGGTCTGAGGGGACCGATCAGTGATCGTGTTGTCAAACTTGCCGAATTGACCCAGAAGGCCGGTCTGGACGGGGTTGTTTGTTCCGCACAGGAAATTACAGCGGCACGTGCGGCATGTGGACCTGATTTCAAATTGATCACACCGGGCATTCGGCCAACCTGGGCAAGTACAGATGATCAGAAACGCATTGTCACGCCGCACGATGCCATGGCGATGGGAACGGATGTGATGGTGATTGGTAGACCGATTACCAAAGCTGATGACCCGGTTGTGGCCGCAAAACGCATTGTTGCAGAACTCTCCTGATCCGATTTATCCATTTTGTAATTCACGCAGGTCCGGTGTTCAACCGGGCCTGTTTCAGTTGTGACGTAACCGCATAGTTTTTATGCCAATTTCGCGATGGTGGAATTTGTGCGCTGCACGCAGAATTGAATCGTTTCAAGCTTTCGGCTGATTAAAGCGCTTCGCAAACACGTCCGAAACTTGTCGCCCGACATTATCCCGCATTGGTGCGATGCACCCCTGGACATCCTGATCATGATAACTGCTGCTGCCCGTAATGGTTTCTTTGGAAACCTTCCGATCCTTGCTCTTGCGCTCGCATCCTTCGGGATCGGCACGACCGAATTTGTTATCATGGGATTGTTGCCGGATGTGGCGACAGATCTTGGTGTAAGTATTCCCGATGCCGGGTTGCTGGTTACCGGTTATGCGTTGGGTGTTACGTTTGGCGCGCCGTTTCTGGCGATTGCGACGTCAAAAATGGATCGTCGTCATGCCTTGCTGATGCTGATGGCAATTTTCATTTTCGGCAATTTCCTGTGTGCGATGGCACCGGACTACTGGCTTTTGATGGCGGCCCGTGTTGTGACCGCATTCTGCCATGGGGCATTCTTTGGTCTGGGGGCTGTTGTTGCGGCAAATCTTGTTGCGCCACATAAACGGGTACAGGCCATTGCCTTGATGTTTTCCGGTCTGACATTGGCGAATGTTCTTGGTGTCCCGTTTGGCACGGCACTTGGTCAGGAACTTGGTTGGCGTTCGACTTTCTGGGCGGTTGTCGGGATCGGGGTTTTTGCGGCTGTGGCACTTTATTTCTGTTTGCCGCGTAAAATCGCCGCATCGGGCGGTAGCTTGATTGCCGAAGCCCGGGCTCTGGCGAAAACCCAGGTTATCTTTGCCATGGCGATCAGTGTTCTGGCTTCTGCCAGCATGTTCAGCGTGTTTACCTATATCACCCCGATGTTGCAGAACATCACCGGCATTTCGGCACGGCAGGTGACCTATGTTCTGTTGCTGTTCGGTGCCGGTTTGACGATAGGCAACTATATCGGTGGCCGTCTGGGGGATTGGCGCCTGATGCCCGCGATCATTGCGACGTTTGTTCTCCTGATTGCGATACTTGCCGTATTTGCTGAAACCATCACCAATGTGATCCCTGCTGTGGTAACGGTTTTTGTCTGGGGGGTGGTTTCCTTTGCACTGGTTTCGCCGCTTCAGATGCGGGTGGTTAACGAAGCCACGGAGGCACCCAATCTTGCATCGACCCTTAATCAGGGGGCCTTCAATCTTGGTAATGCTTCTGGTGCCTGGTTTGGCGGTATCGCGATTACACAGGGCGTTTCCTATCAGGATATCCCATGGCTTGGTGCCGGGATTGCGGTGATTGCCTTAGTGTTTGCAGTCTGGAGCCACCTGATTGATCGCCGGGACGAGGCCTTTATCGAAACCGCAGCCAGCGCCTGACGGATTTCGGAACCAAATACAAAGCCCGCCGGAAACCATTCGGCGGGCTTTGTCGTGTTGTAAATAAGCTATGTAGAACCTTATCCGGTCCAAACCTGCATCTGATCCCAATACTGGCTGATGGTGCTGCCGTACTGGTCGATGATCAGTTTGATCGAAATCGCGATAGAGGTGACAACCAGAAGCGGGCGTACGAGCCGTGCACCGACCTTCATCACCATATGCGATCCGATCTGGGCGCCGATCAAAGAGCCGACGGCCATAACCGCTCCGATGATCCAGACGACTTCGCCACCGGCAATGAACATGACCAGTGACGCAAAATTTGATGTGAAGTTCAGAACCTTGGTATGAGCAGTTGCCTTTGTCATGTTGAAGCCAAGCAAGGCGACAAAAGCGATGGAAAAGAATGACCCGGTACCCGGTCCGAAAAAGCCGTCGTAAAAGCCGATGCCAAATCCAGCCGTAAAGGCAAATACGGACTTGCTGATGATCTGATGGGCGTCAATGTCACCAACGCGCGGCGAGAAAAGGAAATAAAGCGCAATCAGGATCAACAGGGCCGGAAGGATTTTAAGCAGGATGCTGGCATCAAGCATCTGTACCAGCACGGTGCCAAGTGCTGATCCGGCAAATGTCAGGACAATCGCCAGTACCATATCGCGCGGATCAACATAACCCTTACGGATAAAGTTGATTGAAGATGTCAGGCTGCCAAAGCTGCCCTGCAGCTTGTTGGTTGCCAAAGCCTGTGCCGGGGTAATGCCCGCCCAGAGCAGGGCCGGGATGGTAATCAATCCGCCGCCGCCGGCTATTGAATCAACCATGCCGGCGAAGGCTGCGACAGCAAAAAGTATCAGTAAAAGATCAACGCCAAATTCCATTGACTGAAATCCTGTGGATGGCACGTAAGGTGGGGCAGACGGGCCGGGTGGCAATAAACGGCGCAATCATATGTACTTGGCGGTTATCGTCCATTGTTACTTTGTAATGGCGACAATGTTGTTTGGTGTGCTGGCTTGCCAATCACCGGGCCGGGTTCTAGATATGTTTGACCCATTCATTTTGCGAGTTTTCCAATGCCTGAATTGCCTGAAGTCGAAACGGTGACACGCGGTCTGACGCCGGTGATGGAAGGTTTCGTGGTTGATCACGTTGTGCAACGCCGTCCAAACCTGCGTTTTCCATTTCCGGAAAATTTTGTGGGGCGCATGGCGGGGCGCCGGATCAATCAGCTGACCCGTCGGGCAAAATATATCCTGGGCTATCTGGATGACGGGCAGGTTCTGTTGGTCCATCTTGGAATGTCGGGCCGGATGACGATTTTTGATGATCCCTTGGTGCGGGTTCCAGCCCCTGCAAAGCACGATCACGTCGATTTTGTCATGCAGAGTGGCGCGGTTGTCCGGTTTACCGATCCGCGGCGGTTCGGTGTCATCACCCTGATTGCTGCGGACGAGGTTAACACCCACAAGATGCTTGCCGATATTGGGCCGGAACCATTGGGCAACAGTTTCAATGCGACCGTTCTGGCGGCGGGAATAGCCAAACGCGCAAGTCCGATCAAAACGGTGCTGCTTGATCAGCGATTGGTTGCGGGACTTGGTAATATATATGTATGCGAAGCATTGTTCAGATCGGGCATCGCGCCGGACCGTTTGGCCAAGGATTTGAAACCGGACGAGATTGAACGTCTTTATCGGGAAATCCGGTTGGTTCTTGAGGACGCGATTGCCGCCGGAGGATCGAGCCTGAAAGATCATCGTCAGGCCAATGGCGAGCTTGGCTATTTTCAGCACAGCTTCCGCGTCTATGGCCGAGAGGGTGAGGGTTGCTTTGCCGATGGTTGCGGCAGCACCGTCGGGCGAATCGTACAGGCAGGGCGATCAACCTTCTTCTGCCCGACATGTCAGAAATAAATCCCTGACCCGCATATGAACCGGGAAACCGACCTGGTTATCATTTGATCTTGCCGGTTTGGTTGCGGCCAGTAAATAAAATCGGTAAAACAGTATCAAAATATGGTTTCGACCGAATCGGCCTGCTTTTGAATGTGGGCGCGATTCTCCGACAAAGGATTAGCAGAATGTCTTACGAGAACATCATTGCCGAGGTTAAGGGTAATGTCGGTCTGATTACCCTTAACCGCCCGCAGGCGCTGAACGCACTTTGTGCGGCATTGATTACCGATATCGGTGAAGCGTTTGATCAGTTCGAAAATGATGAAAACATTCGCGCCATCGTCATTACCGGATCGGAACGGGCCTTTGCCGCCGGGGCCGACATCAAGGAAATGGCCGATTACGATTACATGGATGTTTATAAGAACGACTTCATCACCAAGGGCTGGACGCGGGTGGCAAGCTGCCGCAAGCCGGTTATTGCCGCCGTAGCGGGCTTTGCGCTTGGCGGCGGTTGTGAGCTTGCGATGATGTGCGACATCATTCTTGCGGCTGACACCGCAAAGTTTGGCCAGCCCGAAATCACCATCGGAACCATCCCCGGTGCGGGCGGGACACAACGCCTTACTCGCGCCATTGGCAAATCCAAGGCAATGGAAATGTGTCTTACCGGTCGGATGATGGATGCAGAGGAAGCTGAACGTTCGGGACTCGTTGCGCGAGTCGTCCCGGCCGACTCGCTTTTGGAAGAAGCCATGAAACTGGCCGATAAAATCGCTTCTTTCTCTGGCCCTGTTTCGATGAAGGTCAAAGAAAGTGTCAGCAAGTCCTATGAAATGACCCTGACGGAAGGGCTGATGTTTGAACGTCGCGAATTCCATTCGACCTTTGCCCTTGATGACCGTGCAGAAGGCATGAAAGCCTTTTCTGAAAAGAGAAAACCGGACTTCAAGCATCGTTGAATCTGATGGCTTATTGCCCCGGTACCGGCGATGTATTGCTGCCCTGTAGCAGTCAAGAGTCGTAAACCGCGGAAATTCACCGGGATTGAAGGTATCGGGGGTTGACGAGGGTTTCCGACGGAGCTATAAGCCGCGCTCCGAATTACGTAACATTTGTTTTAAGAGACAGGTTCGCAATGGCTCACCATAAATCGGCCAAGAAGCGCATTCGCCGCAACGCCGCACGTGCAGAAGTTAATGGTGCACGCATCGGTCGCATTCGTACCTTCGTTAAGAAGGTCGAGGCTGCGCTGAACGTTGGCGACAAAGATGCTGCTCTGGCTGCGCTGAAAATTGCAGAGCCGGAAATGGCGCGTGGCGCGCAGCTCGGCGTTCTGCATAAGAACACCGTCGCTCGCAAGGTCTCGCGTCTGACCGCTCGCGTCAAAGCGCTCTAATTTATCCCTTACGGGATGGCGAGTCGAAGGCCGTGCTTGTAGCACGGCCTTTTCGCTGCCCGGATTTCGTCGAATCACCTTTTGTTCCTTGGTTGCGGCATCGCAAAAAACCGCACAAACAAAGGACTGTTTTGGTGCCGAAATCCTTTTAACGTTCTGTTAAAGATCGCCTTGCCTGATGTGGATCGCATCAGTACAGTGTTTTGACTTCGCTGGCCGCGCAACGCGGCGAAAGACGAAGAACCAAAAAACAAAAGGCGCGAGTACGCTTCCAAGACTTGGTGGAAGACAGGCGTGTTGATCATGATCGTGATCAACGCGGGAGAGTACTTTTTTGTCTTTCGCGTTTTGTTTGGTAGTGAAGATTGATTAAGCGGGGAAAGGTTCTAACAGTGCAGCACGCCGTTAGGGGAACGCAATCGGCACTCGGGGAGTCCAACGGGGGGATTCCGGGTGACCAGCAGGCGGCACTAGACGATCACGCGAAAGCGACATGGCAGGTTGTCCGCGAAAAGCTTCGTTCGGAGTTTGGCGCGACTGCTTATCGCTATTGGCTTGATCCCGTCGCATTGATCGCCGTCGAAGCGGGGGTCGCACGTCTTGGTGCGCCAACGCGTGCGATGCGTGACTGGGTAACCCAGCACTATCTGGATCGTATTCAGTCCTTCTGGCATTCCGAGGACGAGAATATCCATTTTGTCGAGATCGTTGTTGTCCAACCGGCAAATGGAAACGGCCAAAAAAACGCATCTTCTTCCGCAACTTCTAATTCAGCGGCCCAGTCTGCCAATAGCAGTGCACGCGGACGCATCTCTGACGATGTCGCGCGACTGGATAAGGCTGCGAACGAGGTGACTGGTGCCGAAGGTTCCGGCCTGTCCTATGCGGGCAATGCAAAAGGGCTGGTGTCGGGTGGTCGCAAGGCAATTGGCACCATGTCCGACGACGGCATATCGGCGGCTCTTGATCCCCGATATACTTTCGACAATTTCGTGATCGGAAAGCCGAACGAATTCGCCTATGCGGCAGCACGCCGTTTGGCAGAGGCCGAATCGGTGCCATTCAACCCGCTGTTCCTTTATGGCGGTGTCGGTCTTGGTAAAACCCACCTGATGCACGCGATTGCATGGCATATTCGCCGCACGCAGCCGCACCGCACGGTGATTTACCTGTCTGCTGAAAAATTCATGTACCGCTTCATCCGGGCCCTGCGTGACAAGAACACCGTCGATTTCAAGGATCAGTTCCGGTCCGTCGATGTTCTGATGGTTGATGACGTTCAGTTCATTTCGGGCAAGGACTCGACCCAGGAAGAATTCTTCCACACTTTCAATGCGCTGGTGGATCAGGGGCGTCAGATCATTGTGTCTGCTGACAAGTCGCCATCCGATCTGGAAGATATCGAAGAACGCCTGCGTTCGCGTCTTGGCTCGGGCCTTGTTGCCGATATTCATGCTACGACCTATGAACTGCGTCTGGGTATTCTCGAATCGAAGGCAGAGCGTCAGAACATAGAGCTGCCACAGCGTGTGATGGAGTTTCTGGCTCACAAGATCACCGCGAACGTGCGCGAGCTTGAAGGTGCGCTTAACCGCGTGATCGCCCATGCGCAGCTGGTCGGTCGTGAAATCAGTCTCGAGATGGTTCAGGACGTGCTGCACGATGTCCTGCGCGCATCCGAACGCCGGGTTTCGATTGAAGAAATTCAGAAAAAAGTTGCCGAGCATTTCAACATCAAGGTGTCGGACATGCATTCCGCCCGTCGCGCCCGGGCAGTTGCCCGTCCGCGTCAGGTTGCGATGTATCTGTCCAAACAATTGACGACGCATTCCCTACCGGAAATCGGTCGTAAATTTGGCGGTCGTGACCATACGACCGTCATGCATGCAGTTCGCAAGATCGAAGAGTTGCACGTGAGTGATCCGTCGCTGTCGGAAGACATCGACCTGTTGCGTCGTATGCTTGAAGGCTGATCGCAGTTTGAAAATACGCTACGGGTCACGGTCCAGGGACGGTGGCCCGTTCTGATTCCAGTCGGATATTTACGGTAATCGACGGGCTGAAAATCAGGCATCGCGCGGGGGTCCGCCTTTTGCGTGCATTGGGTGGAAAAATATACAACGACTCGTTTTGTTTGCTTGGGTTTAAGCCTTAAAAATCCTTCGATTTCCCAGCATGCATGTTATAATGCGTCTGCCTTGCCCGAAAGGGTGGAGCAAAAGCGACAAAACCGATTATAAATCAATTTGTTAAACCAATACTGACAGACGGATAGGACGGGCATGAAGCTGACCATTGAACGCGCGGCTCTGTTGAAATCTTTGACCCATGTTCAAAGTGTGGTCGAACGGCGCAATACCATTCCGATTCTGTCCAATATTTTGCTGCGGGCGGAGAATGACCAGCTTTCTCTGACGGCAACGGACATGGATCTTGAGGTGATTGAAACCACCACTGCAGAAGTCAGTGAAGCCGGTGCAACCACAACCCCCGCCCATACCCTTTACGAGATTGTCCGCAAGTTGCCGGAAGGCTCGCAGGTGCAAATCGCGCTTGAGCCAGGTGCAGGGCGTCTTACCCTGTCGGCGGGTCGTTCGAAATTCAATCTGGCGGTTCTTCCGGTTGATGACTTCCCGGTCATGTCTGGTGGCGAGCTTCCGGTCAGCTTCGGCCTTGCCGCGGCGGAACTTCGCGGTCTGATTGATCGTGCCGAATTTGCGATTTCGACCGAAGAAACCCGTTATTACCTGAACGGTATCTATTTTCATGCGACAGACGCCGAAGGAACCAAGATCCTGCGTGCGGTTGCAACCGATGGCCATCGTCTGGCGCGGGTCGAAGCACCGCTTCCCGATGGGGCGGAAAACATGCCGGGCGTCATTGTGCCGCGCAAAACCGTTGGCGAATTGCGCAAGCTGATCGAGGAAACCGGCGAAGCGGTCGATATCGCATTGTCCGATACCAAAATTCGCTTTGGTTTCGGAAAGGCGGTTCTGACCTCCAAACTGATCGATGGTACGTTCCCGGATTACGAGCGAGTCATTCCGTCTGGCAATGACAAGACCCTTGATATCGAATGCAAGGCATTTGCAGACGCTGTTGACCGCGTTTCCGCCATTTCGATCGAAAAATCGCGTGCGGTCAAAGTCGTCATGTCGGGTAATACCCTGACCCTTTCTGCGTCGAGCCCGGAACACGGAACCGCATCCGAGGAACTCGAAATCAATTATGATGCTGATGACATCGAAATCGGTTTCAACTCGCGTTATTTGCTCGATATCGCCAAGCAGGTGAAGGGTGACACCCTGAACCTTCTGATGTCGGACGGATCATCGCCGACCATTCTGCGCGATACCGATGATCTGTCGGCATTGTATGTTCTGATGCCGATGCGCGTCTGACGGTTAGCGCACTTTTGCTGTGGCTGTTCTTGCCCATAATCTTCCACACCAAGACGGTACGTCGATGACGAACCGTCTTGCAGTTTCCCGTATACAGCTTGGTGACTTTCGGTGTTACGAAAGTCTGCGCCTGTCGCTTGACGGGGCTCCGGTGGTTTTGACCGGTCCGAACGGGGCCGGGAAAACCAATCTGCTTGAAGCGTTATCGCTTCTTTCGCCGGGAAGCGGGTTAAGGCGAGCCAAGCTGGGCGAGATATCGCGCAGGGTGCCGGGCGAAGACGAGGGTAGCGTAAGGGCCTGGGCCGTTTCAGCGCACCTGACCACACCGGATGGTGAATATCAGGTTGGATCAGGCCTTGATCCTGCGGCTCTTGCGCAGGGGCGCGAAAAACGCGCCGTGCGTATTGATGGTGAAAGCCAGCGTGGGCAGGCATCACTGGGCCGGGTTTGTGCCGCGGTCTGGCTGACACCGCAAATGGATCGTCTGTTTCTGGACGGCCCATCGGCGCGTCGCCGTTTTCTGGATCGTCTGGTTTATGGCCTTGATCCCGAACATAGCAGCCGGGTCGCCGCGTATGAACATAGTTTGCGCAGTCGTGCCAAGCTTTTGAAAGAAGGCAAAGGTGACGACAGGTGGCTGGCCTCGATCGAGGATTCGATGGTGCGTCATGGTATTGCCGTTGCGGTTGCGCGCGCTGAATTGCTGGCAAAGCTTGGCCGGGCCGGGACTATGGTTGTTGGGCCTTTTCCGGCGGCAAGACTTGCACTTGCAGGGGATCTTGAAAACTGGCTGGAGCAGTTGCCAGCGATTGAGGTTGAAGACAGGATGCGGGCGGCATTGCGCGATGGACGGTCACGCGATGCTACCTATGGCGGGGCTTCCGTCGGACCACAACGCAGTGATTTGCTGGTGTGGCATGATGCCAAGAACCAGTCGGCAGATCAGTGTTCGACGGGCGAACAAAAGGCCCTACTGCTATCGATGATTATGGCCAATACCCGCTTGCAGAGCAAAGCACGCGGAGCTGGTCCGTTGCTGTTGCTTGACGAGGTTGTGGCGCATCTGGATGCAGAGCGTCGCCGCTACCTGTTTGATGAAATCGTGGCGCTTGGCGTCCAGGCCTGGATGACAGGCACGGACCGGGCGCTGTTTGAAGGTTTGGACGGACGTGCGCAATTCTTCCGCGTGGAAGATGCCACACTGACCGCTGAAACCACTCCGTGAATGCCGAGGTTGTGACGCTATGACCAACGAAACAGAAGCTCCGAAAACCGCCGAACAGCAGGCGCAGGATTACGGTGCAGAATCGATCAAGGTTCTTAAGGGCCTTGAAGCGGTGCGGAAACGCCCGGGCATGTATATCGGCGATACCGATGACGGCAGTGGCTTGCACCACATGATCTACGAAGTTGTCGATAACGCGATTGACGAGGCACTCGGCGGGTATTGCGATACTGTCTGGGTGCAGCTAAACGGTGATGGGTCGGCAACGATCCGCGATAACGGCCGTGGCATCCCGACCGATCTGCACAAGGAAGAAGGCGTTTCTGCAGCCGAGGTCATCATGACCCAGCTGCATGCCGGTGGTAAGTTTGACCAGAACTCCTATAAGGTTTCTGGCGGTCTGCATGGCGTGGGTGTGTCGGTTGTGAACGCCCTGTCGACTTTGCTGAAACTGCGCATCTGGCGTAATGGCAAGGAGCATTACATGGAATTCTCCGGTGGCGATGCGATCAAGCCGCTGGAAATTGTTGGTGATGCGCCGATGACGGCAGAGGGCAAGCCGCTGACCGGGACCGAAGTTACCTTCTATCCCGATGCCGAAATCTTCACGATGACCGAGTTCAACCTGCCGACGCTTGAACATCGTCTGCGCGAACTGGCTTTCCTGAACTCTGGCGTGATCCTGACGCTGCGTGATGAACGCCATGGCGAACCGGTTGAAACCAAGCTGCATTACGAAGGTGGCATTCGTGCTTTTGTCGAATATCTCGATCGTAACAAGGCACCGCAGATCGAGGAGCCAATCGCCATTGTGGGTGAAAAAGACGGTATTACCGTTGAAGTTTCCCTGCAGTGGAACGACAGCTATCACGAAACCACGCTGTGCTTTACCAACAACATTCCGCAGCGTGATGGCGGAACCCACATGGCCGGTTTCCGTGCGGCTCTGACCCGTCAGATCAACTCCTATGCACAGGAAAGCGGGATTGTGAAAAAGGAAAAGGTCAGTCTTTCGGGGGATGATGCCCGGGAAGGCCTGACCTGTGTGATTTCGGTCAAGGTACCGGATCCGAAATTCTCATCCCAGACCAAGGATAAGCTGGTTTCGTCCGAAGTTCGTCCGGTTGTCGAAAACATCGTGAACGACAGGCTTCAGCAGTGGCTGGAAGAACATCCGCAGGATGCACGCAAAATCGTCACCAAGGTGGTCGAGGCCGCGTCGGCCCGCGAAGCGGCGCGCAAGGCACGTGAACTGACCCGTCGTAAAGGTGCGCTTGATATCTCATCCCTGCCGGGCAAGCTTGCCGATTGTCAGGAACGCGATGCGTCCAAAGCCGAACTGTTCATCGTGGAGGGTGATTCCGCAGGTGGATCGGCCAAACAGGGCCGTGAACGTGGCTTCCAGGCAATCCTGCCATTGCGTGGTAAAATCCTGAACGTTGAGCGCGCGCGTTTCGATAAAATGCTTTCAAGTCAGGAAATCGGTACGCTGATTACCGCCCTTGGCACCGGGATTGGCCGCGATGATTTCAATATTGAAAAAACGCGCTACCACAAAATCATCATCATGACTGACGCCGACGTCGATGGTGCGCATATCCGAACCCTGCTTCTGACCTTCTTCTATCGTCAGATGCCTGAACTGGTTGAACGGGGATATCTCTATATCGCACAACCACCGCTTTATCGCGCCAAGCGAGGTAACTCGGTCCAGTACCTCAAAGATGACCGCGAGATGGAACAGTACCTGACCGCACAAGGGACCGAAGATGCGTTGCTGACGCTCAATGGCGGCGTGCAGGTTGCTGGTTCGGATCTGGTGCGGATTGTGGAACTGGCGCGCAAGGCCAAGGGACTGCTGGAGCCGCTTTCGCTGAAATTGCCGATTTCGATTCTCGAACAGGCCGTACTGGCGGGTGCCCTGAACCCGGCATTGCTTGACGATGATGCCAAACGTCAGGAAGCAGCGAATACGCTTGCTGGTCGTCTTGATCTTCTGTCCGAAGATTTTGATCGCGGATGGAAGGGCGAGGCATCCCAGGATGAAATCGTCATGTGGCGTATGCTGCGCGGTGTCGAAGAACGTCACGTCATTGATGGCAATATCCTGCGTTCAGCCGAAAGCCGTGCGATTGCCGGGTTGCTCGTTGAACTTCGCGAATTGTTCGAAAGTGGTGCTGAATTCGGTGCCAAGGACAAGATCTGGAAAATCAATGGTCCGGTCGATCTGGTCAACGCGGTAATGGAATATGGTCGTCGCGGAATTTCGATCCAGCGCTATAAAGGTCTGGGCGAAATGAACCCCGATCAGCTTTGGGAAACCACCCTTGATCCGAATGTCCGCTCGCTTCTTCAGGTCCGTGTTGATCATGCAGATGAGGCTGAGGAAGTCTTCTCGACCCTGATGGGTGACGTCGTTGAACCGCGTCGTGATTTCATCCAGTCGAACGCGCTGAAGGTTGCCAATCTCGACGTTTGATCGGTTCGGAAGTCGCAGAAATATGCAGGGCAGTCCATTGGGCTGCCCTGTTTGCGTTTGGGAGAAGTACTTTATTAATAGCTTGTCGGTTTACTGTACGTTGGCATAGTAAACCTGTGGGAAAAGCGGAACCGGGCGTGGCAGAAGAAGAACGGGACGAACCGCAACGCGGTGGTGCAAATGCCGCGCAGGCGGCAATGCAGGAAATTACAGAACGTGAACTGCGTATCATCAGGCGCCGGCGTCGTCGTCGGCGCACGCTGCTGATCGGCTTTTTCTCGTTAATCGGGTTCGCTGCCGTGATGGCGATTGTACTGACAATTCAGTCCAATCTTGATTTCAGCCGCAACATGATCAGAAGCCCCGAAGTCCGTATCATGGGCTTTGATGGTGCAACGCTTGAAATTGTTCAGGGGCGATACAGCCAGGACGTATCCCTTACCACCATTCCGGAACGAATACAGAATGTGTTCGTCGCAGGAACCGATCCCGGATTTTATGGCCACTTCGGGGTATCGACCAGCGACTTTGTGCGTGTCTTTTCAAGCAACGATATTCCTGGTTCGACCATCACGATGCGGGTTGCACGAAGCTTCTTCAAAACCCCGGAAGTCAGTGCAGGTCGCCACTTGCAGGAACTTTTGGTTGCGCTATGGCTTGAGTTTAAATTCAACAAGAAAACCATTCTGCGCAGCTATCTTGAACGCAGCTATATGGGGCGCGGGATATTCGGGATCACTGCGGCATCGCGTATCTGGTACGGCAGTCCGGCCGAACGGATAACGCTGCATCAGGCCGCCGTTCTTGCGGCTGCGATGAATGACCCGAAAAAATTTGATCCGCTATATCACCCCCGTGACGCAGCGAATGCGGCCAACGAAATCCTTCTGAATATGGGGCGGTATAAATATATCGAACTTGATCGTGTATCCGCCCTTACACTGGTCGAGCCAAAGCTGGATGTTCAGTACAGGGATGGCGTGGTTTCAAGCTATGTTGTCGATATGGTGATGGATGAGGTCGCTTCTCGGATCGGTTATACAAGCCGCGATATCGAAGTCACCACCAGCATTGATTTGACCATTCAGCGTCTGGCGCAGGACGTCGTGCGCGAGGTTTCCAATCTTCGCCTGAAGCCCAAGGGCGTTGAGCAGGCGGCCTTGTTGTCCATGAGCCCGGATGGTCGTATTCGTGCGATTGTTGGCGGTGCAAGTTACAGCCCGTTTCGTCCCAACCGGGCATTGGATGTTCGCCATTTCCCGGGCCGGATGATCAAAATCGTTCCCTATTACTATGCGATGAATGAAAACAGTGATCCTGCCCAATGGGTGCGTGACAACCGTATGGCAGTGGGGGGCTGGCGACCGGTAAATCCGGATCACGAATATCGCGGACAGATTTCACTGCGCGAAGCCTTTGTGCTTGATGTCAATACTGTGCCGGTCAATCTGGCCGATCAGTTTGGTTTGCTCAAGGTCAAGGAATACGCCCAGGCCATCGGGGTCAAAAGCCCGCTTTCGAACGATATCCGGACGGTAGTTGGTCTTGATCCGGTGACCTTGGCCGATATCGCATCCATTCACGCCCTACCGCAAAATTCAGGTAAACCGGTACAGCTTAGTCTGGTCAACAGGGTGGCTTTTGCCGGAACCGGCGAATTGGTTTACCAGCGCGTCGAGCAAACGGTCCAAAAGCGCCTGACAGACGAAGCCATTCAGGGTGCCTATACGCTGTTTTCCAGCGTCACAGACCCACAGCTTCGTCTGGACCGACCGTTTGCCGGGTATGGCACACAGGATAGCGGTGCGTCCGATGCTTGGTTTACCGGCTTTACGTCCGACCTGATTACGGTTGTCTGGGCGGGGAATGACGATAATAGCCGAATTCCGCAAATCCGCGGCGATGTAGAGCTTGCGTCTCTTTGGCGGTTATTTATGCTGGATGCACATGATGGTTTACCAATTCGTTCGATGATTCGAGCCGCATCACAACGACGCCGTGAAAGTGATGGCGTAGCAGATATGTGGAAAAACGATTTATCGAATGAAAAGCAGTAAGATCGTCGAATGAGCAGGGGATTGGGGTCTCCTGCCGATGTTGGGGCACAACCTGTAAATTTCAGTCGAAATGGCTGAGTGGAGCGGTTTGGCACCTGTCGTCCGCAAATCTGGCAGATATGTTGACAGATCGGGCGTTCACGGGCACAAACCGGCGTCCCTATTTGATATCAAAGGTGCTTCGTGGCCCAAAGACCATTCAAACGACAGCAGACCGTGCGCAAGGGGGCAACGACGCCGCGTAAACGCAACAAGAAGCGTGCTAGTGGCGCCAGCAGCACAAGCAGCAAGAAAAACGGGTCGGGCATTTTAAGCAAAATCGGCGGGATGATCCCGGGGCCCGAGGCGATTGCACGTTTTATTGTTATTATGGGGATTTGGGGGCTGGTTATTGCTGGCGGAGTGGTTGCTTATTACGGTTACGGACTGCCTGAAAAGGTAAGCTTCGAGGTTGCCAGCGAACGTAAGCCTTCCATCCGCGTTGTCAGCGTTGATGGCGTGGTACTCGGTTCTTACGGTGATCGTTATGGTAGCCCGGTAGAGGTCGGAGATCTGCCGGACCATGTCGGACAGGCGTTTGTTTCCATCGAAGATCGCCGGTTTTACGATCACTTTGGTATCGATATTCTAGGGATTCTGCGTGCCAGCTGGGTCAATCTGATGTCAGGGCGTATCGCCGAGGGCGGTAGCACGATCACCCAGCAACTTGCAAAGAATCTGTTCCTGTCACCGGAACGCAATTTCGGGCGTAAAATCGAAGAAGTCCTGCTGGCGCTTTGGCTGGAATTCAAATTTTCCAAGCAACAGATTCTGTCGCTTTATCTGAACCGTATTTATTTCGGATCGGGGATGTATGGCATTGATGCCGCGTCCCGGCACTATTTCGGAACCGACCCTCGGCGCCTTAATCTTTACGAGGCGGCAGTTCTGGCTGGATTGCCAAAGGCACCAAGTCGTTACAACCCGCTGGTTGATCCAGAAGATTCCGCAAAACGCGCCAATATTGTTCTCGATGCCATGGCATCAAATGGGGTGATTACTGGCGCGCGTGCCGAGCGCGCCAAACAGCGGACTGTCCGTACCACTCGACAGGGAAAAAGCGGGCCCGGTGTCCGGCATTTTACCGATTGGGTGCTGGATCGTGTCCGTGATTACATCGGTTACGTTGATCAGGATCTGACGATCAACACCACACTTGATTCCCGTCTTCAGGAAATTGCCGAACTCAATCTCGAACGTGCTTTGGCAAGCCCCGTTGCGCAGCAAAAGCGTGTAGGCCAGGCATCCCTTCTGGCGATGACCCCGGATGGGGCCGTTCGCGCAATGGTTGGTGGGCGTAACTATTTCGAAAGCCAGTATAACCGTGTGACACAGGCACGGCGCCAGCCCGGTTCCGTGTTCAAACTGTTTGTGTATCTGGCAGCCTTGGATAAGGGGATCGGGTCGAACGACTGGATGCGTGACATGGCAATATCCGTTAACGGATGGGAACCGCGAAACTTTGATCGCAAACACCATGGCACCATGTCGATCCGCGATGCGGTGGCAACATCGAATAATTCAATCGCGGTTCAGGTCGCCATGGAAGTCGGGTTGGATAATGTGATCAAAAAGGCTCACGATATGGGTGTTTCTGCCGAACTCGGGCGGGAACCCAGTCTGGCATTGGGCACCAGCGAGGTTTCGATGCTTGAGCTGACCGGTGCCTATGCCATCGTCGCCAATGGCGGATTTTCGGTGTTTCCGCATGCGATCCGTAAAATTGTCGGTCAGGGCGGCGAAGTTCTATATGAGCGCAATGACGAATTCCCTGTCCGTCTGATGAACCCGCTGCACGCGGGGGAAATGAACAATATGCTGTCATCTGTTGTTGCCAAGGGCACGGGACGCAATGCGATCATTGATCGCCCTGCTGCGGGCAAGACGGGCACAACATCGGATTCCCGTGATGCGTGGTTCATTGGCTATACCGCTGAACTGGTTGCAGGGGTCTGGATGGGGAATGATAACGGCAGTCCGATGGATGATGTGTCCGGGGGGGACCTTCCAGCCAAGCTTTGGCATGATTTCATGCTGCATGCTCATCAGAACCTGCCGGTTCGCTCACTTGGCAAGGCTGCGCTTGCGCGGTCGCAAAAGGTGGGCGAAGACGGTAGTTGGCGTGACTTTACTTCTGGCTTCACAACCGGCAACAAAAAGCAGTAACCGGCTTTGACACAAGTACCGCAAAGGTGCTTCAGGGGCGGTGCGGATGCATCGCCCCTTTTCGTTTCGGCCAAGAAAAAATGGCCGGTATCCGTTACGGAAAACCGGCCATCAAGTTTGCAGTTTGCATGGCTTCATCGGGGGAGTCCGACGAAGCCGAGGGAGGTCTCACCTGTCGAATATCGCGATGTGATCAAGGGTCAGGGGTGCAATCTTCCCCTTGCATCGCAAGGACATCCGCATGCACCGTTCAGGGCGGTACATCGGCGAGAGCATCAGGCCGCTACAGCCTGATCACTGAGCTTCTCGAGGAATTCCAGACATTCCTCGATCTGCGAAATTTCGATGAATTCATTGGCCTTATGGGCCTGTTTGATACTGCCAGGACCGCAGATGATCGACGGGATATTGCCCTGCTTTTCGAAAATCCCGCCTTCGGAACCGTAAGAAACCTTGCCCGAAACTTCCGGGACGATGTTGCGAACCAGCTCGAACGCTTCTGCATCCGTGCAATCACCCATTCCGGGATAGGAAAAGATTTCTTCCCATTCAAATCCGGTTTCGGCTTCTTTGGCTTTCATTTCCGCATCGAGGGTTTCAAGGATTTTCTCTTTGATCCCGTCAAGGACGGCCTTGGCGTCGTGTTCCGGCAGATGGCGAATTTCGAACGTGAATTCACAGAAATCCGGTGTGACATTGGTCGCTGTTCCGCCGCCAATGGTGGTGGTCAGCATGGTGCTATGCGGCACCGTGAAGTCATTGTCGAAGGGGCCGTTTTCTTCAAATTCACGTGCCAGATCGGAAATCATCGTAATGGCGCGTGCCGCATATTCGATGGCGTTGACATGGCGGGGGGCAAAGGATGAATGCCCGGCTGTTCCGGTGACGGCAACCCGCATCGAAAATTTACCCTTCTGACCATTGATGACTTTCATCTCGGTCGGTTCGCCAATCACGGCAAGGCGTGGCGGAGTTTTAAGGTTTGCCAGATGATCGACCATCGAACCCACACCCAGGCAACCGACTTCCTCGTCATAGGACAGGCAAAGATGGAACGGGATCGCCAGATCGCGTTTGACCAGTTCCGGAACCATTGCCAGCGCACAGGCCGAAAAACCTTTCATGTCGGCAGAACCGCGACCAAACAGTTTGCCGTCGCGTTCGGTCAGTTCAAATGCCGGGCTGATCCAGCTTTTTTCAAGGGCGGGAACCACGTCTGTATGCCCCGAAAGCGCGATGCCAGGGACATCCTTCGGACCGATGGTTGCCAGAAGGTTTGCCTTCTCGCCGGTTTCGTCATGGAACAGTGTGCTTTCGATGCCATATTGCGCGAGATAGTCACGGACAAAATGGATCAGACCGAGATTCGAGTTCTTGCTGGTGGTGTCGAACGCCACAAGTTTGCCAAGCAGATCAATGGCATTATGCAGGCGGGACATGTTTGGTTTGCTCATTTTATTATCGCTTCTCGTTTCTCGGAATATTAGGCCGACTGCGCCGTATTGCGGGACTTCTCGCGCCATTTCTGCCATTCACGGCGAATGGTCAGGGCGATGAACAGGACGGTCAGGGCAAAGAACGCCCATGAAATCCACGAATGGAAGAATACGCCCAGATCGCCGCGCGAAATTGCCAGCGACCGGCGCATATTGTCTTCGAACATCGGCCCCAGAATGAAGGCAATCAGGAACGGTGCTGCCGGAATGTTCAGGATCATCATGACGAAGCCGACAATCCCCATGACCAGAAGGACGCTGACATCAAACGGGCTGGCACCGATCGAATAGATGCCAAACACGCACAGAACCAGAATGCAGGGCAAAAGCAGCGTCTGGGGAATGCGCGAAATTTTCGCAAAGGCACCTGCCGTCAGTTTGCCGGCAACAAACAGGAACACCGAACTGAACAGGATGCCGATAAACAGCGAATAGACTTCACCGATATTGTTCTGGAAAAGCAGCGGACCCGGCGTCAGGCCATGGATCATAAATGCGCCCAGCATCACACCCGTAATGACGTCACCCGGAACACCGAGTGCGAGAAGCGGGATCATGGTCGCCCCGCAGCAGCCATTGTTGGCAGACTCGGATGCCGCAACGCCTTCTAGTTCGCCTTCGCCGAATTTATCGCCGTTTTTCGATGTCCGGCGGGCTTCGCTATAGGAAAAGAAAGCGGCAGTTGACGGCCCGATGCCCGGAATGGCGCCGAGTATCACACCGATAACACTGCCCCGCAGGATCGATTTCACGCTGCCGCGGAATTCGGCCATGGTCAGGCGGTTATCGCCAAGCTTCATGGCCGCATTGTTGTCCTCGGGCCGGAAGACGATCATCTTGATCAGTTCCGGCAAGGCAAACAGTCCGATCAGCACCGGTACAACACCAAGACCCGATTTCATGTCTTCTGTTACCGCAAAACGGAACGAGCCATATATATCCTCGCCCACGGTTGCCAGAAGCAAACCGATACAGGCGGAAATGATGCCAAGAACAAGTGACCGACCTGAAATGCTGGCAACGATGGTCAGTGAAAAGGCCATCAGCATGAAATATTCCGGCGGTCCGACCCGAAGTGCAAACATCGCAAGCGGCATCGCCAGGAAGAACAGCGAGATATTCGAAATAAAGTCGCCAATGCAGCTTGAAACCAGCGCCATATTAAGCGCCTTGCCACCTTTGCCCTGCTGGGCAAGGGGATAACCATCAAGAACGGTACAGGCCGCAGACGCGGTACCCGGCGTTTTGATCAGGATCGCCGAAATCGATCCGCCATAGGTCGACCCTTTGTAAAGGGCAACCAGAAGCAGAATGCTGGTGACCGGCGGCAGATAGAAGGTAAATGGCAGGGCAAGGGTCACGGCCATCGTACCGGTCATACCCGGTATGGCACCGATGATCACACCACCCCAGATCCCGGCCGCCATGGCAATGAAGTTGGGCAGCGTTGCGACGGCTTCAAAGGCGTAAAGCAGTTCATTCCACATGAAGGGGCGCTTTCAAATCAGATCAGGGTCACGAAATCGGCCGCTAATGCCGAAAACAGATGGCCTTCGGGGAAAGGCGTGTGGGTGACTTCGGTGAAAACAAGATAAAGCAGGATCGGAAAAACGATTGTCAGTCCGATCATCCAGATTTTGCGGCTGTAATTGCCGGTCATCAGGAAAAGATAGGCCAGAAGCAGAATGGTCGCGGGGACAAAACCGATTTCCGGCATCGCATAGGCGAATGCGGCAAAGCCGATCAGGACTCCGGCAAAACGCACAATCAGTTTACGATTTCGGTGCATTGTTGCGCCAATTGACATGACACGGTCGTTCGCGGTCGCCCGCATCTTTGGAATGGCTAAAAGAATGGCAAGGATGCCCATAACCAGCCCGACCACGGTAATAACACGTGGCCACATATCAGGTGGCGGGGCAAATCCTGGAATGAAAGACGGAACCTTCACATAGATCGGGATCAGGACGAACAGGACAAAGGCAAAGAATGCCGTTGCGATCAGTCCGGTATAAAAATCGCGATTGGGAGTCATGGTTCCGTCTCACATTCAGAAAATTAAGGGGTGCGGATTACTGAATGTAACCGAATTTCTTGGCCATGCCGTTATAGAGCTCGTACTGGCTCTTGACGAAGGCAGCCGGGTCCTGATCACCAACGACTGAGACAGAGCCGCGTTTCTTGGCAAGATCAAGCCACTGGTCGTTGGTTGCAACGTTCGAAAGGATGTCTTTCCATTTTGCAACAACGTCTTCCGGCAGATCTTTCGGGGCGAACAATGCGCTCCAGCCGTCAACCTGTCCGGCAAGATTGTAACCAAGTTCCTTGGCAGTTGGAACGTCAGGAAGGGCATCCATGCGTTTCGGAGCGTAAACCATCAGTGCACGCATTTTGCCAGCTTCGATGTGAGGCATCAGCGAACCGGCCGCAATAGCCAGGAAGTCGACGTGACCGCCAAGAAGAGCTGCGGCAAGGGCGCTGCCGCCTTTGTATGGCACGAGGGTGGAAGCAGACAGCGGATCCAGATCGGCATCGGCCAGAAGGGCCTGAACCGTAAAGCCGTCAATCGCGGTGGGGCCGGATGCAGCATAGGTGGTCGCGCCATTGCTTGATTTGATTTTGGCAAGCAGCTCATCAACGGTTTTGATGTCCGAGTTTGCATTGACTGCAAGGATCATCGGGGTTGATTCAAGAATGCCAAGGAAGGTGTAATCATCCCAGGCAACCGGGCTGTCGGTGTAAACGGCCGGGTAAAGCGCCATGCCAACGCGTGACAGCAGCAGGGTGTAACCATCCGGCTTCTGTTCGGTGACGTAACGGGCACCATTCATGCCACCATTGCCGGTTTTGTTCACAACCACGACCGGCTGTTCGTTGGTGTAATTGCGCGCGGTTTCAGCCAAGGCACGACCGGCCAGATCCGATGCGCCACCTGCGCCATAAGGCACGACAAGGGTGATGGCTTTTTCTGGATAGTCAGCGGCCTGTGCGGTCGAAACCAGTGTTGTGGTTGCAAGAACTGCAGCCGCAAAAGTCGCGGCCTTTTTGAGCTGTCGAAACATTTTTCATGTCTCCCTGTTTGGTGGTGGCAGGATTGCCCGAGCTCGTCGTTTTTTGTTTTGTATACATTCCATCGCAAACTATAACTCGTGACGCAAAAAATTAATTTCAGTATAACTAATTTACATACTGAAATGAGTCGCAGGCCAACCGATGAATTTGCGAGAACTTGAAAGCTTCAACGCCTTTATGACCTACGGTTCCGTCACCAAGGCAGCACAGGCCATGAATATCAGTCAGCCCATGGTCAGTCGGTTGTTAAACAGTTTTGAAAAATCTGTCGGGTTTGCGTTGTTCAACCGCAAACGAAACCAGCTTTCGCCAACGACCGAGGCATTGCAGTTTCACACAACGGTTCTGCGGTCGCTTAATTCTCTGCGTGAAATCGAAACACAGGCCCGCGCGATTGCCAACGAGCAGCTTGGCAGCATCCGGATTGCGGCCCAGCCGATCTATGTTGATACCTATCTTCTTGATGTGGTTGCAAAGTTCAAGTGTGCCCATCCCAATGTTGCCGTCAGTATTACCGATACCGGTCTTGAAGGCATGCTTGATATGGTGACGACCCGGCAATGTGATTTGGGAATCGGCATCACGCTTGACCTTCAGGATCCCAATATGGAAGTCATGCCGCTTGCGCAATGTCGCGCGGTGTGCCTGATGCCGCGCAATCACCGGCTGGCCGGATTTGAAACCATTGATATCGATCTTTTGCGCGGTGAAAGCTTTGTCGAACTTTCGATCGGATCGCCTCTTCGCACCAAGATTGATTACATTTTCCAGATCGCAGGCTGGCCGCGCAAGATCGCGGTCGAAGCCCGCACCATCCGAACCATTTCCCGACTGGTTGAACGCAATGTCGGTATCGCTGTTATTGATCCGTTTGCCACTTTGCTGGTCGACGAGGAAAAGGTTGTCGCACGCCCGCTGACCCCGGCAATCGAATGGGACGTCGCACTTTTCCGATCATCGGGGGAACTCAGCGCGGTTGAACGCCGGTTTTTGTCTTTCCTGCGGGCGGAATTGCCTAATCTGCGCAATGCAGGCTGTGTGCTGTAACCTATGCGCGCCGGTCAAAGGCAAGGCGTGCAGCCAGTGCCAGAAATACGCAACCGGTGAAAATCTGAAACGCGCGTGCCAGGCGGGCCGAACGCGATAGGAACTGACCAAGTTTTCCGGCAAAACCGCCCACCAGACAATTGATGATCGTGCCGCCGATATTCAGGATTACGCCAAGGATCAGAAACTGCGCCAGCACCGATCCGCGTCCCGGATCGACGAATTGGGGAATGAAGGCGAGAACGAACACAATGATCTTGGGATTGAGCAGATTGACGACGATCCCGTCGCCCCAGGCTTTCATCGCGGTAGCCGGTGCGGTTTTCGTTGGTTTCAGAACGTCCCCGCGATCCCGGAAGGACTGAATGGCCAGCCATACCAGATAGCCAATCCCCGCCCATCGCAGAATTTCCAGCGCAACCGGATGGGCGGCCACCATGGCAGCCAGTCCCAAGCCGGCAAGAAGCGTATGGATCATGGCCCCCGTCGCAATCCCGAAGCTGGCGGCTAAACCGGCACGCGGCCCGGATTTGATCCCCTGCCCCAGACAAAACAGCATGTCGTTACCCGGCGTCATGTTCAGCGCCAGCGCGGTCGGGATGAAAATCAGCAGGATTTCAATAGGGATCAGCATATCAGGGACTCCGGGTGGGGCGTTTAGCTGCCTGCGCCATAACGATGCAGGGCTGAACCGTTCTTCTTTAACCAGTGCTGCTGTTTCTTTGATGGGCCATAAAGATCTTCGACGACAGCCCAGAAACGCGCACTATGGTTCAGTTCCTGAAGATGGGCGACCTCGTGGGCGACGACGTAATCCAGCACATCTTCAGGGGCGAGGACGAGTCGCCAGCTAAAGGACAGATTGCCATTCGATGAACAACTGCCCCAGCGCGTTCGCGTATCTTTCAGCGAAATGCGATTGACCTTCTTGCCGATCCGTTCGGCATAGGCGTGCGCACGGGGCGCGATTTCAAGCTTTGCCTGCTTTTTCAGCCAGTCGGAAACCCGGCGATTGGTATGCTCCGGAAGTCCCGAAACCCAGATGACACCTGCTTCGGCCCAAACACCGCGCTTGGCGTCGGGCACCGTGCGGATCGCATGTTCATTACCCATGAACGGCACCCAGGCCCCCGGAACGAACTGCACACGTTCAGGCAGGCGGCTCATATGGGCGGTGACCCAGTCGCCATGCTGATACAGCATCGAGATCGCTGTTTTGCGCGATATACCGTTCGGAACGACGATTTCAACACCGTCAAATGCCGGATCGATCCGCAATTTGAGTCGCGTCGCACGCGCGCTTGGCCGCAACCGGACCGGCAAGGGGCCGATTTGCGGCAGATCGATTTCGGTTTCTTCGATATTTCGCAGCATTCAGGGTGAATTTTTCCAAAAGCGGGGTGGAATTTTCGTACTTTTTGCGCCTTTTTGGCCGGAAGGGCATCTTGCCCCTTGCCCGGCAGTAGTGTTTTCCTATACTCCGCGCTCAAGGTCTAGGGGACTTTTGCAATGTATGTGTTGCAACCCCGCAAGGGACGTTGGCCTGAATGTGCCGCGCCCCGGTTTACATCGGAAGAAGAAAGGCGTCACTCCAATGAGCGATCAGGTCAAAAAGGTGGTGCTTGCCTATTCAGGCGGGCTTGATACCTCCATCATCCTGAAATGGCTGCGCGAAGAATATAACTGCGAAGTCGTGACTTTCACCGCCGATCTCGGCCAGGGCGAGGAACTGGAACCCGCCCGCAAGAAAGCCGAGATGTTTGGCGTCAAACAGATTTTCATCGAAGATCTGCGCGAAGAATTCGTTCGCGACTATGTCTTCCCGATGTTCCGTGCGAACGCCCTTTATGAAGGTGTGTATCTGCTCGGTACCTCAATCGCGCGTCCGCTGATTGCCAAACGCCAGATTGAAATCGCCGAAGAAGTCGGTGCAGATGCCGTTTCCCACGGCGCGACCGGCAAGGGCAACGATCAGGTCCGTTTCGAGCTTGGCTATTATGCGCTTAAGCCGAACGTAAAGGTCATTGCGCCTTGGCGTGAATGGAAACTGAATTCGCGTACCGCCCTTCTTAACTTTGCCCGCGAACATCAGATTCCGATCTCGGCTGACAAGCTGGGCGGGGATGAGCCCCCATATTCAACCGATGCCAACCTTCTGCACATTTCCTATGAAGGCAAGGCGCTGGAAGATCCGTGGGTCAAGCCGAACGAACAGATGTTCGAACGTACCGTGTCGCCGCAAAATGCACCCGATGCGATCACCACGATTGAAATCGAGTTTGAACAGGGTAATCCGGTTGCCGTGAACGGTGAACGTATGAGTCCGGCGACCCTTCTGACCAAGCTGAACGACGTTGCGGGCAAAAACGGCATCGGTCGTCTTGATCTGGTCGAAAACCGTTATGTCGGCATGAAATCGCGCGGCGTTTACGAAACCCCGGGTGGCACCATCCTGTCGGTGGCGCACCGCGCAATGGAAAGCATTACGCTTGACCGTAATGCCGGTCACCTCAAGGACGAGCTGATGCCGCGTTACGCCGAGATGATCTATAATGGCTACTGGTGGTCGCCGGAACGTCAGGCCCTGCAGCGCCTGATCGACGAAACCCAGAAAACCGTCAACGGTGTTGTTCGTCTTGACCTGTACAAGGGCAACGTCACGGTTACCGGCCGCAAGTCGCCGAACTCGATCTACTCCGAAGAGCATGTCACCTTCGAAGCTGATACCGTTTACAACCAGCGCGACGCAGAAGGCTTCATCAAGCTGAACGCTCTTCGCCTGCGTCTTGGTTTTGACCGCGACGGGATGAAGTAAGTTTCACCGTTGTGATCCATTACGAAACGAGGGGTGATCATCATCCCTCGTTTTTGTTTTGAAGCTTGGTTATAAGCACCCGATGCAGCGCTATAAATGTACCGTCGAATATAATGGACGTCCCTATCACGGGTGGCAGTTCCAGGACGAGGTGATCTCGGTCCAGCAGGTTTTTGAAACCGCGCTGGAAAAGTTCATCGGCGAATTCGTACGCGTATATGTATCTGGCCGAACCGATGCCGGGGTACATGCGTTTGGCCAAGTCGTGCATTTTGACCTGCCCCGTACCTATCCGGCCGATGCCGTAATGAATGCAATCAATCATCACCTCAAACCTGACCCGGTTGCCGTGATTGACTGCGTTGAAGTCGGTGAAGACTTTCACGCCCGGTTTTCATCCAAGAAACGGTACTACATGTATCGCATCATCAATCGGCGTGCGCCGCTGACGATTGATGCCGGTCTTGCATGGGGCATTTTCAAGCCGCTTGATATTGATGCGATGAACGAAGCTGCGGCCTATCTTATCGGTACGCATGACTTCACAACCTTCCGCGCAAGCGAATGCCAGGCCAAAAGCCCGATCAAAACACTGGAAAAGCTTGTCGTGACGCGCAGCGAGCATGACCCGCTTGATATTCGTGTGCATACCGAAAGCCGGTCATTCCTGCATCATCAGGTTCGTAATATGGTCGGTACTCTTGTTCTGGTCGGCAAGGGCAACTGGAAGCCGATTGACGTCAAAACAGCACTGGAAGCTTGCGATCGTAAGGCAGGCGGCCCGACTGCTCCGGCTGACGGGCTTTATTTCGTCAAGGTCGATTACTGAGCATTACGGATCTGCCGAAATTTGGCTTTCTGGTCGTTTTGATCATTTTTTGCACAAATGTTCAGTTGTTTTGATATTCTGTTCTTGAACTGACAGTTAAAGAACACCAGATTCCAATAGGATAAATGCGATTTTTAAATCGCTATGTTGTTCAGGTCTGATCCATCCTGACTATCGGTCAGGATTATGGGTTGTGGGAGTTTTTTGCGTTGGTGTCTTGGGGGCCAGTGCAATGGGGTCAGGGGGCGATAGATCATGTCCAGAAGTATTGTTTTCAAGGTTGCGTTGGCCGCTTTGATCATTTTGATCAGCGGTATTTTCCTGCTTGGCGTTGTGATCATGCAGCGTATTGATCAGCAGGTCAGTGATACCAGTCTGCAATCGCAAAAGCTCAACCTGCGTGTTGCCGCTCTTTTGTTGCAGGATGCCTATCCGGATTTGAAAGTGACCATCGGCGCCGATGGTGAAACGACCAAACTGGTTATGCCGGAAATTCCCGATCTTTCATCGCATAGCCTGATCGACCGTATCGGAACCGCCACAGGCCAGACGGCAACTGTGTTTTCCTGGGTGCCTGCCGAAAAGGACTTCATCCGCGTTTCGACCAATATCATCAAACCAGATGGCCAGCGGGCCGTTGGTACGATGCTGGGGAATGGCAGTGCTGCCTATGGCCCTACCACCTCGGGAAAAACATTCCGTGGCGAGGCGGTCATTCTTGGCACCGCCTATATCACCCAATATACGCCGATCTTTAATCCGGGCGGTGATGTGATCGGCATTCTTTATGTCGGTATTGCCAAGGCCGAAGTTGCCGAAGTTGCAACTGCTATCGAGCTTCGTATCGCGATTGCAGGTATTGTCGTTGCCCTGATCGCCGGGGTGTTGCTGGTGGTTCTGTTGCGCTGGCAGCTTGGCCCGCTTCACGTTCTGGGCAATACCATCGCCCGATTTGTGGATCGCGATTTTTCCGGTGAAGTCGCCTATACCGGGCGAACCGATGAGATCGGTGTGATTGCCGATGGTCTTGTCCGCTGGAAGGAAACAGCAGGCCAGATCAAGGAAGCCGAAGAAGCACGCATCACAGCCGAAAAACGTAACGAGGATGAACGCGTTCAGCAACGCAACCGTCTTGCTAAGCAACTTGAGGAATCGGTCGGTCAGATCGTTTCGTCGGTGCGTCAGGCGACCGAGGGCATGATGCGCTCGACCCGTCAGATGCGGGATTCTGCCGATCATTCGGTTCGCCAAAGCAGCCATGTCAGCGAAGCGGCCAACGAGTCAGCCCGAAGCGTGCAGACTGTTGCCGCCGCGACCGAGGAACTTTCGGCATCAATTACCGGCATCGGAAGCCAGGTTGACGAATCGACATCAATTGCGGAGACCGCCGTTACCGAAGCATCGCGGGCCAACGAAATGGTTAGCGGCCTCGCCGAAGCTGCCGAGCGGATTGGCGAAGTTGTCAGTCTGATTAACGATATCGCCGCACAGACCAACCTTCTGGCACTAAACGCCACCATCGAGGCCGCCCGCGCCGGCGAGGCGGGCAAAGGCTTTGCTGTTGTTGCGCAGGAAGTCAAAAACCTTGCCAATCAGACGGCAAAGGCAACCGATGAAATTGCCCAACAGATTGGCGCGATCCAAAGTGAAACCAAACTGACGGTCGAGGCCATCGAAAAGGTGACCCAGACCATCGCAACCATCAACGATATCACCAATGGCATTTCGTCGTCAGTGTCCGAACAGAATGCTGCTGTTGGTGAAATTGCCAATAGCGCCTCGACCGCATCGCGTGGTTCAAGCGAGGTTGTCAGCAATATCGAGGAAATCCATCAGGCCGCAAGCAGCAGCGGTGCTGCCGCAAGCGAGCTTGATACAAATGTCGGTGCCCTGTCAGGGCAGATCGAAACCCTTCACAGAACGGTCTCCGACTTCCTCAAACAGCTACGTGCCGGTTAAGGGTTTTGTGGCTTCGGGTGAGTTTCGGCTCACCCGAAGAACCAATGCCACAGGAATGGCAGGGTCAGGGCGGTGGCCAGCGTATTTAACCCCATCGCCAATCCTGAAAACGCCCCGGCTGTTTCATTGACCTGAAACGCCCGTGCCGTTCCGATTCCGTGTGCGGCAACCCCCATGGCAAATCCGCGCGCCCGCCAGTCTTTCAATCGGGCCAAATTCATCACCATCGGGCCCAGTGTTGCCCCGACAATGCCGGTTGCGATCACGCAAACCGCAGTCAGAGCCGGGACACCACCAATTTCATCGGCAATACCCATAGCAACCGGTGTCGTGACCGATTTCGGTGCTAGGGAAGCCAGTGTTTCCGGGCTCGCGCCAAGGATCCAGGCCAGAACAACTGTGCTGACACTCGCAACCAGCGATCCGAACAGCACACCGAAAATAATCACCGGCAATGCCCGTTTCAGTGTTTCCATCTGGCGAAACAGCGGTACGGCAAGTGCCACCGTCGCCGGCCCCAAGAGGAAGTGCACGAACTGTGCCCCTTCGAAATAGGTCGCATAGGGGGTGCCGGTGCTTTCCAGCAGCAACGCAATCAATGCAATGGCGATGACCACCGGATTGCAAACCGGATTGCGGTCGGTTTTCTGATACAGCCAGAATCCGATGGAATAGGCGACAAGCGTAATGGTAAGGCCGGTCAATGGCTTGGTCGAAAGATAAACCCAAAGCTGCGTGATATCTGTCTCGCCCATTATTTTGCGTCCCCGTCGCCGACGGATGCCTTGGGTTTGGGAAGAAGTTTCGACATCAGAAGGGCGGTCAGAACCATCGCAAGCAGGGTGGAAAAGATCAGGGCGGCCGTAATCGGCAACCAGTCCCCACGCAGCCGGTCAAGCTGTGTCACCACACCGACACCGGCCGGAACGAACAGCAGCGAAAAATGGATCAGAAGGTTATCGGCGGCATCGGTCAGAACCTTGGGCGGGTGGCGTTTGACAATCAGCCCGATAAACAAAAGCCCAAGCCCGATCACAGGGCCGGGTACAGGCAAGTCAAACAGTTCCGATATCACCTCGCCAAACAGCTGGCAGACAAGGATCAGGGCAAACGCAGCAATCATCAGCAACCTCCCGACATTTATGTCTTTGGATTAGACATAATGACTTTGCGCTCGTTCGACTTTTATTAATAACGAAAAACGCCCGTGCGGAAATGGCACAGGCGTTTGAAGTCATTCGATATTTCAGGTGACGCTAAAGAATTTCCAGAACACTTTCCGGCGGTCGCCCAAGGGCGGCCTTGTGGCCATTGACCACAATCGGGCGTTCAATCGCGCGCGGATGGGCACACAGGGCCCCGATCAGGGCGTCACCACGAAGATCGGCGATGCCTTCTTCTTTGGCTTCTTTCTTGCGCAGGATATCTTCCGGAGCCATGCCCAGCATGCCAAGAATTTCTTTTAATTCCTGTGGGGTGGGTGGTGTATCCAGATACTCGATCACGTCGGGGGTAATCCCCTGCTCCTCAATCAGTGCAAGAGTCTGGCGCGACTTGGAACAACGCGGATTGTGATAGATACGGACCATCATATTCATGGTTCTCCTTCACGTAAAAGGCAGCCTGTATCGGTTCTTTTTAGGGGCTCGATACCGATTGCACCAGTCTGTTGTTGCCTATTTCACCATCATCCAGATCGCCATCGCGACCATCATGATGTTTTCCGTCAGTGAAATGAAACCAAGCGGAACATTGCTGTCCCCACCGACACAGGCGCATTTGAGGTTGCGTTTGTCGATATAAACCGCCTTGAAAACCGATATCGCCCCGATTGTCCCGATGAAAAGGGCAACGGGAACTGCAATCCACATAAGCGCGCCAACAATCATAAGCACACCTGCCAGTGCTTCACCAAACGGGTAAAGATAGGCATATCGCACCCACCGTTGCGCCAGCAGGTCATACCCCAGAAACATGTTGGAAAAACTTTCGATATCCCGAAGCTTCAGGATGGCAAGGATGCACATCGACGTTGCGATGAACCATTCAACTGCCCGAACGGTCAGGAAATCGCCAAAAGCAGCCCAGCTAAGGCCCAGCGCCATAAGGGCTGCCATGCCAAAAACGGCAATGACCGGCTGATAGGTAACCGAATTGCCATCATTTACCGGCTTGCCGAAATATTCCCGCAATTCGTCATGGCCACCGATCCGTTCGCCATCAATGAATGTCTGCGGTGTCGTATCGACATTGTGTTCTGCCTGAAAGTCGTCGGTTTCTTCCCGGGTGGTCAGCCAGTGATCATCGACGGCGTATCCTTCGCTTTTCAAAAGATCGCGCGATTTCAGGCCGAACGGGCAGATATGCTCGTCCATCACCATCCGGTAAAGCGTTGCCTTGCGTGTCTGTGCGGTCATGACTTGATCTCTCTCGTCTTGCCTTTGGGTCTACGCTTTTATGGAACTTGTCGGGTCGGCATTTGTTCCACATAACGCAGAAACGCCTTCTTTCGGGGATTCGAAAAACCCCAGGGCGACAATCAGATGCCGTCAATCATGGAGAGCAGATCGTTCAGGTGATCCAGATCGCTATCAATGATCCGGGTGGCGGTGTCATAGCCAAACCCCTGTCGTGCAAGTGCGGCCAGATCCTTGTCGCGTTTTTCATCCCGCTGGTCGGGGCGGCGAAACGGGCCAAGCCGACGGCGTCGGGCATAGGCCGCGGCGGCGGCAAGGTTGGGATCAGTACCCCGGACATCTTCATAGGCCGCCTGATCGGCTTCCTGCCTGAGGTCGGTGATGGTGTCATCGATCATGTGCGATGCAATGCCGCGTGCATTCAGATCGGCGGCAATAACCCGTATGGCCTTGCCCTTGCGCAGAAGCGATCTGGCACGTCCCTTGGCATAGGCGGTGTCATTGATAAATCCGGCATTCTCGCAAGTGTTCAGAACGCTTTTCATCCATTCTTCGGCTTCCTGCGGATCGGTGTCGTATTCCGCAACTGAAATCCTGATCTTACCACGCATCAGTTTTTCAAGCCGGGCGCGTGACGCGGCAAAGCGTTCCAGATACCAGGTGGCATAATTCATCAGATAGTCGCGCGTTACCCGGCGCGGCTTTTTGGGTTCGCGTGGGTTATGGTCTTTACCTTTAGCCCTGCCTTTGCCGGTAAAACTGGCGTTTCCGCCAAATTTTTCCGCTTGGCTGTCAGGCGCTAAATCACTGCGGTTTTCGTGTGATTCTTTCATTTCACCCAATGCTGATCGATACGCACCCTTGCACTTGATGCCCGACTCTCCCTATTTTACCGGCAATTGTCTGCATTTTTTCGAAGGATTTTTCATGCAAGAGCTAGCACCGCGTCAAATGGGCGCGATCAACTGGCTCGGTCTGTGGACGCTTTATGCCAAGGAAGTTCGACGTTTTCTGAACGTCCATCTGCAAACCATCGGGGCCCCGGTGGTTACCAGCCTGTTATTCATGGCGGTCTTCCTTCTGGCACTCGGGCGCGCGGTCGAGACGGTCAATGGCGTTCCCTTCGCCACCTTCCTTGCCCCCGGTCTGGTCATGATGACCATGGCCCAAAACGCATTTGCCAATACCTCAAGCTCGATCATCATATCGAAAGTACAGGGCAATATTGTCGATGTTCTGATGCCACCGCTTTCGGCCGGTGAAATGGTTGCCGGTTTTGCCTTCGGCGCGGTTACGCGCGGCATCATGGTGGGTGTCGCCACCACCATTGTCATGGCGTTCTTTGTTGATGTCGGCATCCATAATATCTGGGCTATCCTGTATTTCGGAATCTCTGCATCGCTGATGTTGTCGCTTCTGGGGATTGCCGGTGGCGTCTGGTCGGAGAAATTCGATCACATTGCTGTTGTGACCAACTTTGTCATCACCCCGCTTTCCTTCCTGTCGGGCACGTTCTATAGCGCCGAAAACCTGCCCGAAGCTGGCAAGGTACTGGTCCATTACAACCCGTTCTTCTACATGATTGACGGGTTCCGCTATGGTTTTACCGGGGTTTCGGACGGCACGGTAATGACCGGAGTTGTGGTCTTGGCCGTGGTCAATGTCCTGCTTTGGATTCTGTGCTATCGGATGATCAAAAGCGGCTACAAGCTCAAGGCCTGATCGCCAAAACAGGGCGGATTTCAGCATTAAATTCCGTTTAAGGGCAGCATTCCGCATCGGATGCTGCCCTTTTTCATATCAGCCCTGTCTATCTAAGGGGTTTTGCGTCGTTGACAGAGGTCAGGAATCTCTTGATACTCCGCGGCTTCCCGGTATTCTGCTGGAGCTGACCTGTTGGTCAGGAATGATTTTTTACCCCTGATTGAGGAATGAAGAAGTGATTACTCCCGTCATGCCGACCTACGCGCGGGCCGATCTGGCCTTTGAGAAAGGTGAAGGACCTTATCTCTATGCGCAGGACGGCCGACGATTCCTCGATTTCGGGTCGGGTATTGCAGTGAATACCCTTGGCCATGCGCATCCGCATCTGGTCGAAGCCTTGACCGAACAGGCCAAAAAGGTTTGGCACACGTCGAACCTGTACCGGATTCCGGGGCAGGAAAAGTTGGCAGCACGTCTGGTTGAAAATACCTTTGCCGACACCGTGTTCTTCTGCAACTCCGGGGCGGAGGCCAACGAAGCTGGCATCAAGATGCTGCGCCGCTACCAGTATGTCAGCGGTCATGCCGAAAAGAACCGGATTCTGGTGGCAACCAATGCCTTCCACGGTCGGACGCTTGGTACCCTGACCGCCGGTTATAGCGATAAATACCGCGAGGGCTTTGGCCCGATGCCTGATGGTTTTGATCGTGTGGCATTTGGCAATCTGAACGAATTGCGCGATGCGATCACGCCCGAGACCGCCGGTATTCTGGTCGAACCGATCCAGGGTGAAGGTGGTATCTGCAAGGCCCCCGAAGGGTATCTTGAAGGGCTGCGCAAGGCTGCCGACGAGTTCGGCCTGCTGGTCATGTTTGACGAAGTCCAGACCGGCGTTGGTCGCACGGGCAAACTTTACGCCTATGAATGGTCGGACATGGTTCCTGATATCATTTCGTCGGCCAAGGGCCTTGGCGGTGGTTTCCCTGTCGGGGCTTTGCTTGCCAATGAAAAGGCGGCGGCGGCCCTGACGGCGGGTATGCATGGCACAACCTTTGGCGGTAACCCGCTTGCCATGGCGGCTGCAAATGCGGTCCTCGACGAAGTTCTTAAACCCGGTTTCATGGACAATGTTCTTGCCATGAGCCAGTTGATCCGTGACGGCCTTGCGGTTATTGCCCGCAAACATCCGGGCTTTATCGCGGAAGTTCGTGGCATGGGCCTGCTTTTGGGCATGAAAACTGTGCCGACCAATGTTGATGTTGTCGCCAAGTTGCGTGAACTGGGTCTTTTGACCGTTCCGGCAGGCGATAATGTGGTGCGCCTGTTGCCGCCGCTTAACATCACCAAAACCCATGTCGACGAGGCGCTGGCAGCAATCGATGCCGCCGCGGCAGCCTTGGCGCAATAAGGAAGATTGAAATGACTGATATCAGGCACTTTCTCGATCTCGACAAAATGTCGGCGGGAACGCTGAACGATATTCTTGAACTTGGAGCGGTGGAAAAGGCAGGCAAGGCACCGTTTGGTGACAAACCGCTGGCGGGCAAAACCCTTGCCCTGATCTTTGAAAAGCCGTCAACACGTACACGTGTGTCTTTCGAAGTCGGCATGCGACAGCTTGGCGGTGACGTTGTAATCCTTGATGCCGCAAGTTCGCAACTTGGCCGTGGTGAAACCATTGCCGATACCGCGCGTGTCCTGTCGCGGTTTGTTGATGCGATCATGATCCGTACCACGGACGAATCGAAACTGCTGGAACTGGCGAAATATGCCACCGTTCCGGTGATCAATGGCCTGACCGATCAAAGCCACCCCTGCCAGATCATGGCCGACCTTATGACCGTCAAGGAACACAAGGGCCGCCTTGAAGGACTTAAATTCGCCTGGGTCGGGGATGGCAACAATGTTTCGGCGTCCTTTATTCATGCGTCGCCGAAATTCGGGTTCTCGCTTGATATGGCCTGTCCGGCGGGTTATCGCCCCAATCAGGGCCTGATCGAAACCGCTAATGCGGAGGGTGGCAAGGTTCGCATGACCGATATGGACAGTGCGCTGGACGGGGCCGACGTCATCGTTACCGACTGCTGGGTTTCGATGGGGGACGAGGACGCCGATGCCCGCATGGAAGCATTGGCCCCCTATCAGGTCAATTCCGCCGCGATGGCCAAGGCAAACAAGGATGCGATCTTCATGCATTGCCTGCCTGCCCACCGTAACGAAGAAGTCACCGACGATGTGATCGACGGGCCGCAATCGGTGGTGTTTGACGAAGCCGAAAACCGTCTGCATGCGCAGAAAGGGGTTCTGCTATACTGCTTTAATGGCTTGCCTTCCTGACGGTGCAGACTAAATAGGCATCAGAATTTTGGGGCGGACAGTGATGTTCGCCCCTTTGCTTTGGCGTGACATGGCTGGACAATGCGGTTCTGCTGTTGTTATACGCCCCGGAACACGTAAAAACGCGGAACCCGAAAATGCAGATCGCTGTCGATTTTTGTCAGCCCTTCACGCTGGATCATTCCAATATTCGCGGCCGTTTCGCACGGCTTGGCCCGACGGTGCAGACCATCATCGGTCAGCACAGCTATCCGTCGCTTGCAAATCATCTGCTGGGCGAAATCATCGGGCTGGCTGTCCTGCTGTCCTCGGCGCTGAAATACGAAGGCCTTTTCACCCTTCAGACCTCGTCTGATGGTCCGATTGGCATGATGGTTGTCGACGTCGATAGCGATGGCAACATTCGCGCCTGTGCGCGTGTTGACGAAGACCGCCTCAGCACCATGATTGCAGCCGAAGACGGCGGTGAAGACGCCCTGCGCGGACAGGTGCACAAGCTGATGGGGCATGGCCATATCGCTTTCACCGTGGATCAGGGCGGTGATCATGAACGCTATCAGGGGATTGTATCGCTTGAAGGCAATACGCTTGCGGAATGTGCGGAGGCCTATTTCCGTCAGTCCGAACAGATCGAAGCTTCCTTCAAGCTTGAAGTCCATCAGGGTGAACAGGCCAATGACTGGTGGGTTGGCGGTCTGTTCCTGCAGCGTCTCCCGGCCAGTGCTTCGGGCGATGCGGCAACCCCGGAAGAAGCAGAAAAAATCACCGAGGACTGGAACCGCTCCAAGATCCTGATGGCAAGTGCGACCGAAAACGAACTGGTCGATATTTCGCTATCCGCCCATGACCTGATCTGGCGTCTGTTCCATGATGAAGAACCGCGCGTGTTTGATCAGACGGCGTTGCAGTTCAAATGCCGTTGCTCGCGCCAGAAGATCGAAGGCGCGCTTGTATCCTATCCGCTTGAAGAACTTCTAGATATGCGCGAACCCGACAGCGGCGAAGTCGCGGTTTCCTGCCAGTTCTGCAACACGCGATATGGCTTCAACGAGGCCGATCTGCGTGCGCTCAAATCCGGCGAGGATGCATAAGTTTCTGCATCGGGGCGGTTTTTGATCGTCACAGCCTTGCCTTAATCATCAAGCAACGTCACCATGCCCACACAAAGGTATGGTGGCGTTTTTATTTGAGGCAGGAGAAAGACTTGATGAAGGCATTGTCCATCAATGGAATGCGCATGGCCCTGGCGGGTGCGGTTGTTGCTCTTCTGGCGGCCTGTACCAGCGCACCGGTGCAAACCTATCCCGATGTGACCTGGCGCCATCTCGACCCGATTGTATTTGCAGCCGGGCCGATTGAAAAAGTGGCAGCCTATCCGGCCGGGGGTGACAACAACCTTGAGAGCTATCTGCCGTTCAGCCTTGGCAAGATGGCGATGAACTGGCCTGATGACCGCATCCAGACGGCAGGCACCAGTGATGTTTTGCGTTATAGCGTGACGGAGGCATCCATTACCTCAAGCGTGCTTAAGACGAAGAAGGGTTTTTCGGGTGTTTTTACCGATGATCAGTCCGAAAAGGTCGAAATGAAAGTTTCGGCCAAGCTTGAAGTCCTTGATCCGAACGGCACCCAGAAGGGTGAAGTTGCTGCAACCGCAGTTCGCACCCGGACCCTATCGGAATCGATGTCCGTCGCCGAACGTGAAAAGGCGGTCTATGACGAAACTGCAACGCTCCTGATGGACCTAGATCGTGAACTGGAACGCCAGATCAATAACAATCTGGGGCGTTTCCTGCTGCAGTGATCGACTTCCTGTTTGGGATTTGAACAAAGCCCAAAGACCGCGATGATCGGCCATCGCGGTCTTTTTTGTTGCGCGCCACTGCGACACGCGGGACAAACATCGAGTTACGATTTCCAGTTGCCAGATTGTGCCAAGCCTTATGTTTGAGATCCCGTTGCCCTTCGTTGTTGCCTTGTTGCTGGCGATTTTGCTGGTGCGCCTGACCCTGCGCGGTCCGGCCGGGCCTGTCGGGCGGAGCATGCGGATATTCGTTGCCGCCAGTCTGGCACTGGTGATTATGGTCGGGTTGCGCTGGCAATTTGATCTTTTGGTTTTCCGTTTCTTGCGACCCTTATTTGCCGCGATGCTGCCGCCCATCGCCTGGATATGCTTTGCCGCACTCGGTTCGGAGGAGCGGTCGCAAACCAGATGGCGTTGGCTGCACATTATCCCGGTTTTGGCGATTTTCATCGCAAGTCTGACCTGGCGAAAATGGCATATCCAGGTTGATTTCCTGATTTCAGTGGAGTTTGCCGGATATGGTATTGCGCTAATGATTCTGGCCAGCCGCGGCGAAGACCGTTTTGCGCAGGCACGGCTGGGCGATATCGGATCGGTTCGGGGCATTGTTGCCGTGGTTGGCGGGGCGCTGATTTTCTCAGGGCTCGTTGACGGGCTGATCGCCCTTGATTTCAGCATCACGCAAGGCACAAACGTTACAACAATCGTCGGCTATGCGCAGTTGGTTGTTCTGGTGGTGTTGGCGTTGCTCATGGTCCGGTTAGAGCGGCTCAGTCCGCAGACCACGCAGTTGACTGACAGCGTGACCGAACCCGCACTTGCGCAGCACAAAGACGACCGCAAAGACAACAACGATATCGCCGGGGATGATGCCATCCTTGCTGCGATTGATGAGGTCATGCGCACGCAGCATCTGTATCGGGATCCTGATCTGACACTGGATCGGTTGGCGCGCCGTGTGGTGATCCCGGCGCGGCAAATTTCCGGGGCGATTAACCGCCGGTTCGGGCGCAATGTGTCACAGGTCGTCAATGAATACCGCGTGGCAGAGGCGCAAATTCTGTTGCAGACGACCGCTAAGCCGGTAACCGAAATCATGTTTGACTGCGGGTTTCAGACCAAATCGAACTTTAACCGCGAATTTGGTCGCGTGACCGGGATGGGTCCACGGGCATATCGCGACGCGGACCCAAGTTCTGATCAACTGGCCCCCGATCAACCGTTCGGTCCGATCAGGAAGCTGTTTTTAGAGAATGCAGAAAGTCGAGAATAAGCGTGATGGTCTGTTGATGCAGATCTGATCGATCCGTTGCGTCATCGCCATCGAGACAGATAATGCCATCACCCGGGACGTCCTGTTCAAGGAGGATCGCGGCATTTGGTTTGCATTCCGGCAGGAAGCTGAAATGCGCGGCATCGGGCAGGTCATGATATTGGACTAAGTTGGTCGGCATGTGTTGGATCAGATAACCCGATTCAAGTTCCTTGGGGATTTTCGGATTGGATGAACCGGCAGCAATGACCAGAACCGGGATGTCGATGGCCGCCAGACTTTCCGGGGTAAAACCACGGGCAAGGCCAAGATCAAGCGAGATCGCAGCACGAATGCGTTTGTCTTTAAGGTCGGCGGCAAGCTTTGTGCGTTCTTTTGGTGTACGGCCTACTTCAAGTTCTTTGAGGCCATCACAGGCGGCGAGTTCGGGATGCTGTTTGCAGTCCCCGTCCATGTGATCCATGTCCATCTGCGCGCCTGCGAGCTCAAGTGCAGTCCATCCGCCCAGTGAATGACCAATGACCGTGATGTTGGTTCCGTCCAGATGGGGCGACCATGCGAGATCTTCGGTCAGCGATGTGATCAGGTGACTGATATCAAGCGGGCGGAGCCATAATGCAGATCCGACTTCGGCGGTAACATCGCGGCTGGTGGTTCCGGGGTGATTGATCGCGGCCACCACATAGCCCGCCTGCGCCAGTGCGGTGGCAAGCCATCCCTGATTGCGCCAGTTGCCGCCAAACCCGTGCGACATCACGACCAAGGGATGGCGTCCGTCCTGAATTTTGGCATCAGGCTGCACCATCTGACCGAAAAAGACCGGGTTTTCGCCAACAGGTACTGCCGGGTATGTATCGCTGGTCGGATACCAGATTGCACCAACCAATGCGCGGTTCCCATCGCTTGCGCCGATGGTGGTTTCCGTGAAACCAACGGCATAGGGCGCGCCATGAGATGGTGTGGCCATGACAAAAGCCGCCAGAGTGGCCAGCGTGGTGACGGTAAAACGCAACATGCTTGATCCTTCAAACCAAATGAAATGATGCGATGAGTTTTACCGGTCGGGGAGCTGTTGGCGTCCTGGATCGCGATCAAGGACCTTTCAGTGTGCCGTCCTAAAATACGTTGACGGTTTTTCCAGAAGCCAGCGGCCTAATCATCCGCTGGCTTTTTGATGCACGCATTCTGGTGTTTGCATTGCCAGAGCGATGTGCGGTCGCATGGTATTGTAAGCATTGATGGCTTCGTTGAACAGCTTGGCTAGATCTTCGAATGTTTTGCACCGGTGCAGGATGAACTCCTGTTTGAGAATGCCATTGACGCGCTCGGCCAAAGCGTTCTGATAATGGTCATATCCATCCGTCATCGACGGGGTGATTTGATTTTTCAAAATTTTTTTTCCAGCATCTTGGAATAATTGGGCCTGCCAGCTGTCTAACCTTTATGTCGTCATTGAACATAGAGGTCCCCCGATGTCCCACGCTTCGTTTTCGCCCCGTTCCTTTGTTGCGCGCCGCATCATGGCGTTTGGCGTATTTGCCTGTATGTCGGTTGCCGGAATTGTCGGCATGGCTATTGTCGCCAATGCCCATAACGGTGTTGATCATAGCAAACAGGGTTCAATGCCCCGTGATGATCACGAAGCCCATAGCGGGCATACCATGCCCGAAAGCGCATCGGCTGATATTCCCGAACATGAAAAGCCGTTTCTGGCAAAAAATGCGGCCGCCATGGACAAGATGATGGCTGATATGAATGTCGCGCCGACCGGCGATATTGATCGGGATTTTGTGGTCATGATGGTCCCGCATCATCAGGGGGCAATTGATATGTGCGCGGCCTATCTGCCTTATGCCGGCAATACGCAGCTCAAACGCCTGTGTCAGGAAATCATTGTGACCCAGCAACAGGAAATTGTTGCGATGTATCTCGCCATCGGGGCGGAATTGCCGCCTTCGGCCCCGGCATCGACTCGTTAACCACGAATGCCCATGCCTACGCAGTGGCAACCGTTCACCGCCTAACATTGGCCGCCTGTTACCTGCCTATCGCCTTTCTTCGATATATTTCTACGCCTGCTGCATTTCCGTGCGCCATATCTCCGCCCCTGGTCAGAAGAAACCAAGGGCAGGGTAAGTCGCCTTACGCCAAGGAGTACTCATGAAGAATATTTTTGCCAGAACCCTTATGGCCAGAACCCTTATGGTCTGTACGCTTTTAGCGGGCAGTTCCGCCATCGTTCTCGCCGGACAGGCCCCCTATCCGGCGGCCAGCCCCGACCGGGTGCTGGGCCATCAGGATCGGGTTTATTCCGCCGACCAGTTTTCAAATACAGTGTCGGTGATTGACCCTGCCGATAATAAATTGCTGGGCGTGCTGCGCCTTGGCGATCCGCAGCCGCGCAACCTCAGCCCGCTGTATCGCGGGCAGTTGCTGGTGCATGGCTTGGGATTTTCGCCCGATGGCAAAACGCTGGCGGTTGTCGCGGTCGGCAGCAACGCCATCAGTTTTATCAACACCCATGACAACACTGTCCTGCACACCACCTATCTGGGCCGGTCCCCGCATGAAACCTTTTTCACACCCGATGGAAGTGAAATCTGGGTAACCATCCGCGGTGAGGATTATGTTCAGGTGCTGGATGCCAAGACATTCGAACCCAAAACCCGTATCCAGACCCCTGCCGGTCCGGGCATGCAGATTTTCTCGCCCGATGGGAAATATGGCTATATCTGTTCGTCTTTCAATCCGGAAACACTCGTGGTTTCGGTGGCCGATCACAAGATCGTCGGCCATGTGAAGCAGGCCAGCCCGTTCTGCCCGAACATTGCCGCCAACCCCGACGGCAGTCAGGTGTGGTTCACCCTTAAAGATATTGGCAAAGTACAGATATTTGATGCCAAACCGCCCTTTGATGTGATCAAGACGATTGATACCGGCCCGATCACCAACCATGTAAACTTTGCCCGCACGGCCAAGGGTAATTTTGCCTATGTCACGATTGGCGGCCTTAATCAGGTCAAGGTGTTTGATACGGAAACCTTTGAACAGGTGGCGACCATTCCGGTCGGGCGGCTGCCCCATGGTCTGTGGCCATCTGGCGATGGATCGCGGGTATATGTTGGGATTGAAAACGATGACCAGCTGATGGCGATTGATACCGCCACCAACAAGGTGATTGCATCCATTCCTGTCGGTCAGGCCCCGCAGGCCATTGCCTATGTCCCCGGTGCGGTAACCGAAGGGACGGGAACCGACAATCTGGAACCGCTGAAGGCAACGGAAAATTCGGTGCAGCTGTCATTGCGTGCGGTTGGCGGGGCCAGGGATGGTTCGGCACCCAGCAACGTGTCGCTGTTTGATCAGGGCCTGACACAGGTGGTGCAGGCCTCGGTCACCGGTCTGGAACCAGGAAAGGAATACGTCCTTGCACTGGCGGGCAATCCGGATGGCAGCGGAACATTGCAGGCCCTGTCGAATTTCAAGGCCAACCCGACCGGGGCAAGTATTGTCAATGCGCTTGGTCCGATCCGCCAGTTGGTCAAGGGCGAGGATGAGCAGCCCAAACGTTATCTGGTAGTGGCTCTGAAAACCGCCGATGGTATTGGCGCACCGGTGCAGGTTCAGGCCGACTGACCCGATATGGTATTTCACCCCGGTTCCGATGCGAGCCGGGGTGAAACGGATTATATACGAAACGGATTGCATTATTTGTCCTGCGATCCGTTTGGTGTCCTTCATTGCCAGATGCCCGGCACCGTATTGGCAATGGAGGTGTCTGGCCCCAGCACAAGAATTACCAGTGCCACAACACGCCCCTGTCACAGGACGATAGGAATGCATGACGACATGATCCGGCGGATAGAACCGCTGATCCCGGCCCTTCGGCGATATGCGCGTGCCCTTTGTGGTGATCGCGCGCAGGCCGATGATCTGGTGCAGGATTGTCTGGAACGCGCCATCAGTCGCTGGCACCAGCGCCGCGATGATGGCAATACACGCACATGGATGTTTACCATCCTGCATAATCTAGCGGTCAATTACTGGTGCCAAAACCGGTATCGCGGACCGCATATCGCTCTTGATGATACGGTCGAAACCGCATTTGCCCATGACGGTACACAGGAAAACAGCCTGCATTATCAGGATGTGATGGGCGCGATTGCAACCCTTCCCGATGATCAGCGCAGCATTCTGCTGCTGGTATCGATCGAAGATCTGTCCTATGCAGAAACGGCAAAGGTGCTGGATATACCGTTAGGGACGGTTATGTCGCGTCTGTCACGCGGGCGAGAAAGATTGCGCCAGATTCTGGATGGTGACAGGCGGAACAACGGGGATCGTCAAAGCACCCCAAATTTGCGGAGGGTCAAATGAGCCACAGCCCCATTTCAGAAGACGATCTGCATGCTTTTGTTGATGGTGCGCTTGATGGGGCGCGCCACGATGCGGTGGCGGCCTATATCGCGCAGCATCCCGATATTGCCAGACGGGTTGATGCCTATGCCCGGCATCGCGACCTGATGCGCGCGGCTTTTGCCCCGGTGGCCGATGAACCGGTGCCATCGCAATTGAATTTGCATCACCTGATCGAAAACCGCCGTCATGACGGCACGTCGGTAACCGATCACCGTCAGGATGGATTTCAGGGTGGGAATGCGGGCGGCCGGATTGCGTGGTTTGGCGGTTGGCAGGGGGCGGCAGCCGCGATTGTTTTGCTGTGTGCCGGTGGCGGGGCCGGATGGGGATTGCACGGATTTGTGCAAAATCCCGATGTGCCGGTTTTGACGGCATTGTCGGCGCCTGAAGGGATTGGTGCTTTAGCACGCGAGGCATCGGCCAGCTATGTCGCCTATGCCCGAGATCGCAACCGGCCGGTCGAAATCCGGGCGGATAAAACCGATGATTTGCTGCGCTGGATCAGTGATCGGGTCGGGATGAATTTGCATGTACCCGATCTGACGGCGGATGGATACCGGTTTATGGGCGGGCGGGTTGTCGCTACCGATCACGGCCCGGCGGCAATGCTGATGTATGATGATGATCAGGGGGTGCGTCTGGTGATGCTGGCCCGACCGATGCAGGCTGACCAGAATGCCCCGATGCAGGAACATCATGCCGATGGTGTCACCGGGTTTTCCTGGGCATCGATGGGCACGGGTTACAGTGTGGTCGGGCCGCTATCCGATGACCTCTTGCACCCGGTCGCCGATCAAATGCGCAAACAGCTAACAACCCCGGCATAGGCCGGGACGGTTTGACGAATACCGGATGCAGGACCGTTTTACACAGTCCGGCATCCGGGCCGGTGATAGAGGCCAGAACAGGGCGCTTAGCAACGACTGCGTTCGCTGCTGCCCGATCAGTCATTTAGCGGAACATCATTACCGGCACATGGCAGGACCGAACCATTTCGGTGGTGGTGCTGCCGATGATCAGGTTGCGGATGCGCGAATGGCCGTATGCGCCCATGATCAGAAGGTCGATGCCATCCGCCTCGATCCGGTTTTTGATCACGTCTTCGGGTTCACCGGCCTCGAAACCGGCGTCAACATCGTACCCGGCCTTGCGCAAAATGGTCGCCGCGTCATCAAGCTTTTCCTGAAGGCTATCTGTTGGTTTGCCAACGCACAGCAAGACGCACGGAAGTCCGGTAAACAGCTTGCCACCCGCAATGTGGCGCAAGGCCTTCATCGCACTTTCGCCGCCGTCAAACGCAATCAGGAACTTGTTGATCGGCTTGAATGCGCGCGACGCGACCAGAACCGGTTTGGTCGCAGACCGGACAACCCGTTCAAGATTTGACCCCAGATGCAGTTTGGCAAAATCGGCGGCCTCGCCCCGCTTGCCAATGATGATCAGGTCGGCATCGCCTTCAAACTTGCCAATTGCATCAATCAGATCGCCATGACGAAGCTTGGAGGTAACGGATGAAAGTCCAGCTTCTTCAAGGCCCGATTTGGCTTCTTCAAGCAACAGCCGCCCGCGTTTCAGCTCCAGCTTGGCCTTTTGTTCATCAAGGTCGGCCAGTTCCTGCAAAAGGGCGCTACGTGCACCAAGTTTGAGGTTACCACTAAGGTCGGCGGGTTCGGAGCCCACGCCGCGACGGCCCAGCACATGCATCAGCTCAACCGATGCTTCGGTGCGTTTGGCTACCCAGCAGGTCAGGTCGCGAACGCTTTGCGAATAGCCCGATCCATCGATCAGTGCGATCAGATGTGTCATTGAACGTTCCCCTTAGTGGCCCATCAGGCGTTCAAGCGCGCCGGGCTTGTCATGGATCGCCAGCTTATCAACAATTGTCTCGCTGGCTTCATTGAGACCGATCAACTCGACCTCGGCTCCCTCACGGCGGAATTTCAGCACGACCATATCAAGGGCCGCAACACTTGAAATATCCCAGATATGGGCGTGGCTGACATCAATCGTGACTTTATCAAGTGCCTCGCGGAAATCGAATGCCTTGGTGAAATCCTCGACCGAGGCAAAGAAAATCTGCCCGCGCACTTCATAGGTCCGCCATGTGCCATCGTCTGAAAGCGTGCTGGTAACCCGGAAGATCTGCGCGATTTTCCACGCAAAGAATATCCCCGAAAGCAAAACCCCGATCAGAACGCCAATCGCAAGATTATGCGTGCCGACCACGGTCACAACGGTTGCCAGCATCACGATGGATGAACTGCGCGGATGTTCGCGCAGGTTTTTGATCGAAGACCAGCTGAATGTCCCGATTGATACCATGATCATGATTGCGACGAGTGCTGCCATCGGGATGATTGCCACCAGATCGCCCAGAACCACAATCAGGATCAGAAGGAAAATACCGGCAAGGAAGGTCGAAAGGCGGCACCGCCCGCCCGACTTCACGTTGATTACCGACTGGCCGATCATCGCACAACCGGCCATGCCACCGATGAAACCGGTAAAGAAGTTGGCAATCCCCTGACCATAGCATTCGCGAATGCGGTTCGATGGTGTATCGGTCAGCTCGTCGACGATCTGTGCCGTCATCAGACTTTCCAGAAGCCCGACCGCCGCCACCGCCGCCGAATAGGGCAGGATGATCAGGAAGGTATCAAGGTTCAGCGGCACATCAGGCAGATAAATCGCCGGGAAGGCATCAGGCAATGCGCCCATATCACCGACCGTGCGCAAATCACCATCAATAAACAGCGACAGGATCGTCAGAACGATAATGCAGATCAGTGGCGAGGGGACAATTTTCGTGATCCGCGGGAACAGGTAAATAATTGCAAGGCCACCGGCAACCATCACATAGGTCATGATGCTGACATTGGTCAGTTCTGGAAGCTGCGCCATGAAAATCAGAATGGCAAGCGCGTTGACAAAGCCCGTCATCACCGATTTCGAGACAAACCGCATCAGGTTCCCAAGCCGAAGCGCCCCGGCCAGCATCTGGATCACCCCGGCAAGCACGGTTGCCGCCAGCAGGTAATCAAGCCCGTGATCGCGTACAAGCGAGCCCATCAGAACGGCGGTTGCCGCGGTCGCGGCCGAAATCATGCCCGGGCGTCCGCCAAAGATCGCGGTAATCACGGCAATCGAGAAGGATGCATAAAGCCCGACCTTCGGGTCGACCCCGGCAATGATGGAAAAGGCAATGGCTTCGGGGATAAGTGCAAGTGCCACCACAAGGCCTGAAAGCACATCACCACGGATATTGCCAAGCCATTCGGCCCGCAAACGCGGAAGGAAATCGGTATTCACAGAATTTCTCCGTATCAAACAGCCCAGTCTGTCCCCGGGGCTGGAGTGTCATCTGGCGGCATGAAAGCCGTCCCTAACGGTCAGTATTGCAATGCAGAAGGCTGTACCTATACCAATTTAAAATATGGCACAACCGCAGGGGGCGTGATCTTTGCCGGGCATTTTGTGCAAAACCCAGTCTGGAACGGAAAAACCCGCCGGAATAGCGGCGGGTTTTGTCCTGAAGTTCTGATCTCTGCGATTTAGGCAGATCAGACTATTTCCGGTTTTGGCGGTTTTCGATCAGATCATCAACCACGCCCGGGTCGGCAAGGGTCGATGTATCGCCAAGCTGGTCATATTCGTTGGCGGCAATCTTGCGCAGGATACGGCGCATGATTTTGCCCGAACGGGTTTTCGGAAGACCCGGTGACCACTGGATATAATCGGGGCTGGCAATCGGGCCGATTTCCTTGCGCACCCACTGAACCAGTTCCTTGCGCAGTTCTTCGGTCGGTTCTTCACCGGCATTCAGCGTGACATAAGCATAGATGCCCTGTCCTTTGATGTCGTGGGGAACACCGACCACGGCGGCCTCGGCCACCTTGGAATGTGCGACCAGTGCACTTTCAACCTCGGCGGTGCCCATCCGGTGGCCTGAAACGTTGATCACGTCATCAACGCGGCCCGTGATCCAGTAATAACCATCTTCGTCCCGTCGTGCACCGTCGCCGGTGGTATAGACATTGGCGAATGTGCTGAAATAGGTCTGGATGAACCGTTCATGATCGCCATAAACCGTGCGCATCTGCCCCGGCCAGCTATCCTTGATCACAAGGTTGCCATCGGTTGCGCCGGCAAGTTCCTTGCCTTCATTATCCAGAAGGGCAGGCTGAACACCAAAGAACGGAAGCGTCGCTGACCCCGGTTTAAGGTCGGTCGCACCCGGAAGCGGCGTAATCAGGATGCCGCCGGTTTCGGTCTGCCACCAGGTATCGACAATCGGGCATTTCCGTTTGCCGACATGCTCGTGATACCATTCCCATGCCTCGGGGTTGATCGGCTCGCCCACCGAACCAAGGATACGCAGGGACGAAAGATCCGCCTTGTTGACCCAGCTTTCGCCTTCGCGCATCAGGGCACGGATCGCGGTTGGCGCGGTATAGAAGATATTGACCTTGTGCTTCTCGCACACCTGCCAGAAACGCGATGCATCCGGATAGCTCGGCACACCCTCAAACATCAGGGTCGTTGCCCCGTTGGCCAGCGGCCCGTAAACAATATAACTGTGCCCGGTGACCCAGCCAACATCGGCCGTACACCAGTAAATATCGCCTTCGTGATAATCAAAGACATACTGATGGGTCATTGATGCGTAAACAAGGTAACCGCCCGACGTATGCAAAACGCCCTTTGGCTTGCCGGTCGAACCCGACGTATACAGAACAAAAAGCGGGTCTTCGGCATTGACTTCGGTCGGCGGGCAATCAGGGGATGCTGCCTCGCAGACCTCGTGATACCAGACGTCGCGGGCATCGTTCCACGCAATGTCCTTGCCGGTGTGCTTGACGACAACAAGCTTTTCGACGGATTTGACACCGGGATGCGAAAGCGCTTCGTCCGCATTGCGTTTCAGCGGCACACCGCGCCCACCACGAAGACCTTCATCCGATGTGATGACAACCTTCGCACCGCAATCTTCAACGCGGCCGGCCAATGCTTCGGGCGAAAAGCCGCCAAATACGATGGAATGGATCGCACCGATGCGCGCGCAGGCCAGCATCGAAACCGCTGCGGCCGGGATCATCGGCAGATAAATGACAACGCGGTCGCCCTTGCCCACACCCATCGATTTAAGTGCGTTGGCAAACCGGCAGACACGTTCATGCAGGTCTTTATAGGTGATATGTTCGGAAACGGACGGATCGTCGCCTTCGAAAATGATCGCGGTCTGATCACCGCGTTTTGCCAGATGACGATCAAGGCAGTTGGCCGCAACGTTCAGCGTACCGTCTTCATACCATTTGATATAAAGGTCCTTGGTGTCAAAGCTGACATTCTTGACCTTGGTAAACGGCTTGATCCAGTCGATGCGTTTGCCATGTTCGCCCCAGAAGCCTTCGGGGTCTTCGACCGACTGCTTGTACATGGCGTCGTATTTTGCCTTGTCGATCAGCGCGCCCTTCGCGATGTCGTCGGATACGGGATAAACGTTCGCAGACATATGTGGCCTCTTGTTCGTTTCCTGTTGTCTGTACGTTCGCACCGGTTACCTGCCCGCTGAAAGGTCTTTGGGCCGGTGCGATATTCTTGTGCGTTTCAGGTACCGGTTTTCGCAGTCGCAATAATTGGTGCGGGACAACCGAACGGGCGATGCAAGATCATCCGGTCGATATGGCGTAAATCGGTTCCTGTCGCTTGCGCCCTATGCTAGTGCGCTGATGGATTTCAGGGAATACAACTTAAGACGGGGGGCAAAATGGCGCGCAACTGCCGCGGCACCGTTCTGATTTCCCTGCCTTGCGTTTGAATGCATTGTTGCAACACAACCAATCCATCCCAGCAATCCTGTCTCGATGCTGACAAACGAGCATTCCCCGAAGTAGGTAATTGAAACATAGTCATATTATTGCGATTTCGCCAGTCACGATCTGACGTTTTGCGACGTTTCACAGCGATATATCAAATCGGTTGCGTTCTGGATTTAATGGAACAAAACAGATACAAAGAAATCAGGCTATAACCAAACGGTGGGAACATGGATCCGATCTCTCTTGCAGCGGGCGCAATTGCGGCACTTGTCGTCGCACTGGTTTTCAGTGTGCTGATGGTCAAACGCACCAAAGAAGCCGTGATGGCAGAGGCAGAGTCGCGAACCGCCTTGCTGGCGGCACAACTCGATCAGGTCGATGCAACCCGGCGTGAACTGACAAACGAATTGGCAACCACGCGTAACCGGCTTTCCGAAGAATCCGAAAAGCGCGCCATTGCCGAAACCAGACTGGAAAAAGAGCGCGAAGCCACCACCGAAAAGCTCGCGATGCTTGATGATGCGCGCACCAAACTGCTTGATAGCTTCAAGGCATTGTCGTCTGACGCGCTTAAAGTCAACAATGACGAGTTCATGAAGCTGGCGCGTGAGAATTTCTCGCGCATGCAGGAAGGGGCCAAAGGCGATCTGGAAAAACGCCAGCAGGCCATCGACAGCCTCGTCAAACCGATTCAGGAACGTTTGCAGGCGTTTGATACCAAGGTCAATGAACTGGAAAATTCGCGCAAGGAAGCTTATGGCGAATTGCGCAATCAGGTCGGCCAGCTGGTTGAATCGCAAACCCGTCTGTCCAAGGAAACCCAGACGCTAAGCTCTGCCCTGCGGTCTAGTTCGTCGGTATCAGGCAAATGGGGTGAATTGCAGCTGCGCCGGATCGTTGAGCTGGCCGGCATGCTCAAACATTGCGATTTCGAAGAACAGGTGCATTTCAATACCGACGAAGGCGCGCAGAAGCCCGATATGGTCATTCATCTGCCGGGTGGTAAAAACATCGTCGTCGATGCCAAGGCCCCGACATCGGCCTATCTTGAGGCGATCGATGAAAAGCACGACGACATCCGTCGCGAGGCCCTGATGGGCACCTATGTGACCAATGTGCGCAAGGTGATTTCCGACCTGTCAAAAAAATCCTATTGGAAATCGGTCGATTCGCCCGAATTTGTTGTTCTGTTTCTGCCCGGCGAAAGCTTCTTTTCGGCGGCCCTTGAACGAGATCCCCGCCTGATCGAAGACAGCTTCCGCGATGGTGTCATTCTGGCGACCCCGACAACCTTGTTGGGACTTCTGAAGGCCGTGGCCTATGGCTGGCGCCAGGAAGCCTTGGCCGAAAATGCCCGCGATATCAGCGAAATCGGTCAGCAGCTTTTTGATCGTCTGGGGACCCTTGCCAAAAACTTTGCCTTGATGGGCAAGTCGCTTGAAAGCACGGTCAAAAACTACAACAAGACTCTTGGCACGCTTGAAGGAACGGTTCTGGTTTCAGCGCGCAAGCTCAAGGAAAAGCATATCGTTGCCGACGACCGCGCCATCGAAGAACCACTTCATGCTGAAACCCATGTGCGTGAAATCACCAAAACCGAATTGCTTGGCGCACCTTCTGATGTTTTGACGGCCCAAACCGATGATGATGACGATGAAACGCCCCATACCGGTACCGATCATGGCTGAGTTGCACGTTAATCGCGTTAATATGGGGCTGTTGCTTGACTAAGCTGCGACGAAACCTTATCTCGAAGCGCTGATTTCGCTATAATGCGATGAACGCATAGATTTCCAGACCGGACAGAAGACACATGGCCCTGCGCGACATTCTCATTGTTCCCGATCCCCGCCTTAAGCAGGAATGCGAAGAGGTGGCAGAGGTGAATGACGAAATCCGTGAATTGCTCGATGACATGCTTGAAACCATGTATGCGGCACCGGGTATCGGCCTTGCTGCGCCCCAGATCGGCGTGATGAAGCGTGTGGTTGTCATGGATGTGTCCGATGACAAGGAAAAGCCCCAGCCGCTGAAGCTCGTGAACCCGGAAATCATCTGGGAATCCGAGGATACATCTGTCTATCAGGAAGGCTGCCTGTCGATCCCGGAACAATATGCCGATGTCGAACGCCCTGCCGAAGTTGGCCTGCGCTACCTGGATGAAAACGGCAAGGAGCATGAAATTGAGGCCGATGGCCTGCTCGCCACCTGCATCCAGCATGAACTTGATCACCTTGATGGCATTCTGTTCACGGATTATCTCAGTGCGCTTAAGCGCAACATGATCCTGAAAAAGGTGCAGAAGCTGCAAAAGACGAAAAAGTCTGCCTGAGTCGATCAGTTTTCAGTCTTAAGAAGGGCCGTATGATCGGCCCTTTCATTTTGCGCGCGGTTTGAGGGAGCCGATATCCATTCCGATGATCCAGCCTTCGCGTTTGCGGATGATCGGGCGATCAGGCAGATATTCGGGATGTTTGCCATCGGCAATGCGGATCAGTCCCAGGGCTCCGACCAGCGCATCAAACGCATCGTCCTTGCCCTCGTCAGGGCCGAAACCTGATTTGATGTCGGCCGCAACTGCGGTGTTTATTTCAATTCCATTTCCCACGGCATAGTCGATCAGGGCCGCAACAGCCAGAGTACGGCTTTTATGATTTGATTTGGTCACCTCATCAATACCGAGCCAGCCATAGATTTCACCGGGATAGGTTTCAATCAGGGTTACGCCGTTCTGTTGGCAGCATGTCGAAAGATCACCAGTAAAGGGCCATATGTTAAATCCATCGCGATAGCCGGGAATGATCAGATGTTCGAGCCCGTGCAACATTGCTTTGCCAACCTGATTGGCACCAAGGGTCCAGAAAGACGGGCAGGCGGCGGGGCGGTGATAGGTGGCCCCTTCGCACAGGCGATAAAGCTTATCAAAGCTTGATACACCAAGGGCATCTACAAGATGTCCACGCTTTACACTGCCTTTTACGCGGGCTGTTTTGGGATAGAACGGTCTGTGATGGGTGATTTCGTCCGGGTTTGTGCAGACGTCGGAAAAGCTATCCCATTTGCCAGTGAAAATAATATCCAGCAAAGATTTAAAATCTTGAATATTTGCGCCATCATACCAGTGATCGACAAAGCCGACCGGCATATCAAGACCAAGCCAAAGGGCGTGGTCCCGACCGTATTGTGAAAGTGACTGGCGAAACTGGTTTAACAGTCCGACCGGCTCGATCGCATAAATCAGCCATCCGGATGTATTGCGGCGTGCTTTGGCGACCCATCGGGATTTGGCAGATATGCTCCAGTCTGCATGCCATATATGTTCGACCGGGTATTTGCGCGGCTCGGGAAAGGCTTGGCTTGTCATTTCCACAAGATAGCGCCAAATTGCCGACCAGTAATCGAAAAATACCCCCGACATTGTGATGAATGGACGTGACCGATGACCAAGCTGCGCATTGCCTTTATGGGAACTCCGGATTTTGCCCTTGTGGCGTTAAAGCAACTGGTCGCAGCCGGTCATGATATTGTCTGCGTCTATTCCCAGCCGCCACGCCCGGCCGGTCGCGGGCAAAAGGAAACGCCGACCCCGGTTCATGCATGGGCGCAAGAACAGGGGATCGAGGTCCGCACGCCTGTTTCCCTGAAATCAGATGACCAGAAACAGGCCTTTGCCGACCTTGATCTTGATGTTGCGGTGGTCGCGGCCTATGGCCTGATCCTGCCAAAGGCTATTCTCGATGCGCCGAAATATGGTTGTCTGAACATTCATGCGTCCCTTTTGCCGCGCTGGCGTGGTGCGGCCCCGATCCAGCGCGCCATACTGGCGGGGGATGACAAGACCGGTGTGACCATCATGCAGATGGATGTCGGGCTTGATACCGGTGACATGCTGTTGGTCGGTGATATTCCGATCACGTCCGAAACTTATGCCAATGCCCTGCATGACGATCTTGCCGAGCTGGGGGGCAAACTGATTGTCGAGGCGCTTGAAAAGCTTCCGGTCAGTGGATTACGGGCAACCAAACAGCCTGAAGACGGCGTGACCTACGCTGCCAAGCTTGAAAAATCCGAGGCAAAGCTTGATTTCACCGATTATGCTGCGGCACTTGAACGCAAGATCCGCGCATTTACCCCATGGCCGGGTGCCTATTTCGAATTTGGCAAGGAACGTATCAAGGTGCAGGCCGCCATCGTTACCGACCAGACCGGTCCGGTGGGCACCATCCTTGACGATAATCTGACGATTGCGTGCGGCACCGGTGCGCTGCGCCCGACCCGCATTCAACGGCCGGGCAAGGCAGTTATGGATACCGATGCGGTGTTGCGCGGCTATGACAAGCTTGCCAAGGGCGTGGTTTTGCAGGGCTAAGTCCATGGAAATGGTATTCGACATTCGCAAAGCCACTAACCGGGACGGCGATCAAATCGCAATCCTGATTGATGCGGTCTTTTCTGACTATCCCGGTTGCATCTTTGACCGTGCGGGCGAGTTTCCTGAACTTGATGCGATTGCCGATGATTTCACCGCCGGGAATGGTTGTATCTGGGTTGTCGAGGGGGATGGGCGTGTTTTGGGATGCCTTGGCATCAAATACGATCCGGCACAAAAGCAGGCGGAATTGCACAAGGTCTATCTGGATCGGGCCACCCGCGGGCAGGGCGTTGCACAACGCATGCTGACAAAGGCACTTGATTGGCTGATGCAAACCCATCCTGATAGCACCGAACTTGTCCTTTGGACCGATACACGGTTTGAAGCCGGACATCGCTTTTATGAAAAATGCGGGTTCACCCGAACTGGCGAAACCCGCATTCTTGATGATCTTAGTGCCTCGTCGGAATACCGGTTCAAAGCTCGACCGAACGATGTTCTGCTTCGGATTACCTGACCGCTTGCGAACTCAGCTTTGCTGCCCGGTAACCGGGGCTGCAATGGCCTTGGTTTCGGTAACAGCTTCGGGTTTGCGGACGGAGCGAGCATCGCGCAGGCCGAGCTCCCATGGCGGGATCGGGGTGAATTTTTCGGCCAGAAAGTCTACAAAGGCACGGACCTTTGGCGACAGGTGACGTTTGTGTGGATACACAGCCGAAATCCACGCCAGATCGTGAACATATTCTGTCAGAACCGGCGTCAGGCGGCCCGCACGGATATCTTCATGAACCAGATATTCGGCCAGTCGCGCCATGCCGAGTCCGGCAACGACCGCTTCGTGCAATGCGTCACCGTCATTGGCGGAAAAACTGCCCTGTGCCCGGAACGAAACATGACCTTCGGGGGTATCGAAATGCCAGTCGTTGAAGCTTTCGCGCGAAGACAGATGCAGACAGTCGTGGTTTTCAAGTTCCTGGGGTTTACGCGGGATACCGTTCTTTTCCAGATATTCCGGCGATGCGACGATCATGCGGCGGTTGACCGCATATTTGCGCGCGATCAGGGATGAATCTTCAAGGGCGGACAGGCGAATCGCCAGATCGTAACCATCGTTGACCAGATCGGTGAATTTATCATCCAGCGTCAATTCAATCCTTACATCGGGATAACGCGCCAGAAATTCCGGAATCAACGGCACGACCTGATATTTGGTGAAGGCCACCGATGCGTTGATACGCAACGTTCCGCGCGGGGCTGCGTAAAGCTGGGTCACGACTTCTTCGGCTTCTTCGATCTCGTTTAAGATCGTGCGGGCGCGTTCGTAAAAGGCACGGCCTTCTTCGGTCAGGCTAAGCTGGCGGGTGGTGCGCATCAAAAGACGCGCGCCAAGTCTGTCTTCAAGGCGCGAAATGTATTTTGAAACCGCCGAAGGTGACAGACGCATGGTCCGTGCAGCAGCTGAAAAACTGCCTTCTTCAACGGCATGGACAAAGATTTCCATTTCTGCGGCGCGATCCATCGGTGTATTTCCTATTTATGACCAATATTCACAAGTAATGTGCATATTGAGGTAATTCTCTTCTGCCGTAAAGGAAATTAGATTGGGTTCATCAAACGCGACACGTTGTCGCAATGAACCAAATTCTTAAAGGAGGTCTGCCATGACCACTTATGCTGACATCACCAAGCTGAACATCAAAACCAGCGAGATTGAAGCTGGCGTGCGCAAAGGCCAACAGCTTCGCGCTGAATATATCGGCAGCCTGTTCCGCAGCCTGTTCAAAGGCTCTGACAAGTCCGCCGACATCAAGCATCCGGCTGGCACCGTTGGCGGTGCTGCCTAATTGACGACCTCGCGGTCGAGCGACGTTTGATCTTCCTCCCCAAACGACGCTCCCGCGATGGACTACCGCGTTTTTTCTAGCGTCTTCCTCCCTAGACGACGCTGTTTTCCCGACTGGCCCGGGCTCTTTTGAGCTCCGGGCCATTTTTTTGTCTCATCGTCGATTTCCGACTTTGAAATCCCCCGGCCTTATTCACCGGTTTGGCGGGCGACGCCCGGCGGGATATAGAAGCCCGGCCGTTCCGACATCCATGACAGCACCGAAACAACCGCCATTGCGACGATGGTGATCCAAAGCGTCGTGCCGATATCAATATCGGCGGCAAACATCCAGCCATAGATCGCCGGGCCAATCGCCGATGCCAGAACCATGACCGCAGTCAAAGTGCTTCGAACCGCACCAATTTCATCCAGTGGCACCAGTTCCGGGATAATCGCGGTGCGTAATGTTGTGGCAAAGCCGGTGGTGATCCCCAGCATCCCCATATAAACCGGGATCATGACCGGGGTTTCGGTGATCGCCAGCAACGATACCGCCCCGATGGCCGGGATCAGATGATAGGGGAACAGCTTGCGAGCGGTATGGCTGTCAATCAGCGGTCCGCTGCCAAAGGCCCCGATCACCGATGTGATGGCGAAAACCGTAAAGCCCGCTGCAAACCAGGTGAGGTCGATGTCTTTACTGGCTGAAATCGATCCCTGATGGAAGAACAGGGCGGTCATCACCAGCGGCGGGGCGGCCAGCATCGGCATGCAGAACCAGATATAGCGTGACCGGAACAGGCGCGGATGGCTGCCTGTGGGTGACGTATCCCGGGCGACCTCCTGATTCGCACTAGCGGTCTTGCTGTTGTTTTCCATTTTGCCCGGTGCTTCGCGGAATTTCGCGTTATCGCGGATCAGCAGGATCGCAATCGGCATCAGGATAACCACGATGAAAATACCGGCCCCGGCATAGGTGGCCCGCCAGCCAAATCCGGCAATAAGTGCCAGCAGGGTTACCGGCATGATTGCCTCTGCCAATGGAAAGCCAAAGCTTGCAATGGCGAGGGCACGTCCACGACTGCGGTCAAAATAACGCGCAATGCCGGTCATGCTGACATGGCTCATCAATCCCTGTCCAGCCAGACGCAGAATAAACAGGGCCGCAATCAGCATCCAGGCCGACTGTGCGGCGGCAATCACAAGGCAGCCGATGGTCAGCAATACCATGGTCGCCAGGCTGTAGCGCAGCATATCGATGCGGTCGATCAATCGCCCGATGAAAGGCAGGCAAAGCGCGCTTGCGATGGTGATCCCGGCATAAATATTGGCAAACTCGGTTTCATTGATCGAAAGGCTGGCGCCGATGAACGGAACGAAAAGGGCGACCAGAAAGGTCTGACCGAATGACGAGCCAAAACTATGAAGCGCCCCGAATGCCAACGGGCGGGGTGCCTGACGCAAAAGACTGAGGAATTGCATGAGGTTCAATCAATAGTATGAGGAATTCTTCCGGCGATATTATCTAGGGCGGTGAAAAGCGTCTACTGCCCGAATGCATAGGTATTATGTAAGCAAATAATAAGAAAAAACCCCCGCAAGAACATGTTCTTGCGGGGGTTTTCGGATCAAAAGTAAGTCGTTTCAGCGGTGAAATCAGGCAGCTATTTTGGCTGCCGGACCATCCGAATGACGGCTTTTCCACCAGTTCAGGCCCAGTATCGCCAGAATGACGACCGTGCCTGCGATCTCTGCCCGAATGTCAGGATAGAAGATGCCAATTGTCGCTGGAACAATCAGAATGCGTGACACCAGATCAATCTTGGCAAACATGAAGCCTTCGAGTGCGGCGGCAAAAGCCGCCAGCGACAGGATCGCGGTAAAACCAGTCCAGAGCACAAGCGGCAGCGGGCCACCAGTGATGATTTCCGGATTGAACACCATGAAGGCCGGGATCAGATAGAGGCCCTTGGCAAATTTCCAGGCCTGCATACTGGTTTCCAATGGACTGGCCCCGGCAATCGCGGCCCCGGCAAAACCGGCAAGCGCAATGGGCGGGGTCACGTTACTGTCCTGAGAATACCAGAACACCACCAGATGAGCGATCAGCAACGGAATGCCGAACTCGTTGGACAGTGCCGGTCCGACCAGAACGATCAGAACGATATAGGATGCCGTCACCGGCAGGCCCATGCCGAGAATCAGGCTGGCGATCAACACCAGAACCAGTGCCAGAACAATATGGCCGCCCGAGAAAGCGATCATCATCGACGAGAATTTCAGACCCAAACCGGTCAGTCCGACGACGCCGACAATAATACCGGCAACAGCGCAGGCCATGCTGACCGCAACCGCATTTTTTGCACCGAGTTCAAGGGCGGCAATTGTAATCCTGACGCCATTGGCAAGGGCAACCTTGAGGCGATCATGGCTTGCCTTTTCGCCGTTCTGCGGCGCGACATAGAAGAACCAGATCACGTATCGCAGGGCGGCAACCGCAAGGACGGAAATGATCGCCCAGAAACCGACACGCATCGGTGAAATGTTCAGCACCAGAAGGTAAATCAGAACGCCAAGCGGCAGAATGAATTGCCAGCCTTCCTTAAGCACCTGCTTCCAATCGGGCAGTTCTTCGACCGGCATGCCACGCATACCGTTTTTCAGCGCGACGATATGGACAAACAGATAAACCGTGCCGAGATACAGGATCGCCGGGAAGATCGAGACCATGACGATTTCAAGATACGGAACCTGTGTATATTCGGAAATCAGGAATGCACCTGCCCCCATGAGAGGTGGCGTGATCTGGCCGCCGGTCGAGGCAGCGGCTTCGATACCACCGGCCTGTGCGGGGCGATAACCCAATTTTTTCATCAGTGGAATGGTAAAGGCCCCGGTGGTGACAACGTTGGCAATCGCCGAACCGCTGATTGATCCCATACCGGCAGACGCCAGCACCGCGGCCTTTGCGGGACCGCCAGCCTTTCTGCCGGTCGCCGCATAGGCCATGTCGATAAAGAATTTACCCGCACCGGTCACTTCAAGGAATGCGCCAAACAGGACGAACATGAAGATGTAGGTCGCTGCAACTCCCATCGGCAGGCCATAAATGCCTTCCTGACCAAGATAAAGCTGACCGACTAGGCGATCCACATCAGCGCCCCGGTGGCTAAGGATGCCGGGCAGCCATTCACCAAGCCATGGCAATGCACCACGTGGACCGGAAAGTGCATAGACGATTGCAATGATGCCAATCACAGTCATGCCAAGGCCAACAGCACGACGGCTGGCTTCGAGTACGGTGACGGTTGCAATGATGCCGATGATCAGATCGGTACTGGTCCAGAAACCCGCACGGTTGAAAATCTCGTCCAGATAGAAGGACAGATAGAATCCCGTAATGAACGCACCAGCCAGAAATCCCAGATCGATGACCCAACCCAGAACGCCCCGTTTGCGGTTCGATCCGAAAACGGGGAACATCAGAAAGGCCAGAAACATCACAAAGGCCAGATGGATCGAACGCTGATAAAACAGGCCAAGCGGCTCGATCCCAGCGCCATACATCTGGAACAGTGAAAGTGCAACGGCGACAACAGAAATTGCCAGTACAACCAGTTTGGGTTGTGGCAGTTTGTCCGCCAAGGACGGAAGCGGTGCCGGTTCAGACATGAAACTTATTCCCCGGTATCAAGGCGGATGGTGACACGGGTGTGTTCAGCCATCTTTGAAAGATATATTTCGTCACCCTCTGTCGTGACGATACGATGGTCGACTGCAAGACTTCCGACGCGCAGGGCATAGGCATTGCCCGGCACAGGTTCGTCGATGTCCTCGATCCAGTATCCGCCACCTTTGGCGCTGGTCAGGACTCCACGACCCGGATAATGGCCAAGACCTGCTGCAAAATCGGGTTGGTATGTACGATGCAGGACCATCCTGCCCAGATCATCGACATAACAATCGATAACCCCGTCACCAGTGACCGAATGGTTCCAGTAAAGGCACCAGCCAGATTGGCGTGGAATTGGTGTTCTGGCCAAAACCGATCCGTCAGCGGCAATGACTTCCAGGTGGTCCGTTGCCGTACCCGGCGTGGTTTCAGCATGACGAGCTGGCCCGCTACATGCCGATATCAGAAGGGTAAAGGCGGCCAATGCTGGCCGCCCCCAATTTAGTGAAATCATGGATAAAGCTTAGGCGGAATCGGTGAACCGGTTTCTTCGTAGTAACGAAGGGCACCCGGATGCATCGGAATCGGCGTCGAGTTCAGAGCGAAATCAACGGTGGTGTCGTTGGCAGCCGGGTGAATGGCGATCAGTTCATCAACTTTTTCAAACAGGGTTTTGGTGATCTGATAGGCCAGTTCGTCATCCATTTCTGCATTCACGAACAGAACGTTCGGGGTTGAAACGGTGTTTACCGGTGCGGTTACACCGTCATAGAGCCCTTTGCGCAGCGCATAGGGTGCGAAGGTCGGTTCGGCATCAAGAGCAGCAACGATTTCCTCATCGCTGAGAGCGATCAGCTTGATCTCACGCGTGGTTGCGAGGTTCAGGATCGAGCTGGTGGGCGGGCCGACGCTCCAGAAACCTGCATCGATATCGCCGTCACGAAGTGCGTCGGCGGTTTCGTTGAAGTTCAGGCGCTGTTCTTCGATGTCATCATAAGAAATGCCGTTGGCTTCAAGCAGGGTTTTGGCAGAAACTTCGGTGCCGGAACCTGGCGCACCAACAGAAACGCGTTTGCCTTTAAGATCGGCAAGGCTGGTAATGCCGCTATCTGCCATGGTCACGATCTGAACGGCATTCGGATAGATCGAAGCCAAGGCGCGAACATTGTCAAGTTTGCGGCCTTCGAATTTGCCTGTACCCGTGAAGCCGGCATAAACAGTATCGGCCAAACCGATTGCAATGTCGCTGTCGCCACGGGAAATAAGGCCCATGTTTTCAACAGATGCACCGGTGACTTCGGCAACTGCGGTCGCACCGTCAACATATTTGCTGATCAGTTCCGCAAGACCGCCGCCATACGGATAATAAACGCCACCGGTACCGCCGGTCGCGATGGAAAGCTGACTTTGGGCGAATGCCGGGGCACCGAACATCATCAGTGCTGCCGCTGCAGAAAGCAGATTCCGCAATTTCATACTTAGTCCTCCCTAGGATTAGTGTTTACTGCGTTGATAACAACAGAAACGGTCAATAAAGAAATATTGGCAGTTATCTTTTGGTATCTCCTCAGTTGTTGGTCGTCCTGTTCTCTAACGAATATGGTGTCGGGTAGGCACTTAACAGGTCGTTGGGATAATAAAGCAGTGTCCGATCCGGTCGCCAAATACGGCACGCGCAAATCGCCCGTGAAACTGATTCACAAGGATGCTGTCAGAAATCCGACAAAATGCGGTGGCATTCAGATGCGATTGACCCGTTATCGGGCCGATCAAGCGTCATGCGATGAAAGCATGCCTTCCCGGACATTGGTTATTCTCCCTGACGAATGTTGTTTATTGTTTTGCCCTAGTGATTGGCAAACATCATGCCAACCGGGGATTCTATTTTTCTATTTATATATCAAACAGATACAAAAATCAGCCAGATCATATCGGCGGAAAATTGCCGATGCACCATTTCTTTTTCGGCGGATTTTTGCCGATAGACCCGATTCACAAATATCCTAACACTTTAAAGCTGCGGGACAAATTATCGCTCTTCAATGGTATCACGGCGAATGTTCAGCTTTTTCATTTTTTCGTTCAGGGTGCGACGCGGAATGTCGAGTTCGTCCATTACTGTTTTGACGTTGCCGTTATGGCGCGTCAGAGCATCGCGGATGATGTGCTGTTCGAAATGGCGAAGCTGATCTGCGAGTGATCCGGTTTTGTCGGCAGGGTCGGCGGCACCATTGCCAATGCTGTTGCCAAACAGACGTGCCCAGCGTTCTTCGGCGTTGCCGGTCAGGAGCACATAGCGTTCCGCGAGGTTTTTAAGTTCGCGCACATTTCCCGACCATTCATGAGCCAGAAGTCCGCCCCAAAGTTTTGCAGGCGGTTTTTCATACGGGCGATCAAAATTTTCGGCCGCCCGTTCGGCAAAAATGTCAAACAGCAGCGGCAGGTCATCCTTGCGCTGGCGAAGCGGGGCGATTTGCAGTTCGAATGTGTTGATCCGAAACAGAAGGTCTTCGCGGAAACGCTTATCAGCAACGGCGGTCGGCAAATCTTCGTTGGTGGCACAGATCAGCCGGAAATTGACTTTTACCGGGGTGTTTGACCCAAGTCGGACGATTTCGCGCTGTTCAATGACGCGCAGAAGCTTGGCCTGCAAGGCCAGCGGCATGCTTGATAATTCATCAAGAAACAGGGTGCCATTATCGGCATGTTCGATCCAGCCGATCCGGCGGTTGGTTGCGCCGGTAAAGGCCCCTTTTTCATGACCGAAAAGCTCGCTTTCGGCGGTACTTTCTGGAATTGCCGCGCAGTTAACGGCAACAAATCGCCGATCATTCCGGGTGCTGAGGTCATGAATGGCACGCGCGACCAGTTCCTTGCCGGTACCGGTTTCTCCGGAAACCAGAACCGGGACTTCGGTCGGGGCGATATTGGCGATTTCGGCCTTGAGGGCACGCATCGACGGGCTGTTGCCGATCAGGCGGCTGTCAAGCGTGCCCTGTTGGGCGATTTGCGTGCGCAGGGCGCGGTTTTCGATGACAAGCTTGCGTTTTTCAATTGCGCGCTCAAGGCTTTCGAGGATGTCGTTCGGCTCAAACGGTTTTTCAACGAAATCATAGGCCCCGCTTTTCATCGCTTCGACCGCCATCGGGACATCGCCATGACCGGTCATCAGGATCACCGGAATGTCACGGTCGATCGCCAGAACCGATTTGGTAAAGGCGATGCCATCAAGCTTTGGCATTTTGACATCGGTCAGGATGACGCCGGCGAAATCGGGTGTGATATCTTCAAGGGCTGAAATCGCGTCGGCATGAACACAGATGGTGTAGCCTGACAGGTCAAGCCATTGCGACAGGGAAACACGCAGGGCTTCTTCATCATCGACGATGATCACCTGTGCCGTTTGTGGTTTTGCGCTGGTGGTATCGATTTTCGAGTGCGGCATTACGTCTGCGTCCCCCGCATCAATGGTAATTGTATTTCAAAGCAGGCCCCGCCACCCGCCCGGTTATAGGCGCGGATCGTTCCACCAAAGTCACGAACAATTCCATAGCTGACCGACAGGCCAAGCCCCACACCCTGTCCCGGGTCCTTGGTGGTGAAGAACGGGTCAAACAGCAAAGCCAGGCTTTCCTCGCCGATGCCAGGACCGGTATCGGAAATGCGAATGGTGGCTTTATCCCGGGTTTGCGTAAGATCGACGATGATGCGTTTTTCCGTCTTGCCGTTCGCATTATCCGTTCCCGGTATTTCGGCCATGGCATCAAGGGCATTGCGGATGATATTGACGAAAACCTGTTCGATCCGAACCAGATCGGCATGGACAATCAGATCACCGTCAAATGCCGACTGTTCAAGCACACAGCCTTCATTGTGCAGCTGTGATGACAGTAATTGTATCACATTATCAAGGGCAGCCCGGATATTGACGGGTTCAAGCACGCCGGTTGATTTGCGCGAGAAGGTTTTAAGTTGCCCGGTGATCGATCCCATGCGTTCGGTCAGGGCAGAAATCTGTTCGATATTGGTGCCCAGATTTTCCGGCTTTCCCCGTTCCAGCATCAGTCTGGCACTGGCGCAAAAGGTTCGGATTGCGGCAATCGGCTGGTTGATTTCATGCGCGATTGCGGCGGACATCTGCCCAAGGGCGGCCAGTTTACCCGCCTGAACCAGTTCATCCTGCGTGCCGCGCAATTCGGCCTCGGTCTTGCGGCGTTCGGTGATTTCCTGTTCAAGACGTGTGTTAAGCGCCTGAATGCGGGCAAATTCCATGGATTTGCGCTGGGATGCCAGTTTCAATTCACGTTCGCGCAGGAACAGCACAATCAGGATGATCAATCCCGACCCGATCAGGGTGATCAGCATGACGCTTGTGCGTCGCTCTGCGACATAGTCCATCGGAGTCAGATAAAACAGATTCCATTCACTGCCGCTGATCGGTTTGATGTCAAACAGGAAGCGTTCATTACCGATTTCAAGCAAGCCATCCTCGCCAGAAGGATTTTCAGCAATGTTCAGTGACCGGAGTTCCTGACCGGAATATTGGCGATTGCGCAAGATGCGCTCACGGTCGGTTTCGGTCAGCGGGCGAATGGTGCGATATTTCCAGTCGCCGCGACTGGTTAACATGATCACACCGTCGGCATCTGAAACAAAGACTGTTTCGCCCCCGTCCTGCCAGTTCCGTTCAAGCTCATCGAGTTCAATTTTGACAGCAACCACGCCGACAATTTCGCCGGATTTCGATATCGGATGGGAAATGAACAGGCCTGATCGCCCGGTGGTCACACCGATCCCGTAGAAAAATCCTTCCTGCCCGGCGAAAGCTTCGGTGAAATAGGGGCGGAAACTGTAATCCTGACCCACGAAACTGTCGGGCGTTCCCCAGTTGCTTGCCGCGACCGTTTTGCCGGTTCGGTCCATGACATAAAGTGCGGCCGCGCCCGACCGTCCGTTGACCTTTTGCAGATACTGGTTGGCAATATCCACAGTGCCGTTTCCGGTGACGACATTGACGATTTCATGATTTCGGGCAACGACATAGGGCAGATATCGATAGCGATCGACAGCGGCGCGCAATGTGCTTTCATAAAGTGCAAGGCGGGCCTGGGATGTTTGCTGTAACTGGCTGATGGCAAGGGTTTCGGTCGAATTGACAGCAAGCCAGACGACCAGTCCGGCAATGACAATCCCGGCAAAACTCAACGATGCGCGACTATAGGTGCTTAACCAGTAGAACAATCCTGCCTCTCGCGCGTTAGAGTTTGGTCTTTTGCTTCATACAGGGCGTTTTGGCGCCCGGTCTGTTGGCGGGGGTGTCCGGCTTCCTGTTCGGGTGCACGATAGTTATGTGGCATCGGGACGGGGAGTCAATAAAGACGCAGGGCAGTACCGGTATTGAATGTCGCTTTCCCATGGGGTGGAACGGCAGAAATCAGGTAGGGTCTTGGTGTCGTACATGAACAAAGCCTCAAATATGCCTCAAGTGGTTATTTTTTCGCCACAATGGGATGTATTTTGTTAGGCTTGTTTCAAATTTTAATCTGTCTAACTGACGAGGTTCAGGTGAGTAAGATCGCACTTGTTGATGACGACCGTAATATCCTGACATCGGTTTCGATGGCGCTTGAAGAAGAAGGGTATGAGGTCCAGACATATTCCGACGGGTCTGAAGCGCTGCATGCCTTGACCAAGGAAGAGCCCGATCTTGCCGTGCTCGATATCAAGATGCCGCGCATGGATGGCTTGGAGCTTCTGACGCATCTTCGCAAAAAGACCCAGATGCCGGTGATTTTTCTGACATCCAAGGATGACGAGGTCGACGAGCTGACCGGTCTGAGACTTGGGGCAGATGATTATATCAAAAAGCCGTTCTCTCAGCGTTTGCTGATCGAGCGTATCCGGACCTTGCTGCGTCGTGCCGAAATCATGCGCGCAGGCGGTGTTCGCCCGAGCGGTTCGGAAGACGTTATTCAGCGCGGGGAACTGGTTCTTGATCCATCACGCCACATGTGCAGCTGGAAAGGCCAGCATGTGAACCTGACAGTGACGGAATTCCTGTTGATTCAGGCGTTGGCAAAACATCCGGGCCACGTGAAAAACCGTGATCAGCTGATTGATGCGGCTTACGGCGAACATATTTATGTTGATGATCGTACCATCGACAGTCACATCAAACGTCTGCGCAAGAAATTCCGCGAGACAGACAAGGAATTCAAGGAAATCGAAACCCTGTATGGCGTTGGTTATCGTTACCGCGACACAGCGACGGTTGCGAGTTGAAGTCCTGAACACTCTTGTCGCAGTGCCGGGCCGATATTGGCCCGGCCAGAATTGCGGGTCTGAATGAGCGATTTACCTGCCTCGGCTGAACAGCAATCCGTGCCGCAACACGAAACCCGTGTTGCGCGGATAGAGGAACGCCACGGGCTTTTTTCCCCGTTAACCTGGCGCATTCTGGCGGTGAATGCGCTGGCTCTTTTTGTGCTGGTCGCGGGTATCCTTTATCTTGGCCGTTACAAGCAGGAACTGATCCATTCCGAACTTGAAGCCATGGCCGTGCAGGCGGAAATGTATGCCGCCGCATTGTCGACATCGGCTGTCGGACAGGGTGATGATGCAACCAATCGGGTGAAGCTTGAAGTCGCGCGCGAAATGGTGCGCCGACTTGTCGGGATTACCGGGGCACGGGCACGGCTGTTCGGGGCGAATGGCCAATTGATCGCTGATAGCCGCAATGTCCGGACATTTGGCAGCGGTGCGGTTCAGGCAGAAGAGCTGCCAGCACCGGGTGAAGATGACCAGCTTGCCGAAATCATGCGCAAACTGACCGAGGGAATTCTTTCGCTTTTTGAGGGCGAGCAGCCGCTTCCGCTTTATGTCGATCCCCCGGTCGCAAGTGCCAGTGATTATCCGGAAGTACGTGCCGCCCTTGCCGGATATTCACGCGGCGTGGTCCGGGTGGATAGCCAGGGGCGCCGGGTTTTGTCGGTTTCGGTGCCAGTGCAGCGTTTCAAGCAGGTTCTGGCGTCGATCATGCTGACCAAGAATGGTGATGCGATCGAAAATGCCCTGCATGCGGTTCGGCTTGATATTCTGAAAATCTTTGTTTTTGCGTTTGGTATTACGGTTCTGCTGTCGATTTATCTGGCCGGGGTGATTACGCGCCCGTTAAACCGTTTGGCGCGTGCGGCCGAACGGGTCCGGCGCAGCAAGAACCGTCAGTTTACCATCCCCGATCTTTCGGATCGTCGCGATGAAATCGGCGATCTGTCGACGACGCTTCGCGATATGACCGAAACGCTTTGGGATCGTATGGACGCGATTGAACGTTTTGCCGCCGACGTCGCCCATGAAATCAAGAACCCGCTGACGTCGCTTCGCAGTGCGGTTGAAACCGCTACCCGTCTGAAAGACCCGGAACGCCAGCGCCGTCTGATGGAAATCATTGCCGAAGACGTTCAGCGCCTTGATCGCCTGATCAGCGATATTTCCGATTATTCACGCATGGATGCCGAATTGTCGCGCGCTGAAACCGAAGAAGTTGATCTGCGTGTTTTGCTGCAAACCCTTTGCGAGCTTTATAACGCCGATGCGGATGGCCCGCCGGTCAAGGCATCGGTGCCTGAAAACCTCATTGTGCCGGCCCTTGAAAGCCGATTGGTGCAGGTGTTCCGCAACCTGATTTCAAACGCGATCACCTTTACCCCCGAAGGCGGATCGGTGCGGGTGCGCGCATGGCGTGACAAGGATCAGGCTGTGGTGACGGTCGAGGATGATGGACCCGGCATTCCGCCCGGCAAGGAAGAAGCAATTTTCAATCGGTTCTATACCGAACGCCCATCAGGCGAAAAATTTGGTCAGCATTCCGGTCTGGGGCTTTCGATTTCCAAACGCATCGCCGGGGCGCATAACGGCGACCTGACAGCGACAAACCGAATCCTCGATGGCGAGGTCAAGGGCGCGATCTTTACCCTGCGCTTGCCGCTTGAAGAAGGTGCGTAATCCGTCGAATTGCCGATAATTTCTATCCATGAGGATAGACCTGCATGTTTCACGTTTGACAAGCCAGTATCACCCGCGCATCGTTTTGTCCGCTATGACACAAATCCATGCAAATTGTGTCGCGCTTGGGTCCTATGCGATTTTGTTGCGCGGGCCATCAGGCAGCGGCAAATCCAACCTTTCGCTGCGGCTTGTCCGGGCCGGAGGGCGGCTTGTTTCCGATGACAGGACCGACATTTTGGCGCGCGATGGCAAACTGATTGCCAGCGCGCCGATACAGATTGCACGATTGTGCGAAGTGCGCGGGATTGGTATCGTCCGCGGGCTTGCCCATCAGGCAGCAGGCGATGTGAGGGTTTTGTTCGATCTGGTGGCCGACCCGGTCGAGGTGGAACGGATGCCCGAGCCCCGTTTTGAAACGTTTTATGGTATTTCGATTCCGTCCTGGAAAATCTGGCCATTCGATATGGCAGTCGACGCCAAGATTGAGGTCGCCTTGTCCTTGGCAACAGGTGAGATGCAGCTCGAAACATGACCGATGCAGACAATGCAATAGGCCCGATAAACGCCGATGGCGGCACCGGCGAGAATGGCGAGGATACGCGACTTGTCCTGGTGACCGGGGTTTCTGGTGCCGGACGAACGACGTCGCTGAAAATCTTTGAGGATTTCGGCTTTGACGCGGTCGACAACCTGCCGTTGCGGTTGCTGCCAGCTCTGCTGAGCGGGGGGACCGACCTTGATCAGCCGCTGGCGATTGGCCTTGATATCCGTACGCGCGATTTCGGTGTCGATCAGTTCGTCAACATCGTCAGCTCTTTGCGCGAACAGCCCGGCGTTAACCCGATGGTGGTTTTTGTCGATGCCGAGACAGGCATTTTGCAGCGTCGCTTTACCGAAAGCAGACGGCCCCATCCTTTGACCCATGACCGGCCGCTTGTCGATGCGATTGAACATGAAAAACGCCTGATGGCGCCGATTGCGGCGACGGCGGACATGATTATCGATACCTCGCGGCTTAAATCGGCCGAGCTTCGCAAGATCCTTCAGGACCAGTTTGCGATTGGCGAAAAGGATGCGATGGCGATCTTTGTCAAAAGCTTTTCGTTCCGTCAGGGCGTGCCCGGCGAAGCCGACCTTGTTTTTGACGTTCGTTTTCTGCGTAACCCGCATTATGATCCCGAGCTTCGTTTGCTGACCGGGCTTGATGACCGGGTTGGTGCCTATATCGAGAAGGATCAGGATTTCGCCGGTTTCATGGATCGGTTAAAAGGCCTTATCGGCCCTGTTCTGCCGCGTTATGCGCAGGAAGGGAAAAGCTATCTGACCATCGCGGTCGGTTGTACGGGCGGTCAGCATCGTTCCGTTTACATCGCGCGCATGCTAAACGACTGGATTGCCGGTCTGGGATATGATGTTCATCTCAGTCATCGTGACAAGCCAGATGAACCGAAACCGGGGGAGTGAATTGATGGAGAAAACGGCATGATCGGGATGGTGCTCGTCACCCATGGCGATCTCGCGAAGGAATTCGTATCGGCCTTGCAGCATGTTGTCGGCGAACAGGAAAATGTCGCTGCCGTCTGCATCGGACCCGACGACGACATGGAACAACGTCGTGCCGACATTCTTGCGAGTGTCGAGGCTGTCGACGATGGCAAAGGTGTTGTGCTGTTGACCGATATGTTCGGCGGCACGCCGTCGAATCTGGCAATTTCCATCATGGAACAGGCCAATGTCGAAGTGATTGCAGGGGTTAATTTACCTTTGTTGATCAAACTGGCATCGGTGCGCATCGATGGCACGCTGGCCGAAACGGTCAATGCAGCGCAGGAAGCGGGCCGGAAATATATCAATGTGGCGTCGCGCCTGCTAAGCGGCGAGGAATAAACAACAAAAACAGAAGTTCGGGCGATCGGGGATGGCCCGGATCTTTTGAAAGTTTGCCGACGGGGACTTGAAGTCGGGACTAAGGCGGGACAAATATGGCGCAGACGGAAAAGCGGATCGTAACCATCAGCAATCAACGCGGATTGCACGCGCGGGCGGCCGCAAAATTTGTTAAACTTGCCGGTGAATTCGAATCCCGGATCATGGTTCGCAATCGCGGAACAGAGGTTTCAGGCGTATCGATCATGGGGCTTATGATGCTTGCAGCATCGACTGGCACGGAAATCGAGATCGAAGCATCAGGCCCGGATGCCAAAAAGGCGATTGATGCGCTTAACGAACTTGTTGATGCCAAGTTCCACGAAGAATAAGCCGCAGAATGAATAGGATTTCCGCATAGGCGGGAACGGGAATTTCTGGAAACAACAAGAACGAGTTGGCAGCAAACCAGGCTTGCAAGTTCCACCAAAAGACCAGACCACAATCGATGACCAGTCGCCGTCCGACCGCCGGGTAATTACAGGGCTTGGGGCATCGGGCGGGATTGTAATCGGTCGGGCCTTTGTCATGGACCGGCAATATGTCGATGTCAGTCGCACACGTATCGATGCGGCGGCCATCCCGACCGAAACCGAACGCCTGCACAAAGGCGTTTCGGAAAGTATCGAACAGCTTAAACGCCTCAAATCCCAATCGGCCAATGTCGGCGGTGCCGCATCCGAGGAGCTTGGATTCCTGCTGGATGCCTACGTTCATATGCTCACCCAGTCGCGCCTTGTGCGCGGGGCCGAAGAACTGATCCAGACGCGCCATATGAATGCGGTACACGCGGTCAGCGAGGTCATTGATGCCATCGCGACCCAGTTTTCCGGTATTGATGATCGTTACATCGCAGCACGCGCGTCCGACATCCGCGAGGTTGGCCTGCGTCTGATGCGGTGCCTGATCGGGGAAACTGACCGGGCATTTGAAACTGCGCCCAAAGGTGCCATTCTGATCGCCGAGGAAGTCAGCCCGGCCGATATGGCGCGCCTTCAACCCGGCCAGATTACAGCCTTTGTCACCGCGCTTGGCGGGGCGGAAGGCCATACCGCGATCATGGCCCGGTCGCTTGGCATTCCAGCGATTTTGGGTGCGGCCGATATCATTCGCGGGGTTTCGGGCGGTGATCTGATCATTGTTGATGGCGGTCGGGGTGAAGTTATCCTGCGTCCGACCGAGGATGATCTGGCCCATTATAGCCAGCGTCGCGAAGACTGGCGGGCGGCACGCGCCAAACTGGCCAGCCTGCGCGATGTCCCGTCGGCGACCCGCGACGGGGTCGAAATTGACCTGCATGCCAATATCGAATTGCCCATCGAACTGTCGGCGGCACTGGAAAACGGGGCGACCGGCATCGGACTTCTGCGCAGCGAGTTCATGTTCATGAACAAGGACTATCTGCCGGACGAAGACGAACAATATGCCGAACTGGCCGATATCGTGACCCGGATGAATGGCAAGCCGGTGACGATCCGTACCCTTGATATCGGGGGTGAAAAGCTTGCGGTGTCATTGCAGGCAGAAATCGGGTCCGGGCCAAACCCGGCACTGGGATTGCGTGGCATCCGTTTGTCATTGCGTAAGCCCGAATTGCTGGAAGCCCAGATGGCCGCCATCCTGCGGGCATCCCTGCACGGGCCAATCCGGGTTCTGATCCCGATGGTGGTCAGCGTTCATGAAATGAGCCGGGCGCGTCAGATTTACGAAGCCGTTGCAAGGCGCCTGCGCAAGGAAGGCCATGCCATACCGGATGTTTTACCGCCACTGGGCGCGATGATCGAAATACCAGCCGCCGCACTGGCGATTGATGCCTTGGCGCGCGAAAGCGATTTCTTTGCCATCGGCACCAACGATCTGACGCAATATACACTGGCAATTGATCGTACCGACGATCAGGTGGCGGGGCTTTATGACCCGTTGCATCCATCGGTTTTGCGTCTGATCCGTGATGTGATCAAGTCATCGCGGGATCGCGACATCCCGATCAGTGTTTGTGGCGAAATGGCCGGTGACCCGCGATATACACCGCTTTTCCTTGGCTTCGGGCTGCGCAATCTTTCGATGTCCCCGGTCAGCCTTTTGCCGGTCAAGCAGCGCCTGCGCCGTCTTGATACGCGTAATACCGAACATCAAGCCGCGCGTGTGATGGAACAATGGGATTCTGCACGCATCGCCATGATGCTGGATGATTTCAACGATCTTGCCTGACCGGCGATCATAATACTTAATAAATCAATCGGTTATGAGATGGGTCCATGCAGCATGGGCGCTGTGTATTTGCGTTTATTTTTCCGGCATTGAAAATTCATCGAAGAAAAGACTTGAAATCGATATAAAGAAATCTTTATATGTCTTCCATCGCGAACGGGCAAACCGTCGCACAGGAATTTTCGGGCGTATCTGCAAGATCCATGTGGTCGGCGGTTGCGCTGTTTTTGTTTGATTGGAGACGACATGTCGAACTTTACCGATTGCAAGGTCGCAGACATCTCGCTGGCCGCCTGGGGCCGCAAGGAAATCGCGATTGCCGAAACCGAGATGCCGGGCCTGATGGCGTTGCGCGAAGAATACGGTGCGGCCAAGCCGCTTGCTGGCGCACGCATCGTCGGTTGCCTGCACATGACCATTCAGACCGCGGTTCTGATCGAAACCCTGACGGCACTTGGTGCTGAAGTTCGCTGGTCGTCGTGCAACATCTTCTCGACCCAGGATCAGGCTGCAGCAGCGATCGCGGCAACCGGCGTTCCTGTCTTTGCCTGGAAGGGCGAGACCGAGGAAGAATTCTGGTGGTGCATCGAGCAGACCATCACTGGCCCGAACGGCTGGAAACCAAACCTGATCCTTGATGATGGCGGCGACGTCACCCAGCTGATCCACGACAAGTATCCGGAACTTCTTGAAGACATCAAAGGTCTTTCCGAAGAAACCACCACCGGTGTGCATCGCCTGTATGAAATGGCGAAAAAAGGTACGCTGAAGGTCCCGGCGATCAACGTCAATGACTCGGTCACCAAGTCGAAATTCGACAACCTGTATGGCTGCCGTGAGTCACTTGTTGATGGCATCAAACGCGCAACAGACGTCATGGTTGCCGGTAAAATCGGTGTGGTTGCCGGTTTTGGTGATGTTGGCAAAGGTTCGGCTGCGTCGCTGCGCAGCCAGGGTGCCCGCGTTCTTGTGACCGAAATCGATCCGATCTGCGCGCTGCAGGCCGCGATGGAAGGTTACGAAGTCACCACCATGGAAGACGCTGCACCGGTTGGTGATATCTTTGTCACCACGACGGGCAATATCGACATCATCACGCTCGACCACATGCGTGCGATGAAAGACCGTGCAATCGTTTGCAACATCGGTCACTTCGATTCCGAAATCCAGATCGGTTCGCTGCGTAACTACAAGTGGGACAATGTCAAGCCGCAGGTCGACGAAGTCGAATTCCCGGATGGCAAACGTCTGATCGTTCTGGCCGAAGGCCGTCTGGTCAACCTTGGTTGCGCAACCGGTCACCCGAGCTTCGTGATGTCGGCATCCTTCACCAACCAGGTGCTGGCCCAGATCGAACTTTGGAAAAACCACGCCAACTACGAAAACAAGGTTTATGTCCTGCCGAAACACCTCGACGAGAAAGTTGCAGCCCTGCATCTCGACCGTCTTGGCGTGAAACTGACCAAGCTTTCGAACGAACAGGCCGAATATATCGGCGTGCCGCAGGCTGGCCCGTTCAAGCCGGATCATTACCGCTACTAAGCGCAATCGCGTTTTGCATCAAAGCCGGTCCGTTCATTCGGACCGGCTTTTTTGTGTTTTGCGAAGACGCGTTCGGGTAAGAAAGACAACACCACAACAGGGAAGCAAGCCATGCCCCAGCTTGAAATCGAATATTCCGCCAATTTGCCAATCGCCGAGCAGCTTCGCGGGTTGGCGATCAGCCTGCATCGTGAAATTGCCAAGGCAGCCGATGCCGATCTGGCCAGTTTCAAGACCCGGTTGTCACCGCTTGAAAATGTCGTGATTGCTGATGGTGGGCCAAAGCATGGCATGGTGCATCTTGATGTGCGGCTGTTGTCGGGGCGCTCTGACGATGTCAAATATGCCGTTGGTGCCATCGCACTTGAAACCGTGCGGGCGCATCTGGAAAATCTGGTCGGGAATTTCGATGTACAGTTTACTGTTGAAGTACATGATCTTGACCGGGCCAATTATCACAAGCATGTGACAAACGCCTGACGGCCCGATCGGGTTGGCAGTTACATCAAAAGTGCTTCATGGATCGGGTGATCGGGGCCGTAACGATCATTCATCAGTTTGATCAGCTCGCGCGAAAACTGCTTGCCTGCATCCAGCAGGGAACGGAGTTCGGTGTCACTGCGATCATTCGGGCCGACTTTTTCAAGCCGTTTGCGGACATCCGGATCGCTGAGTTCGCGCAGAAACCGGTCATAGAGTTCGAGTGCGGGAAGGCTTTTGTCACCAAAAACCGTTTGAACACGTGTGATCGGCGGTAACTGTAAAAGTTCCGATAGTTTTGCCCGTTTGCCGATATAATCACGACCTGCGGTTTCCGCGGCTGCGATAATGCCGCCGAAATAAAGCATCTTACGCGAAAAGACGAGTTTAAGACGTCTGGGCGCCCATGCCTTGCTGGCATCGCCTTCGCGGGTTTTGATTTCGAAATCGACGCTGATGGTGCGGTAATAGCGGATGACGTCATTGACCAGAAAGCGTGCGATGGATTCCCGTGTAACCGTTTCGGTGACATAGTTGGCAATCAGTTCGTCAAAGAAGGCACGTTTGCCGACTTCGTTATAAAGCCATTCACATTCCAGCAGAAACAGCAGGCGGCGTGTGGTGATCGAATTGGTGTCGCCATCAAGGCCGATGCGGTTGACCAGTTCCTCGGCCGGAACATAGGATGAAAACGGGCCGTTAACGGCCGCCTTTTTGGTCACCATGGCACCAAGAATTTCGGAAACGTCACGGTGGGGGGCCAGATCACGGTCAACTTCACGGCCGATGATGAAGTAATCCAGATCCGATTGTTCTGATGCCTCGTGCCGACCGAACGACCCGGTAACAACAACGCAGAAAGCGCTGCCATGCAGCTGATTGGCGAGTGCGCTTCGCATCTCGTCGAGCCGCTTTGCGGTATAGGCCTGATTGCTGGCGATGGTATCTGGCAACAAGGTTGAAATGATTCCGTTGAATGCGGCAATTAATTCAGTATCGACCTAAAGGTGAAAGATTAAAACCGCGTTTATGGGATAACTGCGGAGTCCCTTGTAAAACCGGACCGGATTTCACAATCCGGCGGAGGCTTGGCACATAATTGCCATTACTTGCCGATAAAACGGCCTTAAAGTCGAATAACCCTGTGCCATATGTCGTTTGTCGGGGCCGTTGGCCAAAAGACCTTTTGCATATTTCCCCGATTGGAAATCACCCTGGATTATGGAGAAGTCCGATCAAAAATCTTCATCGCACCCTGCTTGCCGTTCCGCTTCTTGGCCTGATGGCAATGCCTGCCTTTGCCCAGTCCGCCGATATGAAATCGCCCGAGGAGATGAAGGATATGGAACCCGATGCGTTGCGCGACGGGATCGAAAACCGCCATCCATCGGCCTATTACATTCTGGCAGCCAAGCAGTTTAATGCAGGCGAACGTGATGACGCGGTTTTCTGGTTCTATACCGGTCAGTTGCGCTATCGCACGCTTTTGGGCTGCAAACCCGACCTTGCACCGGATCAGGACCCGGCATTGTTCGCGTCCCTGAACGAAACCGTCGGTCGCCCCCTTAATGGATATGCCTTTGGGGATGTGGATGAACTGAGCAGCACGATCGAGGATGTCCTCGAATGGGATGCCGCGCATGCCAATGGCTATGTCGCCAAAGCCGAATGCGAACAGGTCATTACTGCCGAGCGCGCCGGACTGGACGAGTTGCGTGAAATGATCGTCGCGAAGGCAGATGAAATCCGCAAGCAGCGCGAAGAAAACGGGCTGGAAAACCGGTAGATCATTTTACGAAGATTGATAAAAGCCCGGTCCGCGTGCCGGGCTTTGTCTTTGGCTGGATGTGTTGACGGAAAGTTTGGAAACGCGATAGCGTCATGAAATTGTTATCCGGTTGCTGGTGGCAGTTGCCCCACATATCTCTTGAAAGATTACCATGGAAATTTCCAATCTCCCGTTCGGCACGACCGACTGGTCGTCAATCACGCCAACCGAGCATTCCGGCGATACCGGCATGGCATATTGGCGCACACAGCAATTTGGTCCGATCCGGGTGCGGATGGTGACATATACGCCGGGCTATCTTGCCGATCATTGGTGCAAGAAGGGCCATATCCTGCTGTGTCTTGAAGGTGAATTGGTCACCGAACTGGAAGACGGGCGGGTTTTCACCCTTAAACCGGGCATGAGTTATCAGGTGGCTGATAACGCCGAAGCCCATCGTTCATCAACAGAGCCGGGTGCCACATTGTTTGTCGTTGACTGAACTGACGGTTTTGGGAATTACCCCAGATACACCTGACTTGACGGATAGGAAATGCGCGGCGGAACACGACGGGCAAGGAAGAATCCCAGTGTCAGCGGGCCGACACGGCCAATGAACATGATCAGTTCAATCACGATCCGGCCCAGTGTATCGAGTTCGCCTGTCGTCCCGCGCGAAAGACCGACCGTGCCAAAGGCCGACGTCACTTCAAAGACAAGATCAAGAAAATCGCCGTCGTGGGACATGGTGATCAGAAAGATACCGCTCATGACGACGAACATTGAAATCATCGTCAGGGCCAGCACCTTCATCACTTCTTCAAGGCCGATGCTGCGCCCAAAGGCATGTAACTGATTATGGCGTTTGAAAAAGGCGATGGTTGCCAGAACCAGTACGATAAAGGTGGTGACCTTGATCCCGCCGGCTGTTGATGTACTGCCCGCCCCGATTACCATCAGAAGGATGAACATCAATGCGGTGGTATCGTGCATGGATCCGATATCGACCGTGTTGAACCCGGCAGTGCGGGTTGTCAGGCCTTGAAACCAGCTGATTTGAAGTTTGTCGATCGGGCTGGCAAAAGCCCCGAGCGTATCGGGATTGTGCCATTCAAGGATGGCAAACATCGTGACAGACCAGACGATCAGAATGGCAGAGCCGGTCAGCATCAATTTGCTGTGCAGGGATAAATGACGCCAGCCGCGATGAATCCAAAGATCGGAAATCACGCTGAACCCGATTCCGCCAATCAGAAGCAATGCCGGGATTGTCAGATTGATCACCGGGTTTGTGGCCCATCGGCTCAGGCTGTCGGGCATAAGGGCAAAGCCCGCATTGTTGAAGGCCGATACCGAATGGAATACCGCAAACCACGTTCCGCGTGCCCAGCCAAAATCGGGGACAAAAACGGTCAGCAACAGGATGCCGCCGATCAATTCGCAGAAAAGCACAACGGCAAGGATCGTTTTGACCAGACCCACGAGCTGATGCAGCGATGTCTGGTTCAAATCTTCGCGCAGGAAATTGTGATGACGCAGCCCAATTGGCAAGCCAAGTGCGGATAAAACAAGGGCTGCAAATGTCATCAGACCAAGACCGCCAAGCTGGATCAGGATCAGGATCATGGCTTGCCCGAACAGCGTGAAGCTTGACCCGGTATCAACCACGGCAAGGCCGGTGACGGTGACGGCGGACGTGGCCGTAAACAAGGCGTCGGAAAAGCTGATCGGATGGGTGACCGCAACAGGGAGGACCAAAACAACCGCGCCGATCAGGATCAAGGCCAGATACAGGATGGCGAGCAAAAGCGGCGGTGGTATTCGGATCGGTTTTCCGGTGCGGTTCGGAAAATAAAAGGGCATGGCTCAGATGCCGTCGCTGAAGTCGCGCAAATTCTGGCGGCGACCAAGGATCAGGATCTTGTCACTGGCTTCCATCGTGACGGTCCCGGTATCACAGCCGATAAATTCCGATCCGCGCAAAATACCCAGGCACCGCAGTTCGTGGGACTTTTCAAGATCAAGCGACTCAATGGTTTTCCCCGCCATGCTTTCCGGGACTTCCAGATTGATGACATGCATGCCGTTACCAAGGCTAAGGTAATCGCGTACGGCGGGGTTATGCAGTTTCTGGGCGATGTGTTGGCCGATTTCCTGTTCGGGTAAAATGACCCGGTCGGGTTCAAGTTTGGTCAGGATGCGATGATGGGTTTTGTTGATCGCCTTTACCCAGACGGTTTTGACCCCCAGCATTTTGACATTCATCGTGCACAGGATATTGGCTTCAAGGTCTTCGCCAATGGCAATCAGGGCGACGTCATATTTGTCGACCCCGGCCTCGCGCAGGGCTTCTTCATCGCGGCCATCGGCGATGATCGCTTCGGACAGGATATCCGACAGGGCGGCGACGGATTTTTCGTTGATGTCGATGCCCAGGACGTGATTGCCACTTCGTGCCAGATCGGTCGCAACCGTGCTACCAACGGTTCCAAGCCCGATGATGACAAAGGTTCGGTTGCGCTTCTTTTCGGCTTTGGGGGCCATATCGGTTACTCCCTTTGCAATGGATTGCCCGATGCAGCGAAATTCGCACGGCACTGTTATGTCCGAAGGACAAGCATATCAGTCAAACAGACTTGCTGCAGCAGCCTGTTGTGCGGGATCGGTCAGATTGCCGACACGTCGCAGGAACGAGTTCTTTTCCTCGTAATAGCGTTTGCCAAGATCGGCAAAGCTTTTGACCTCGGCATCGGTATTGATGTGAAATTCGCGTTTGGGCACTTTGGTTGCGGTTTCATCCATCAGGACCGCGCTGATTTCCGGATCGATAACATCGGCAACACCGTCAAGCTCGATCCGGTTTTTCAGACTGAACAGAAACTTTTTGAAAGCCGGATGGCGCTGCAAAAATGCTTTTTCGGTCAGAAGGAAATCATTGGCGGCAAAGTCGGGTGCATTTTTGACAACGAATTCGCGGCAAAGATGATCGGTGGCAAAACACATCGGGCCGAAAATGAAATTGCGATAGATGTCTTCTTTAAGCTGCCAGAACTTATCAAGGCGTTTCAGGGCATCTTCATCAAGCTTTACCGCCGCCTCAAGCAACAGGCGCGGATGGCAATGGACATAGTTCGGATGCACATAGGTCTTGGTCCGGCTGATGCCTTCGAGTGTGTCGATATTGACCGGACCCGACAGCAGGCTGGCATGCGGGTGGGTTGATTTTTTCGATAACAAGGCAATGACCTCGTCCGGATCAACACCGTGTTTGACCAGAAGATGATTGACTGACAGATCAAGCTGAACTTCGCCAGTGATGATCTTTTCGGTCAATTGGTGATGGTTCAGGTTGAACCGCCGGGCAAATTCCGGTTCCAGCGTATGGGAAAACGGGCCATGGCCGATATCATGCAAAAGGGCCGCTGCCCCCAGAAGATCGCGATCAGCCTCCGACAGGCCCATCAGGCGGCAATATTGCTGCGACAGCAGGGCAACACCGATGGTGTGGTCATATCGGGAATGGCGGATATTGGCCGGGCGTCCATTGGGATGGAACAGGTAATCAATGGCACCAAGGAACGAAATTTCGCGCAGCCGTTCAAACGCGTGTGACGCGATCAGCTTTTTATGCAATGGGCGGTCAAAGGCCGACGCGATTTGCGAACGTTTGAAATGATAGTTGTATTGTGGCGCATCTCGAAACAGCAGTTCCCATTCTGCGATGTCATCGGCGCTGAAATTGGTGTCGAACAGATCGCGCATTTCCGGTCCCGCCGGTTTGGCCGTGGCAGACTCCTTTTGGGGCGCGACCGGTCTGGCGGCCACGCGCGGCGTAAAAAGGTCTAGCTGCGGTTTGGGACTCATTTTTGAAATGACGAGATCGTTATAGCTGTTGTTTCGACAATAGCGCAGACATAGCCCGATTTGGGGTATATGTCATCGCGGATTTTCCTGCGATCACGGGCGTTCGGCCGGGTATCGGGAAAACGTCGTGAAACAGTGGTAAAAGCAAGACGTTTTCACCATAATAATAGCTCATAAACACAAACGGTTAACAACACGTGACACGGGCTACATCCAACCATCAAAGGGGGAAAGAACCAATTGGTTCCCGCAAAGGGGGATCAAACAGGTTTGGTTTGTCCAGACTGTGGCAATGGGGATGCTATGGTCTGACGTCGCTTTTCATCGCAGCCGACCTGCATGCACAGGAAAAATTCCGTGTTGGCAGCGCACCGGAAGCCGCGCCGAACGCGGGCGCTGTACCAGACGGGGCCTCGATTTTAGGCAGTTTCGCCGATCTGAGTGATCGCGATTGGCTGGTTGTTGGTTTGGCGGCAATTGGTGGTGCTGCGATTGCCGGGGGAATCGGGTGGCGATTATCGCTGCGCATGCGCCGCCATCTTGAAGAGGCGGAAGATCACGAATCCGAATTGGCGGATTCGACCGAACAATTTACCCATCTGTTCTTTGCCGGGCCGGACCCGGTTTATTATTGGAGCCAGGCCGGCTTTGCCGAGGGGGCAAGCCCGTCGCTGAAACGTGCGTTCCAGCTTGGCAAGGATGGGCGTTTCCCCGATGTGCTTGACCAGTTGCGCGATGATGACGCCAGGACCCTTAAGGAACGTGTGCGAAACCTGAAATCCACCCACGAGCGGTTTGAGCTTTGGGTTACAGCTGTTGATGAACGCAAGTTCCACGTCACCGGGGCAATGGCACGCAAGGACCGGACTTCGCCGGTTCTGGCCCATGCGCTTTGGTTCCGTGATGAAACCCGCCATACCCGTGAACGCGAAAGCCAGTTCGGCGATTTTACCGCGCTCAAACGCGAAGTCAGCGGGTTGCGGCTTTTGATCGACAGTCTTCCGTTTCCGGTGTGGCGGCGCGATGGCGATTTGCGTTTGATTGATTGTAATGCGGCCTATGCGACCGCGGTGGAACTCGACACGGTCAAGGATGCACTTGCCAGACAGGCGGAACTGGGCGGCGGGGTGATCCCCGATAAGGGCAGGTCATTGGCGGCGTCGGCATTGCGCAACGGCGAAACCATGACACGCGATTATCATATCGTGATCAAGGGTGACCGGAAGCTTCTGCGCATTACCGAATGTCCGTCGCAAACGCCCGAAGACCTTGATGGTCTGATTGGCTTTGCGATTGATTGCACCGCGATCGAAGAACTGCAATCCGACCTGTCGCGTCATATTCGTGCCCATGCCGAGGTTCTGGAAAACCTTGGAACCGCGATTGCGATTTATGGCGGGGACAAGCGGCTTATCTTCTTTAACACCGCGTTCACCAAACTTTGGGATATGGATGAGGACTGGCTCTGGGCGGAACCGTCGCTTGATGATGTGCTGCGCCGGATGCGCGATGAGCGCAAATTGCCTGAAGTCACCGACTTCACGCAGTTCCGCAATATTGAAAACCAGCGCTTTACCGATCTTCTCAAGCCAGAAGAAGATTTGATGCATCTGCCGAACGGCATGACCTTGCGCCGGTTCATTTCGCCGCATCCGTTTGGCGGACTGATGTTCGCGTTCGAGGATGTCACCGACAAGCTGGTTCTCGAAAGCAGTTACAACACCCTGATCGCGGTTCAGCGCGAGACGCTTGAAAACCTGCATGAAGCGGTAGGCGTGATCAGCGGCGATGGTCGGTTGCGGCTTTACAATCACGGTTTTGCCGATGTCTGGGGCCTTGAAGACAGTTTCCTCTCAGGTGCGCCGCATATCAGCGAAGTGGTCGAAGAAGCCCGTGATTACTGGCACGAGCGCGAAGACTGGGACAAATTCAAAAGCCGGATGGTCGCGCGTATCACCAACCACGAACCCATGAGCGGCCGTATCGAACGTGCCGATAACAGCATCATCGATTTTGCCATTGTACCGCTGCCTGACGGGGCGGTGATGATGTCCTATATCGATGTGACCGACACGATCCGGGTCGAACGGGCGCTTCGCGAACGCAACGAAGCGCTGCGGACCGCCGATCAGATGAAGTCGGACTTCATTTCGACCGTGTCGCGTGAACTGACCCGGCCGCTTGACCATATCAATGGCGAGGCAGACCGCCTTATTCCGCATTTACAGGGCAATGTCGCGCAGTCGGTTGAAACCATCCGGGCCGAAGCCCAAAGCATGCTGGCACTGGTGGATGACATGCGGGACTTGGCAACGCTGGGATCAGGGCAGGTCGCGCTTGAACTTGATACGGTCGATCCAAGGCGTTTGTTACGTTCGCTCGAAGCACTGACGCGGGCGCGCCTGGCGGAACTTAACGTTTCGCTACGCCTTTACTGTTCGCGCAATATCGGCTGGATGATTGCCGATGAACGCCGTTTGAAACAGGCGTTGTTCATTCTGGTGACCAATGTCCTGCGTACCGCCCCCGAAGGCAGTGAGGTTTCCGTGGTTGCCCGTCGTCGGGGCGAGGATATCGATATCAGCATTTCACTGTCGGACGAAGCACCGCAACCGATGCTGTTTGAAGGATTGCGCGAGGGAGAATCACCATCTGCGCGCCGCGCACTTGGCATGGCAATGGTGCGCGCAGTGGTCGAAATCCACGGTGGCCGGGTCAAGGTCAGCCGGGATGGTCATGAAATTTCCTGTATCCTGCCCGCAGGCGAAGAAAGCGATCTTGGGTGAGGATAATGAGGGCTGGGATTGAGCTCTCAAGATGATCTTTCAATGGTATTTAGTTTTTGGATGGATGGAAATGACTATTTACTTTTTGGATCGAAACGTCGTGAGCTTGGTTAAATCAGTATCGGAATTCGGCAATTGTTCTGGGTTGATAAAAAAAGATAATAAAAAAGCCAGCAAGAGAAATCTGAATATGATCAAAAAACTGAGACGGCAAGATAAAATAAAAAATATCCATACATGCGTCTTATCAATAGTGGAAGGAGAGCTTGGTAGGCCTCAAAACGATGTGGATATGAAAAAAGTTGCAGAGAAAGAGATCCAGTCTATGGGGTCTTTTTTTAAAAAATCAAAAACTGACGTAGGAGCTTTGCCATTTATTCAATGTAACTCCGGTTTTTTTCCAAAAGGTCTTTTGGAGGAAAGTGCGGATTGCGTTTGTAGCTTTCTCGAATTTGTTTCGAGTGAAATTTACCAGCCAGTTTCAAAAAAGAAACTGGGAGATGTCCGCGATAAAATTTTAATAAAGGCTTTTAACCTAAATGTTGATTTAAAACACCCTGCAGTGCTTCTATCTATAGGCGCTCTTTACGGAAGTAAGTATGCATCGGGTGTTATCAAGCCTTCTGAAAGCAATTTTAATAAATATAATGCTTATAACGACATTATGATTCCTTTTAGGATTTCAAGATTTCTCTTTAAGGATTCAAGTAAATGGAAATTTTTGACTATGGATGAAAGTCTTTTATCTTATGTCGAAAAAAATTTAGTTTCTTTGAATAGTGCAAGTTTATTTTCTTCCGGAAAGTACGTGGATTATCGTGTAAGTGAAAATTTCTCCACTTTCCTCGATATCAAGATGTTTGAAGAAAAATTAGATGAGAAAGAATATAAACAAATATTGCACATATTAAATAATCCCTACAAACACGTTGGTGTAGAGAAAATACCGTAAATTTTAAGTGTTGTAGCTCTAGTTAATTAGTATCAGACTTTGAATGGAATGACCCTTTCTTCGATAAATGCATCAATGTTATCAAGGGCACGGAATCCCATGGCGTTGCGGGTTTCGACCGTTGCCGATCCCAGATGGGGTAACAGGAACGTATTGGGCAGATCGCGATAGGTCGGCTCGATATTCGGTTCCCCGGCAAAAACATCAAGTCCGGCGGCGGTCAGTTTGCCCGATTTGAGTGCCGCGATCAGGTCCTTGTCATTGACGATATCACCGCGTGCCGTATTCACAATGATCGCCCCATCTGGCAGCTTGGCGATAAAATTGCGATTGACCATACCGCGTGTTTCCGGTGTTGACGGGCAATGCAGTGACAGGAAATCGCAATGGGGCAGAAGGTCATCAATGGTTGAGTGATAGGTCGCGCCGAATTCCTGATCTTCGGGCAGGCGGCGACGGTTGAAATAATGGACTTCCATATCAAAACCACGCGCACGTTTCGCGACGGCCTGTCCGATCCGTCCCATGCCGACAATGCCGAGTTTCTTGCCGGTCACTTGTGTGCCCATCAGATGGGTCGGCCGCCAGCTTGACCAGGTTGCGTTGCGGACTTCGGCCTCGCCCTCGCTGGCGCGGCGGGCAGCGCCCAGAATCAGAAGCCATGCAATATCCGCCGTTGCATCGGTCAGAACCCCGGGGGTATTGCCGATGACGAAACCGTTGGCCTTGGCCGCGGCCAGATCAATATGGTCGGTGCCCACCGAAAAGGTGGCAATGATGCCGACCTTTTGGGGCAGGGCTGCAAAAAAGGCCGCATCAATCGGATCGCCAACCGAAACCAGGGCGGCATTTGCGTCTTTGCACAGGTCAAGAATCTGATCGCGTGACAGCGGATCATCTCCGTCCTGCATGCGCAGATCATAACTTTCGCGTGCGCGTTTTTCGACAGCTTCCGGCAGGCGTCTGGTGATGGCGAGAACCGGTTTCATTCTGATGCATCTCCCTGAATTTTAAGACTTGTTTGTTGATTGTGTCAGAATAGCTGGCCAAGTGCGAGACGAATGCCGATTGTCGTGATGGTCAATGATAGCAGGAAATCGGCTGCAACAATGGCACTTGCCGTGGCAATCGGGACCGCCAGTGTCAGTTTCGCAATATAAACCCCGTAAATCAGCATCGCGATCACGGCAATCAACACAAATCCACCAACGCCAAGCATCGGAAACGCTGCGCCAAGAAGCAGTGCCAGCAGATAAACGCCCATCTGCAAGACGCTTGACCAGTTATAGACGGTGATAAACGCGATATAGCGATTGGCGCGGCCAATCATTGGCGCGACATGCAGCATCAGCATCGGAAAGGCGAACCATTTCATCACATAGGCGACGGTTTCCACCAGCATGTAACGACCAACCGGGAATTCATCGGGAACCGTGTCGAGATCATGCCAGCGCAATAGCGCAAAGGCTGGAAAGACAATCACGGCGGCAAAGAAAGAACGCCAGAACGCTTCGATGGAATAATCAAAGAAAGCAAGGCCTTTGGCGTCACCACGCGCAATGCGCCAGGTTCCGTAAAGTGCGCGCAGGGTTTCAGTCGACATGGTCATGGAGGGTCGTCGTTTCACATAAAATGGGGCTGATAAGCAGGACGAAAATCTTGAACAGGGATCTTAATCACAGCTTATCCCTGTTTGACCCGTCTTCACAAGACGGGTGCTTGCCCGTCTGTTAACCGGCGCACATTGGTCCCGGAATTCAGGCAGAAGCAGGAAAAAGACATGTCGGACAAACTTGCCGGATATTTGCCGCGCCTGTCATTCCTGCGGGCGACGGAACCCGGTTCGTTAACGCTCGCACGTCTTTGTCTTGAAATGGCAACCGCACTCGATAAATCCGAACGGATGGTAGCCCTTTCCCTGTTTGACGAGGCAGATCAAATCTTTGCCTCCCACCTGCAAACGGCACCGGATGCCGCCCGTGCCGGATTGGCCCATAGCCTTAATAACAGGGCAGCCCTTGAAATCGGTGCCGAGCAATGGGCGGATGCAGTTGATGCCGCATGCCAGGCTGTTGAACTTCGTCGTGATCGGCTGGCCAGGTTACCATCGGGGCAGAGCGAAGCCGCCCGACTTGATCTTGGATATTCGCAAGGCGCGCTTGTTTTGGCACTGCGGGGGGCCGGGCAGTTCGGGACCGCGCGTGAAATATGTGGTGAGGCCTTGGTTAATCTTGCGGTGTTTGCCGGAAAGAAAAACCAGCAGGCGTTTATCCTGCTGGCCAAACTGATTTGTCTTTATACCGAACTGTGCGGCATCACTGGCGAGAAACCCGACCCGGTCCTGCTGCTGCCGCTGGCCAAGGCCTTTTATGACAGCAACCAGACCGGATAAGTGGCCCGTTTTAAAGGTTATCGGGTACTTTTTACCGACCAGCTCAGATTGATTTCCTTGCCTGCCGGGACCTCGATGGTCCAGACAATCAGGTCTGGTTGCGGCTTGGTGTGTTTGTGGTCTTCGCCGGTAACAACCCAGTCGGCCGGAACATTTTCACGGATCGTAACGGTTTCGGTGCGTTCACCGCCATTGGTGATCGACCATTCCATGTTGGCGGTGATTTCATCAGGCAGATTTGGGCGTGCCTTGCGATCAAATGCCGTGACCTTGCGCGTACCGGAAATATTGCTGGCCTGGCCAAGGCGTATGGTTGCCTTGCGTCCGACCGGGGTCAAAGACAGATTGTCTTCACCAAGGAAGCCGGTCACACCGCTTTTGGACTGGCCAAAGACGCGCACGGTTCCTGCGGGCCATGGGCTTTTTTCGTCCGGACCACCATCGTTTTCAATTTCGATTTCAAGGTCAGGCCGGACAAATTCAGACACGTCACTTTGTCCGGCATAGTAAAGATTGGCACTGCCGTTAAAGGTGACCTTGCGGGTTGCAGGCAAACTTTGCGATGCGATCAACGGCATCATCACGACATCACCATTGCGCATCGAAAGCCCGTCGAACGGCCCATATAAATGCAGGTTTTCCATGGTTTCGCGATCCGGCGCGCCGCCACCCGGTGCGCTATCTGCCATGGCCGACATCATCATTTCCCCGCGGCCGGCCTTTGCCATCGGGGTGTAGCTGACCCGGTTGGGATCACCGGCGACCAGACGCAGCTGGGCATTGTTGATTGCCGAGCCCGTCTGATTGGTAATGCGTGCCATTGCCGAAAGGTTCAGGACATTTTCCACACTGTCATACTGCCCGACATAGGCCGTCTGCCAGGAAACACCGCCTAAAAGGTAGGCAAGCGAGATGTGATCAAGTGCCGCATCCGAGCCAATGGTGGCTTCGATTGCCGGGCTGGTAGCGAAGTTGCCGGGCAGGTCGGAGATGATGATCTGTTCAACAGGAACCTGTTCAATACCATCAAGGGTCCGAACAAGTGCGCCGCCGTCAATCGATAGCAAAGTGCCCTCAACCAGTTCGTCATCCTTGCGCCGGATGGAAATGGTTTTGCCAACCTGATCTTGCAACAGGCGATACATGGTCGCTGGGCCATTTGCCGTATTGCGTAACGAATGCCAGACAAGATTGGCATCTTTTTGCGCGCCCATCAGGAAGGTCTCGTCCATGATGGTTTGCGGCAAATTTTCGATCCGGAGTGTTTTGACCCCTTTGGGGATCGTGCCGTTACGTTGTTCGGCAATCATGCCAAGATTTCCGGGGTAAACGGTCAGCTGAATTTTACTGCGGCTTTCACCGGAAAGCGTAATGGTTTCTTCGGTCTTTTCGTCACCGGACTGGGCGGATGCCGGTTCGATGACGGGACCTGCAAAAAGGGCCGCGCTAAGAAGCGTGGCCATGGCAAAACGGTTGCGCAATTCTGATGACATCTCGAATCCCTTGTGTCGCTTGGTGCGTATTGTTCTTCAACAAGCTTTACGCGAAAAAGTGGCAGGATCAAGGACGTATCAAGATTATGGAAGGACCGTAATCGCAATTTCGGCCCTTCCGGAACGGTTCGGCATCGACGGGTTATTGACCCAGCGTTTGATGATAGGAATAGGACGCGTCGGGTAACAGATATTGGTATGCCGCCTGCCTGGATGTATCGATGATGATCGGTGCGCGCAGATTGACCGACATGATGGTATCACCGCCATCTTCCGGTTTATGCAGCGTCACAATCAGCAAAACCGCCCCTTCGTCCTTCTTTATGCCATGAACGGTAAAGGCCTGGGCGAGATGTTCGGCTTTGATGCTGTTGCTTTCCATGTTGTAGGGCGCAACGATAAAAGCCAGTTCCTGTTCCGTCAGACTTTGCATGAGGATAAAGGAACCGTTGCTTTCGCCGGGGAAAGAAGCAAGGGCAAAGACGTTGTGATCAGGAAAGCCCTTTAGCCCAGCGGGAAAATAGATGGCTTTGTCCCACAGGAATTCCTTGTCCCCGAACAATGTCCGGATCGTAACAGAAGTCGGCACGCTTTCAGTTCCAGGTGACTGCGGTGTCGTGGAATCCGCCATACCTTCCTCCCGTGTTATGATTGTTTGGCGATCAAGTGGCATCTTGGACCTATTTCACCAGAATTCAAGGCCTTGGCACATCTTGACGGTCGAATTATTCGGTTATATCGGCCGGGGTTGGAAATGAACCGTAACCGCCTGGCTGAAACCTTTGACGTGAATTGCATCCTGTTTGGTAAAGCTGCGCATCAGGATGGATGTGGCTGAGGGTGCCTCGGACCGAAGTTTGTCGGCAAAGCTGTCACTGATAATGATGTCGGTATCAAGGGTTCTGGTCGCACGTTCCAGACGGGCCGCCAGATTGACGCTGGCACCGATAACAGCTGGTGTGACGGCTTCGCCTTCGCCAATATCACCAACAACCGCCGGGCCAAAATTAAGGCCGATACCGATCTGAAGTGGCGTTGTGCTATCTGCTAGATCACCGTTTTGCCAGTCCCGGACATGGCTGACCATGGATTGCGCGGCCGATAACGCGTTTGCCGCCGGACAATTCATATCGTCAAATGCGCCAAAACTGGCCATGACGGCGTCGCCGATATATTTTTCGACAATCCCGCCATAGGCCCCGATTTGTGTCGTCATGATCTGATGGAATTGGTTTAACAGCCGCATCACATCCTGCGGATCGCGTTTTTCGGCATAGCCGGAAAACCCGATGATATCGGCAAACAGGATCACGCATTCCCGTCGTGCGCCAACGCGAACCGGCTCATCGCGATCTGCCAGTTGGTCAGCGAGGGCCGCCGGGAAATATCGTGCCAGATTGCCATGCGCGCGTTCGGCGGCGGCAAACTGATTGATCAGGACGCGTAACCGCGAAACCATCACCGCACAGGCCAGCGTAAACACCACGACAATCACGACCTGCTCGGCCAATGCCGAAATGTCGATAAATTCCGGCAGGGTATAGGTCGTGATGATTTCGTCCTGGGTTGGTGTCCAGTCATCGCCGAAATGCTGCGAAACGATGACACCGGGCCGGGTCATCAGCCAGACAATACTGGTGCTCCATGCGGCGAACAGCCAGAACCCGAACCAGATGATAAGACGCGGTGAAAAGGTCATGATGACCAGTGCCATCATGATCATGGAGAACACAACGCCCCGATCCCGAACGACGAAGCTGTATAGCCATGCGGGATGATCGGCAAATGGGTTCAGCGGGTCTGGAACGACCGACACATAAACGATCAGGGCCGCATCGGCGATTGCCAGAATATAAAGCAACCAGCGCCAGTTGCCGCCGCGAAAGGCGACAAAAAGCTGAACCAGAACACCCGGGATGAACCAGCCCAGAACTTCCAGTAGCGAATACAGCTCACCTGTTGGCGAATCCGGTTTGGAAAACAGCAGCAGGATGAAGGCAAGCATGCATATGCGTAGAAACGCCACAAGGATCAGGCCACGCTTTTCCTCGCGGGCGACCAGTCGATCAAACAGGGAACTGGGAGAAGGATCAGCTTTTGATTGCATCGGCGAGAAGGTTTTTCAGGCCGTCTGTATCGCGGATCACCAAACGCCCGTCACGGCGAGTAATCAGGTCGCGTTTTTCAAGGTCGCGCAGCTTTTTGTTTACCGCTTCGCGTGTCACACCCAGCATAAGGCCCAGTTCCTGTTGCGACAGCGGAAGGGCGATGCGGATGCCTTCCGGGTCGGGACCACCGTGACGTTCAGCCAGCCACAAAAGGCGCTTGACCAGTCGTCCGGTAAGATCAAGGAAATTGGCGTCTTCCAAAAGGTCGCTGACCCAGCGAAGGCGACGGCACAAAAGAGCCGTGATATGACGGCGGAGCGGGGCTTCACGGTCAAAGATTTCAAAGAAATCATCACGTGAAATAAACAAAAGCCGTGTCGGGCCGACAGCACGCGCGGTTGCCGTGCGCGGCTCACCATCCAGAAGCGCGATCTCGCCAAATACCGCACCGGGGGCCAACACGTTCAAAACGATTTCCTTGCCGGTGTCTGAAACGGTCGAAATGCGGATTTTCCCAGCCTCGACCGCGTATAATCCATCGGCAGGCGCGCCTTTTTCAAACAGCAATTCACCATCGTCCATCCGGCGGACACTTGCCTGATTCGAAAGTTGGGCAAGCAGTTCGGGATCGAGATCCTCGAACAGGAAACTGCCCGCAAGAATGCGCGAGGCAATTTTGGCCAGTTGGGGTGTTGCAGTACCGGTAACGCTGTTCACTGAGTTCACTTTTGAAATGGGCGTCGTTTCGATCATCGAATCGATGCATTGCTGGGCCAAAGTAGCATGAAATACCGGCTGCATCGCAAGTGTTTTACAGCAAATTCCATTGTGACGGCAGGGGGATGGCGAAGGAAGAGCATCCAAAAAGTTCGAATTGATCCGTCTTTGTCGTGGAAAGATGGATGGCGTGATGCCGATATTGGTACCGACAGGTGCATAACATCAAACAGGCATCGGCGCGGTTAGGATTTGGGAATGTGGGTTTGCCGAACATGTTCTAAATTATATTGATTCTAGAATATTTGACAAAATCTCCTATATTTTTTAAAGTCTCCCTATTCCGATAAGGGCCGATGCAGAACACCATGAATAATATCGGGCCGGCGGGATTGTTTTCATTCGGGAGGAAAAAAATGAAATTCGTTTCCAAAAGCACGCTGCTGGGCGCTGTTTCGCTTGCTGCTGCTTCTTTCGCCGTACCTGCCCAGGCTGCGGACATCACTTTGAATTTTGCCCATGTTGATCCGGCTGAATGGACGACCTCGAAGAAGGGTGCCGCAACACAGGTCTTTAAAAACATTGTCGAAGCTGAATCGGGTGGCCGCATCGAAGTTCAGCTTTTCCCGGCCGGTTCGCTTGGCGGGGAAACCGACCTGCTGCAGAATACCCAGGATGGCACGCTTGCCATGTCGATGATTTCCGGTCCGTTCTCGAAAGTCTGCCCCGAAGCTTCTGTTCTCGACATCCCTTATATGTTCCCGAATGCGAATGTCGCATGGAAGGTTCTGGATGGCGATTTCGGAAAACAGCTTGCCGAGCATTGCCTTGAAAAAACGGGCTTGCGCACCTTGGCCTATGGCGAAACCGGTTTCCGCAACTTCACCAATTCCAAGCGCGCAATTGCCGAGCCGAAAGACATGGAAGGCCTTAAAATCCGTGTCATGACGGTTCCGCTGTTCGTCGAAATGGTCAAGGCACTTGGGGGTGATCCCACCCCGATCCCGTGGCCCGAAGTGCCGACGGCACTGACAACTGGTACGGTCGATGGTCAGGAAAACCCGATCAGCGTGATCTATGCCAACAAGTTCTACGAAATGCAGAAATACCTGACGCTTGACCGTCACGTATATGGAACCGACTTCATCCTGATCAATGAAAGCGTTTATCAGGGCCTGACCGAAGGCGATCAGGCGCTTCTGCGGCGCGCGGCGGGGATTGCATCGAATGTCGGTCGTGCGGTCCAGCAGTTCAACTCGGCCGAAGGTGTCGCGAAACTTGCTGCCGAAGGGATGGAAGTCACAACCCCGACAGCGGAACAGCTGAAAGCGTTCCGTGATGTGGCCCAGCCAGCAGTTATCAACTGGCTGTCGGGCGAGATCGGTTCTGAATGGATCGAAAAACTGCAATCTGCTGTCGGTGAGGCTGAAGCCTCTATGTAACCGGCATCGGCAGGCCGGGTGCTCAGACCTCCTTTGAGCCCGGCCTGCCCTTTTTGTTCAGTGATCATCGCATCCGCGACAGGCACCAACAATTGTCGCGGTCATGTTGTCGGCTTCCCGTGTTCATCCAGAGGAACTTATGCAACGCGCAGAAAATGCTTTCAGGCATCTGCTTGCCGGGCTTTCGGGATTTAGCATCCTTGTCGTCTTTGGCGTCGTCTTTGCTGGCAGTGTCAGCCGCTATCTGTTTTCCGCGCCTCTGCAATGGAGCGAGGAAGTCGCGAAATATGCGATGATCTATGGCACCATGTTCGGAATGGCCTTTGCCTATCTGCAAGGTACACAGATTACGTTTAGCATATTCATTGATGCCGTTCCTGCCCCGATCCGCCGCAAGCTTGCGTTGGGTGTCGATGTCGCAACGCTGATACTGGGCGGCATTCTGGTCCATGCCGGTTTGATCTTTGCCGCCAAGCGCGGTGGGATTATGGCATCGGGCATCGGAATTCCGATGTATTGGGCGCAAATCGCCATGACGGTTGGCGGGGTCTGCCTTGTCATTGCGGCACTGTTTCGTCTCATTGCTTTCTTCACCCGCAAATCTTCAGGGGGTGAGGAATCATGATCACGGGGCTTGGCCTTTTTGTTCTGCTTGCCATTGGCGCGCCGGTGGCCTTTGCGATTGCGCTGGCGATTGCGATCTACATTGGTGGTGCGACATTCAGCATCGATCTTCTGCCCCAACGCATTTTTGCGGGGCTTGACAGCTTCACCATCCTTGCCATTCCGCTTTTTGTTCTGGCCGGGGAATTGATGAATGCCAGTGGAATCACGTCGCGGGTCATCAATCTTGCCAATGCGCTTGTTGGCCATGCCAAAGCCGGTCTGGCCCAGGTCAATATCTGGTCCTCGGTGATTTTTGCGGGTCTTTCGGGGTCGGCGGTGGCCGATACATCGGCAATCGGGCGTATCTTCATCCCGTCGATGGAAAAAGAAGGTTATCCGCGCGATTTTGCCGCGGCTCTGACGGCGGCATCATCCGTAATCGGTCCGATTATTCCGCCCAGTATTCCTGTGATTATCTATGCGCTGATTACCAGCAATGTGTCCGTTCCGGCGCTGTTTCTGGCCGGGATTGTTCCGGGCATCCTGCTTGCGATTGCGTTGTCGGTTTATGTCCGCATCTTTGCGGCCAATTATGCCACACCGCGTGGCCGGATGAATATGCGCCAAAAGATGCGCGCCCTTTGGGATGGATTGATCCCGCTTTTCATGCCGGTCTTCGTGATCGGATCAATCCTGGCGGGGATCGTGACCCCGACCGAGGCCGCAAGCTTTGCCGTTTTTTATGCACTGGTTGTCGGACTGTTTGTGTTTCGCGAACTCAAACCATCAGACCTGCCGGGTATCTTTGCCAACTCAATGCGTGATTCTTCAAGCATCCTGATCATTATGGGCACGGTCGCCGCGGCGAACTGGTTCATGACCTTTGCCGGGATTCCGCAGGCGGTCAGTTCGTTTGTGCTAGGCTATGTAGATAGCCCGACAATGTTCCTGATCCTGATCAACATCATGTTGCTTGGTGTCGGTCTGGTGCTTGAAGGCATTGCCGCAATGCTGGTTCTGGTGCCGATCCTGCATCCGATTGCGATCAGCCTTGGTATTGATCCGACCCATTTCGGCATTGTCGTGATCTTCAACCTGATGATCGGGCTGATCACACCACCAATGGGGCTTTGCCTGTTTGTTGCGGATGCCATCGCCAATGTTGGTATGGCCCGGATGATCAAATCGATCATGCCGTTGTTCCTGGTAGAACTGGCGGTTTTGATCCTGATCACTTTTGTGCCGCAACTTGTCACTTTCATGCCCAACCTGTTCGGATTTTAGGATTTCGCCCCATGTTGAAACTTGGTCTTATCGGTAAAGGCATATCACGCAGCCAATCGGCCAGACTGCATGTCTTGCTTGGCCGGATGTGCGGAATTGATGTGACCTATGACTATCTCGACAGTGAAAAGATCGCCGATTTCGATCTGATCGGGCAACTTGCAGCCTGTGCCAAGGCTGGTTATGCCGGGGTGAATGTTACCCATCCCTACAAAACCGAGGCCCGCAAGCTGATCCAGCGTCGCAAACGTCTTCCCGAAGCCCTTGGTGCGGTGAATACGGTGGTGTTCCGCGAAGATGGCTGGCGCGGGGACAATACCGACTATGTCGGGTTCATGCGCGGTTATCGCGGGCAGTTTGGCGATCAGGCACCGGGAACGGTTCTTCAGATGGGGGCGGGCGGTGTTGGCCTTGCCACGGCATTCGGGTTGCACGGGCTTGGTGCGGAACGCATCCTTATCCATGATAAGGATGCCGATCGTGGCCATACGCTGGTTGCGACCCTGAAGGCGGGCGGGGCCAACGTTGCCTTTGTTACCGAACCTGAACTTTCCGATGCGATCCGCGATGCTGATGGTTTGATCAATTGTACCCCGGTTGGCATGAACCAGTATCCGGGCAGTCCGATTGATGCTGCTTTGCTGGGCGGACAGAAATGGGCGTTTGACGCGGTTTATACTCCGGTTGAAACCGCGTTTCTTCATTCCGCGCGAAAGGCCGGGCTTTCGGTCATGACCGGCTTTGAACTGTTCTTTTTTCAGGGTATTGAAGCGTTCGAGGTTTTCAGCGGGGCGCAGATCGACGGGGATGCCGCCCGGATCGAATATTTCAATGCCTATCCCGAGGCATTGACGGGGTAAGGGGATAGTCCATGAGCAGCAGCACAGTTGCCGAGACCGTTTATAACGAAATCCGCGATGACATCCTTTATGGCGAACTCCAGCCCGGTGTGAAGCTGAAGCTTGATGCGTTGCGGGATCGTTATAATGCCGGTGTCAACACGCTCCGCGAGGTGCTGAACCGTCTTGTTGCGTCGGGTTTTGTTTTTGTCGAAGGGCAGAAAGGTTTTCGGGTTGTCGAAACGTCGCCCTCGAATTTCAAGGAACTGACCGCGATGCGGTTGCTGCTT
>CERN01004035.1_pt1 | contig 98625 bp, 75 predicted proteins | sample 530761 | NCBI WGS metagenome assembly CERN01 (sample SAMEA2620947, study PRJEB7988) | marine metagenome | isolation source: saline water (ENVO:00002010), including | reverse complement strand
GCGCCAACTGAAACCCGGGAGGCCAAGATCTCAGGGACTCAGGATGATCAACTTCGATGCTGAGCTGTCGATTCATTGATTTTTACAGTTTTTCAACGGCCTGCTAAGGAATTTATTTGAAAGTATTAGTCGTTTTCGGCACACGTCCTGAAGCCATCAAGATGGCCCCTTTAGCTCTGATGCTTGCTGCTGACGAGCGCTTTGATGCTCGCGTGTGCGTCACAGCGCAGCACCGTGAGATGCTCGACCAGGTGCTTGGGCTCTTCGAAATCGTTCCTGAGTATGACCTCGACCTGATGAAGCCCGGCCAAGACCTCAACGACATCACCACCGGCATATTACAGGGAATGAAGGAGGTACTGAGCGACTTTCGCCCCGATATGGTGCTGGTACATGGTGACACTGCCACCACATTCGCGACTACCCTGGCCAGCTACTACCAGCAGATTCCAGTGGGCCATGTGGAAGCCGGCCTTCGCACAGGCGACCTCTATTCTCCATGGCCGGAGGAAGGCAACCGCAAGCTCACCGGAGTCCTCGCCGCAGTGCACTTCGCACCGACCGATACCTCACGCGACAACCTGCTGGAAGAGGGAGTCGATCCCGCTACCGTGTTTGTCACCGGCAACACAGTGATTGATGCCCTGCTGGAGGTGGTAGGCAGATTGGAGAGCGACAATGAACTCGCCGCCTCGCAGGCTGCCTGCTTCCCTATGCTGGAGGATGATAAACGCCTGATTCTGGTCACTGGGCACCGCCGCGAGAGCTTCGGTAGTGGCCTTGAGCGCATCTGCGAGGCCCTAGCCGATACCGCCAAGACCCACCCTGATATCCAGATTCTCTACCCGATGCACCTTAACCCTAATGTGCGTGAGCCGGCTAAGCGCCTGCTTACCGGCATCGATAACGTGCATTTGATTGCTCCCCAGGACTACTTGCCCTTCGTCTACCTGATGAGCCGCGCTGATCTCATCCTCACCGATTCAGGCGGTATCCAGGAAGAGGCGCCCAGCCTAGGTAAGCCGGTGCTTCTAATGCGTGATACTACCGAACGTCCCGAGGCGGTGGAGGCAGGTACCGTCAAGTTGGTTGGCACTGACGTGAGCGCTATCACCAGTGAAGTCAACCGGCTGCTTACCGACCGCGACGCCTACGATACCATGAGCTTCGCTCACAACCCTTACGGTGACGGCCAGGCCTGCCAGCGCATTCGCGACGCTCTTTTATCGCGCCAGTACTCTGTAAGTCCGGATTAAGAACTGGAGTGATTGATAAGTGGTTGTCTATTTCCTCTGATTTCTATGATTTCAAAATCAACGTCTTGGCCTTAGTGGTTTACTATACTGATGAGTGATAATTTAAACATCCTTTTTGTCTCTATTGCTTTTCCGCCGAAGACTGATGCTGAATCACTTCAGGCTTCTAAGGTGTATAAATATCTTACCAAACGAAGTGATATATCAACTACAGTTGTGACTACTAGAAATAGTAGCTCTGTAAAAGCAATGTTTCGTGTGGATGTTCAGCTGAATTCCTCATGTATCGAGATTGTTAATTTCAAGTCAAAATTATTTGATGCCATTAAAGTCCGCTTGATTCCTGAATTGATGCTTTTCCCCGATATTGAGTCTAGGGCAATAAAGGGTTGGAAAAAAGCTGCTCAGCTAATCGACAAAAAACCAGATGTAATTATATCTCGTTCTTTTCCAATTTCTTCAGCATTGATTGCTCAAAAGCTTTCTAAATATTTTGATGTTCCTTGGGTTGCGCAAATGAGTGACCCATGGGTACTCTCTTCTTTGCCGCAAAAGCGCTACCCTAAGAAATGGTCAAAACGTAAAGAGCGTGAAATCATTCAGGCTGCAGATGTGTTGACTTATACATCTAAGATAACAATGAACAAGTATGCCAAAGAGTATTCTGGGGATGCAGGAAAAATGGTTTACGTCCCTAACGTTTACGATCCAGAACATCGAAGTGAAAATGTTTGGCTTAAGAAAGATAAGATTCGGATAGTTTTTACAGGCACAATGCCTGAAAGTCGTAGCCCAAAGGACTTCATGTTGGCTTTCCGTGATTTTTCTGAAAAGTCACCTGACAAAGCGAAAGATTTTTCATTGGAGTTTGCTGGGCAAGCGTCACGGGAAGTAAGAAAAGAGCTCAGTAAGTTTGATGATCTTTTGCTGTATCATGGCCCTGTCAGTTTTAAAGAATCTGTTGCTCTGCAGAGGCAGGCCGATCTTTTGCTATTAGTAGATAATAAGATCTCCGATGAATTTAAAATAAATGATGAGCCATATGAGTTTTTCCCATCTAAAATTCTTGATTATATTGTTGCTGAACGCCCGGTTCTCGCAATAACTGAGAAAAATAGTATGTCTTCAAGTATTTTGGATGAGTTTGAGATAGGTGCCTCTCTAGAACCACATGACCGTTCTGGTATTATCAAAGAACTCGAAAATGTTTGGGCGTCATGGAGTAAAAATGATGAGGTGTTTTTTCATAGAAAAACTTCGGCGGATTTTTTTTCAGCCAAATATCAGGTATGTCGCTTAGTGAAGATAATGAGAGGTTTGGCAAGATAATTAAGTCTTTATAACCTTTCGAAAAACTACAGGTTTAAAGATTTAAATAAATAAATTGATGTCTCGGCTCTGCCGGGGTGCTCCTTTTTAATGGTTAAATTTTTCTATGTTAATTACTAGGCCAGAAATAGTAAGAAAAACGGAAAAACGACACTTTTAGCAACTGTTGGTTATGAAGACAATAAATTTGATACGCATGAAATTTTTTTTTAAGTAGATGATGTCTATAAAAGATCATCTCCGTAAAATTAGCGAGCCTTTTTTTCTAGCTTCTTTTCCCGCAGCTCTTTATCACAATGAAAAAAGGATATTTGTAGAAAATTGCCTATCTCCTGAGCTTTCTTCTAATGTAACAGCCGCGTTGCATCTATAAAATAAATGTGGTTTTTTCAAATTATTGAAGGAAATTAAAATATTGTTCGATACAACTATAGGTTTCCGAATCATGTAAAACTGGTGAGTTGAAAGAGTTTTTATTCAGGATGTGGTTGTAAAATCTCCGGCCGGATAGGGCTTTGTTGTCATTGATTAAATTGCTAATGGCGTCGCGAGTTCAAGCATTGTGGAGTGTTTTGTTGCTTTTTATATCATATATGTGTTTAGTTTGTTAAGTGAGAGTGTTTTTTCTCCTTTCTAGCCTTGCATTTTCTAACCCTTACTTCACTTCCTCCTGCCCCTTTATTCTACGATTTTTTTATTTTGGTTGCGTGATGCGAATATTGTTCGTTACATGGGATGGGCCGCAAGTCTCTTACCTAGAAGGCTTGTTTCTGCCCATCTTTCGCCGCTTGGCCGAGTACGGCTGGGAGCTCCACGTGCTGCAGTTCACCTGGGGCGATAGCCAGCGCCTGCAACAGAGTCGCCAGGCCTGCGCGGAGGCAGGGGTGCCATATCGCTCGGTTTGTGTCTGGCGAAGGCCGGTGTCACTGGGTTCGCTGGCCACGGCGGTGAAGGGAGCGCGGGACATCCGCCGCGCGGTCCGGGAGTGGAATATCGATGTGGTGATGCCACGCAGCACGCTGCCGGTGCTTTCTTGCATGCGCGCCCTGAGTGGCAAAAAATTGCCGATGGTGTTCGATGCCGACGGCCTACCGTTGGACGAGCGAGTAGATTTCGGTGGCATGACCTCGACCGGCCTGGCCTACCGTTTGATGCGAGATATCGAAGCGCAGGGTGTGCGCCGGGCTGATGTGGTGTTAACGAGAACTGAAAAAGCCGCGGAGATCTTGTTGGCTCGTGCCGGTGCTGGAACTTCAAGGGAGTGTTTTCACAAGGTAGGGAATGGTCGGGATGCCGCTAAGTTTTTTCCGATTGATCAGCTCAATAGAGGGAGGGTCCGTGAACGTTTAGGGGTTTCATCCCAAGTGCCTCTGCTGGCGTATGCTGGGTCCTTAGGTGGTAAATATCAGCTTTCAGAGATGTTGGAACTATTTTCGGCAGTGCTGCGACGTCGTCCTGATGCTCGTTTACTTGTCTTAACTGGTTCGCCTGAGTTTGTCGCTAGAGGAATTGAAGATTTTCCGGAAGCTAGCTCATCAGTCATTACACTTACCGTCGGCTCTGGAGAGGTTTGTGAATATCTGGCATCGGCTGATGTAGGGCTCGCGCTGATCAAGCCGAGTTTCTCTATGCAAGCAGCTGCGGCAATAAAAGTCGGAGAGTATCTCTTATGCGGTTTGCCAGTGATCGCAACTGATGGCGTGGGTGACACATCAAGCATTACACCTCAAGTTGGGTTCGCTTTAAACGAAACTAATAAGGATGTCTTGGAAGAAGCTGCGATTTGGTTTACTGATAATGTTTTACCGAAGCGAGAGCTATTCCGTGCACGCTGCCGAAAAGTGGGTGTGGAACACCATTCCCTCGAATCCAGTGTGGTCTCCTATTTGCAAGCGTTACAGGGCCTGTCTTCGTGAAGATTACGCTGCTGTCCAAGTACTCTCGCCTGGGCGCTAGCAGCCGGCTGCGTTCGCTGCAGTTCCTTCCCTCCCTGAAGCAGAACGGCATCCACGTCACCCCGTACGTCCTGTTCGATGACGCTTACCTTAAGCGCCTCTATGGGGGTGAGGGCCGTTCCCTGAGCGACGTGGCACGCCGATATACCCAGCGTGCCAGGCGGCTGCGCCGGCTCAAACAGGCCGACCTGATCTGGTTGGAGTACGAGGCGCTGCCCTATGTGCCCTACTGGCTGGAGCACGGGCTGATGCCGCGTGGGGTGCCCTATGTGGTGGATTACGACGATGCCGTGTTCCACCACTACGACCTTTCCTCGCGGCGGCTGGTGCGCTGGCTGCTAGGCCGCAAGATCGACAAGGTGATGGCCAATGCCGCCGCGGTGATCTGCGGTAACGGCTACCTGGCCGAGCGGGCGCGAAACGCCGGCGCCAAGCGCATCGAGCGCGTGCCCACCGTCGTGGACGCCGACCGCTATGCGATAGCCGAGAGGACAAGCCTGGAAGAGGGCAGGTCGCCGGTGATCGGCTGGATCGGCTCGCCGTCTACCCAGGGCTATGTACTGGAGCTTCAGCCGGCGCTGGAGGCGATGTATCGCGAGCACGGGGCGCGGCTGGTGCTCGTAGGGGCGCAGCCCGAATTGGCATCGCGGTTCGGCGAGTTGCCGGTGGAGGTGCTGCCCTGGTCCGAGGAGAGCGAGGCCGAGGCGATCGCCGGCTTCGATATCGGCATCATGCCGCTGCTCGATGGCCCTTGGGAACGGGGCAAGTGCGGCTACAAGCTGATCCAGTACATGGCTGCCGGCAAGCCGGTGGTGGCCTCACCGGTGGGTGTCAATGTCGAGATCGTCGCGGGCTGGCGGTGCGGCAGGCTTGCCGATGGCCAGGCACAGTGGCAACAGACACTGAGTGAGCTGCTGGCCGATCCTGCCGAACGTCACGCACTAGGCTTGAAGGGCCGCCAGGCCGTGGAACAGCACTATTCGCTGCAGACCCAGGCGCCACGCCTGGCCGAGATTCTGCGCAGTGCGGCCAGGGGAGGCTGACCATGTGCGGCATCGCCGGTCTCCTTCAGCCTGCTCCTTTACGCTCGAATGAGTACGCTCAGGCCACTATCGAGTGCATGACGGTTGCCATCACCCACCGTGGCCCGGATAGCGCAGGCCACTGGGCCGAGGAGGGCGCCGGGCTGGTGCTGGGCCATCGGCGGCTCTCCATCCTCGATCTCTCCCCGGCGGGGCATCAGCCCATGCACTCGGCGTGTGGGCGCTATGTGATGGCGTTTAATGGGGAGATTTATAATCACCTGGCGGTGAGGCGCGAGGTGCGAGGGGTGAGGGGCGAGGAACACCAGTGGCGAGGGCATTCGGATACCGAGACGCTGCTGGCGGCGTTTAGCACCTGGGGTGTGGAAGAGACACTCAAGCGCTGCGTGGGAATGTTTGCCATCGCGCTGTGGAATCGTAAGGAGCAGACCCTGACCCTGGCGCGGGATCGCTTCGGCGAAAAACCCCTCTACGTTGGTTTCGCTCAGGGCTGTGGTTTCGCCCAGGGAGCGGGTGAGGATGAAGCCTCGGTCACGGGCCGTGGGCCGCTGCTGTTCGGTTCCGAGCTCAAGGCGCTGATGGCCCACCCCGAGTGGCGGGGCATCCTGGCGAGCGAGGCGCTGGAGGATTACCTGCGCTTCGGCTGCGTGGGGGGCGAGGCGAGCATCTTCCAGGGGGTGGCCAAGCTGCCGCCGGGGTCGATGCTGACGATCACCCGGGCCGATGTGCAGGCCGGGCGGCTGCCGGCGCCGGTGGCCTGGTGGTCCGCGGAGCAGGCGGCGCGGCAGGCCATGCAGGCCGAGCCCTTGCATGATCCCGAGGCGGCGGTCTCCGCCGTAGAGCAGGCGCTGGGCCAATCGGTGAAAAGCCGCATGCAGGCCGATGTGCCCCTGGGGGCCTTCCTCTCCGGCGGGGTCGACAGCTCGCTGATCGTGGCGCTGATGCAGCGCCAGACCGAGCGCCCCGTGCGTACTTTCTCGGTGGGCTTCGACGATGCCCGCTACGACGAATCCAGCCACGCCGAGGCGGTGGCGAAGCACCTGGGCACCGAGCACCTGACCCTCAAGGCCACCTCCCGGATGGCGCTGGACCTGGTGCCTCAATTACCGGAGCTCTATGATGAGCCCTTCGCGGACTCCTCCCAACTACCCACCGCCTTGGTCTCCCGGCTGACCCGTGAGCATGTCACCGTGGCGCTCTCGGGGGATGCCGGCGACGAGCTCTTCGGCGGCTACAACCGCCACCTCTGGGTGCCGCGCCTCTGGCACAGGCTCAGGCGGTTGCCGCTGCCGGTTCGCCGCTCCTTGGGTGCTGCGCTCAAGGCGATTTCTCCCCACCGCTACGATGCCCTGATGCGCCGGGGCGGCAAGGTGCTGCCCAAGCGCCTGCGGCTGCGCACCTTCGGCGAGAAGCTGCACAAGCTTGCCGCAGTGCTGGAGAGCGCAAGCGAGCGGGCGCTGTTCGCCGGGGTCGCCTCCATGAACCGCGAGCCCGCCTCGCTGCTGGCGGAGCCGGGCAGCGGCCGGCCAGCGGAGGCGCTGTTCCCGGCCCTGGCCCGGTTCGACAGCGTGGAGTGGATGCTGCTGATGGATACCCTCCACTATATGGTCGACGACGTGCTGGTGAAGGTGGATCGTGCCAGCATGGCAAGCAGCCTGGAGGTGCGGGTGCCCTTCCTCGACCCCGAGGTATTCGACACCGCCTGGCGCATTCCCGCCGATATAAAGCTTAGAGATGGGCAGGGCAAGTGGGTGTTGCGCCAGCTGCTCTACCGCAATTTGCCCCGCGAGCTGATCGAGCGCCCCAAGATGGGCTTTGCCATCCCGCTGGACGCCTGGCTGCGCGGCCCCCTGCGGGACTGGACCGAGGAGCTGCTCTCCAGCGCCAGCCTGAAGGAGCTGCCGATGCTGGATGCCAGTGCAGTACGCCGGCTATGGCAGGCCCACCTCAAGGGCCAGGGTCATTACGCCCAGCAGCTCTGGGCCGTGCTGCAGCTGCTGGCGTGGCAGAGAAGGTGGAAGCCAAATGTCGCTTGATTCGCTAAGCTGTTCAACTTCTCTGCTGTGCTTAGCCCCGAAACGACACAGGTACTCCTGAACCGTGTGGCCCTACTGGTTGTTTTACATGTTACCGGCAATGCTGGCTATTGGCATGAGTCGGCGTGCGCCTTCGACGGTGACCGGTTTGCACTCGACCCGTCTGGATGCTGTCTGGGGGCTCTTTGTCCTGTTTTTCACACTGGTTATTGGTTTGCGTGTGGAGGTTGGCGGCGATTGGGGGGCCTACATTGGCTACGTTGAGCGCATACGCTACTACCGCTTTCTTGAAGTGTTTACACTCGGGGATCCCGGTTACCAGCTGATCAACTGGTTGAGCGCCAAGTTAGGCTGGCATATCTGGGGCGTGAATCTGTTCTGTGGTCTGGTTTTTTCCCTTGGCCTGGCCATATTCTCCCGCAGTTTGCCGCGCCCGTGGCTGGCCATGACAGCGGCCGTTCCTTATCTGATCACCGTTGTAGCAATGGGCTATACGCGGCAGGGCGTTGCGCTGGGCTTCGCCATGCTCGGCCTGGTGGCGCTGGGGCGCAGGCAGACGGCCTGGTTCGTGTTTTGGGTGCTGCTGGGGGCAACCTTCCACAAATCTGCCGTGTTATTGCTTCCAATTGCGGCCCTGGCCAGTACCCGCAACCGCTACATCACAGCAGCCTGGGTCGGCATAGCCACGCTCATTGCCTACTTTGTCTTGCTGCAGGATGAAGTCGATACGCTGTACCAGAACTATGTGGTGGCGGAGTATCAATCCCAAGGGGCACTGATTCGAACAGCGATGAATGCCGTGCCTGCGGTATTGCTGTTGGTTTGGTATAGGCGTTTTCCTTTGGCGCAGGGGGAGGCGCCACTCTGGCGCTGGTTTGCCATTATTTCGCTTTCCCTGGTGGTGGTTCTGTTGGCAACACCGGCAAGCACCGCAGTAGATCGTGTGGCGCTCTATATGCTGCCATTGCAGTTGGTGGTGTTTTCACATTTCCCGGAAGTCTGGGGGCGCCGATCTGAGACGCGCGCTATTTTAGTGCTCGCGGTCGTCGCCTACTACGCCCTGGTTCACTTCGTCTGGCTCAATTTTGCCGGCCATTCCTTCGCTTGGTTACCCTACCGCAACGCACTTTTCGAGTAGTGCTTTGCGGCCCCCCGAGACTTTGATGACTCCCGTAATCACTCTGTCTGCCAATACCTCCTGGTATCTCTTCAACTTCCGTGCGTCGACCATTCGCCGCCTGTTAGCAGAAGGCTACCGAGTAGTCTGCCTGTCTCCGGAAGATGACTACAGCACCCGTCTGCCAGAGTTGGGCTGCGAATGGCTGCCCCTGCGCATGAACAACCAGGGCAGTAACCCGATTCAGGATGCCGGCCTGGTGCTGCAGTTCTGGCGGCACTACCGGCGCCTGCGCCCGGCGGCAGCGCTGCACTTCACCATCAAGAACAATGTTTACGGTACCTGGGCGGCACGGGTATTGGGGGTTCCGGCCATCAACAATGTCTCCGGCCTGGGCACTGCTTTTATCCGTACGGGACCCGTGGCGGCGGTGGTGCGCCTGCTGTACAAAACCAGCCAGCCCTTGGCAGCACGGATTTTCTGCCAGAATGCCGAGGATCAGTCACTGCTGATTGAGAACCACTTGGTTCCTGCTAATTGCCTAACCCTGCTGCCAGGCTCTGGGGTAGACTTGGAGCGTTTCCATCCCGGTTTGCGCCGGCCGCATTCCGGGCCCTTCCGCTTCCTGTACGCGGGGCGCATGCTCGCAGACAAGGGCCTGCACGAGCTGGTTGCGGCCATGCGCGCGCTTCACGACCAGGGGCACGAGGCCGTACTGTGGCTGTGTGGCTTTGCCGATGTGAGCAATGTATCGGCGATCAGCGAGGCAACTCTGCGGAGTTGGAGCGAGGCACCCTACATCGAATGGCTCGGCCCCAGCGATGCCATAGCCGATGTTCTGGCCCAGGTCGACTGCCTGGTGCTGCCTTCCTACCGCGAGGGCCTGCCGCGCTCGTTGCTGGAAGCCGGTGCCATGGGTCTGCCCGTGGTGGCGACGGATGTGGCGGGGTGTCGGCATGTGGTGACGGATGGGGTAAACGGGCTGCTTTGCGAGGCGCGCAGTGCAGGTTCGCTCGCTGCTGCCATGGAACGGATCCTGTCCATGACGGTCGCGGAGAGGGGCGCGATGGGAGCTGCCGCTCGCTCGCATGTGGAGCAGTACTTCAGTGAAGAGGTGGTGGTAGAGGCGACCTTGCAAGCGGTATGGGAAGCCGTTGGTGAGGCGGTGCCTCGCCGGTGAAATGGCCTGTTTTGTTGCGGGTTTGGCATGCTGCGAGGATGCTGCCTTGCGCAGGCGGAGAAAGAGGCACACTGCGTTCCCGAGCTTGATATCCACCCTGCAAACCGATAAGGTTGATAATCATGATTTTTAACCGATTTGGTTTGCATGAGCTATCTGGCGATTATCGGGGATATCTGCGGTTCCCGCGAAGTGGCAGGGCGGGGCACCTTGCAGTTGAGGCTGCAACAGGTTTTGGACGAGCTCAACGAACTCTACGGGGATGCCTTGGTATCGCCCTTTACAATCACCTTAGGTGACGAGTTTCAGGCCCTTCTGTCAAACGCGACACCTGTATGGCAAATGATTGCCACACTTCAAAGCCAACTGTTTCCTGTTCAAGTGCGGTTTGGTATCGGCGTTGGGAATATTGACACCGCGATCAATTCCCAGGCAGCCCTCGGCATGGACGGCCCAGCATTTCATCGTGCCAGAGATGCAATCGACGTGTTGAAAGAGCAGGGCGTGCTATATCGCATTGGAGGGGTTCCTGATGTTGATCTGGCCAACCATTCACTGGCGCTGGTATCTCATCTGCAGAGCCAGTGGAAACAAACTCGCTTTCAAGTGTATCAGATGTATTTGGCCGGTCTGCCAGTTAGCGATATGGCGGAGAATCTCAAAATAAGCCGCACTGCGATCTACAAGAATATTAACGATGGTGCATTGGAAATTCTAGCCGGCATCTCAGGCGCTATCGCCTCGTCGATGCAAGTTGCACTAGATTCAGCTCATGGTGACTGAGTACCAGGTCTTTTTGTGCAGCCTGCTGCTGGTGCGGTTGATCTATCTGCGCCAGGACGATGTTGTCGGCTGGAAGTACGCGTGTGCCATCGGCATCGTGCAGTCTGCCCTGGTTCTACTGGCTTTCGGGTTAGGCCGTTTTGCGTGGGTGACTGTCGCAGTGGTCATGGGCTGCAACCTGCTTGGTGGCTGCTGTGAAACCACACGCAATTTACACTGGGTTCGGCTAGGAGTACTGGCCGGCATCGCGTTGATTCTCGCAGCACTTTATCCGCTTTTGGGCGGCCTCTCGTTCTCAACCGTGAGTCTGTGGTTTGCTAGCTATCTCGGTGAAATTGCAGCGGCTCTCGAGTACAGCGGGCCATACAGAGCTGATCGTGTGCTCTCGGTACTTTTGGCAATTTTGTTATTGGCTAATGAGTCCAATATTGCCATGCGAGGCATTTTTCAGTTTCTGGATTTGGTACCACGCGACTCTTCGACATCACACAAGCCTGATATTCGCGAGTACAACGCCGGCCGAGTGATTGGCATTCTGGAGCGCTGGTTGATGTTTCTAGTCATACTGCTCGCCGATGACTGGAACGCTCTTGGCTTCATAATCGCTGCTAAAGGCCTGGTTAGATTCGACAAATTGAGAGACCCAGTGTTTGCGGAGTATATGTTGACTGGAACCCTGATGTCGGTCTTGTTCAGCGTCGCGGCACTACTCCTGGTTAGGCTCTAGCTGTCACGTTCTCCCCCCGATCAACAAACTTTGAGGATTCAGTGCTTAAGTATTCCGAGTGTTGTACGGCCCTCCAGGCCGCCCCCAGAACCTGGTTGGTCACCGGTGTCGCCGGCTTTATCGGCTCCAACCTGCTCGAGCGCCTGCTCCTGCTGGATCAGCATGTGGTTGGCCTGGACAACTTCGCCACCGGTCATCGCCGCAACCTGGACGAGGTCTCTGGCCTTGTCAACGCTCCACAGTGGGCCCGCTTTCGCTTCATCGAGGGCGATATTCGCCAGCTGGAGGACTGCCGCCGGGCCTGCGAGGGGGTGGACTACGTCCTGCACCAGGCCGCGCTCGGTTCGGTGCCGCGCTCCCTGAGTGACCCCATTACCACCAACGCCGCCAATATCGACGGCTTCCTCAACATGCTGGTCGCCGCTCGCGACGCCAAGGTCAGCAGCTTCACCTACGCCGCTTCCAGCTCGACCTACGGCGACCACCCGGCACTGCCCAAGGTGGAGGAGAATATTGGCCGGCCCCTGTCCCCTTATGCGGTAACCAAGTACGTCAACGAGCTCTACGCCGACGTCTTCGCCCGCAACTACGGCTTTCGCGCCACCGGCCTGCGCTACTTTAACGTATTCGGTCAGCGCCAGGATCCCGAGGGCGCCTACGCGGCGGTGATCCCGAAATGGACGGCTGCCATGGTGCGCGGCGAACCGGTGCACATCAACGGTGACGGCGAAACCAGTCGCGACTTCTGCTTTATTGACAACGCCGTGCAGGCCAACCTGCTGGCCGTCACGGCCGAGGAGGGCGCCCGCGGTGAGGTCTACAACGTGGCGGTCGGGGATCGCACGACTCTGAATGATCTGTTTTTCGCTCTACGCGATGCATTAGCAAGGCAGGGCGTGGACTATGCCCTGGAACCGGTCTACCGGGATTTCCGCCCCGGCGATGTTCGCCACTCCCAGGCAGACATCAGCAAGGCTGCCCGACAGCTCGGCTACGCCCCGGAATTTCGTATTCGTGAGGGCATCCAGTGTGCCATGCCCTGGTATCTAAGGAACAAGTAAGCATGCAAAAAATCGCCATTATTGGACTCGGCTACGTGGGCCTGCCGCTGGCCGTGGCCTTTGGGGAAAAGCGCCCCGTGGTGGGCTTCGACATCAATGCCCGCCGCATCGCCCAGTTGCAGGCCGGGGAGGACTTAACCCGCGAAGTGAGCAGAGAGGAGCTTTCGGCCGCTAGCGGGCTGTCTTTCACGGATAACCTCGAGTATCTGCGCGAGTGCCAGGTCTTCATCGTCACCGTGCCCACTCCCATCGACGATGCCAAGAACCCCGACCTTACCCCCTTGATCAAAGCCAGTGAGACGGTAGGCAAGGTGCTCAAGGCGGGCGACGTAGTCATCTATGAATCCACCGTCTACCCCGGCGCCACGGAGGAAGTGTGCATTCCCGTGCTGGAGCGTGTGTCCGGACTGAGCTATCGACAGGACTTTCATGCCGGCTACAGCCCCGAGCGTATCAACCCCGGCGACAAGGAGCACCGCGTCACCACCATCAAGAAGGTCACCGCCGGCTCCAGCCCCAAGATCGCCGAGTTCGTCGACGCCCTTTACCGCGACATCATCACCGCGGGCACACACAAGGCCAGCTCCATTGCCGTGGCCGAGGCGGCCAAGGTGATCGAAAACACTCAGCGCGACGTCAATATCGCCCTGGTCAACGAGCTGGCGGTGATCTTCAACCGCCTGGGTATCGACACCGAGGAAGTGCTGGAAGCCGCCGGCACCAAGTGGAACTTCCTGCCCTTCCGCCCCGGCCTGGTGGGTGGCCACTGTATCGGCGTGGATCCCTACTACCTCACTCACAAGGCCCAGCAGGTGGGTCATCATCCCGAGGTGATTCTATCTGGCAGACGCATCAATGACCGCATGGGCGCCTATGTCGCCGGGCAGCTGATCAAGCAGATGATCAAGCAGCGGGTGCAGGTGGAGGGCGCACGGGTGCTGGTACTCGGGCTGACCTTCAAGGAAAACTGCCCCGACCTGCGCAACACCCGGGTGGTCGACATTCTTGCCGAGCTGCGCGACTACAACATCGACGTCGATGTCTACGACCCCCAGGCCGATGCCGACGAGGCCCAGGCGGAGTACGGTATTGCGTTGTTGGAGAAGCCTGCGCCCGAGCGCTACGACGCCATCGTGCTGGCCGTTGCCCACCGAGAGTTCCGCGAGCTGGGCGCTGCGGGTATCCGCCAGTGGGGCAAGGAGCAACATGTGCTGTATGACCTGAAGTATGTATTGCCGAAGGCAGAGGTGGATTTACGCTTGTGAAGCGGGCCCATATCGTGCGGGCTTGATCCCCGTTACTCCGGAATCACACAACCCTCCTGCAGTGCAGATCATGGTCGTCTGCTTGCACACCCTTTCAGCGATGCGCCACTCGCCATCAATCTTGTTTAGCTTGTCAAAATAGTACCCGCCGTTGGTGAGCGGATTTGATGGAACGCGATACTGGAGGGGTGAGCATTTGCTGTCTAATATACTGTTTATACATACAGCAAAGGGGCCTTGTCATGGGCGTGCCAGCAGTACTGGGGGATTGGGTTTCCGAGCTTGAAACGGAGGATCTGGGCAGCGCCATCACGCAGCTATCGGCCCAGATCAACGCAGTCAACTCCAGTCTGCTTCAGCTGATTGCCGAGTTTGATCGCAGCGGTGGCTGGCGGGAGCAGGGCGCGATGCGCACCTGCGCCCACTGGCTTGCGGCCAATTGCGGTATCCAGCTGGGCGCGGCGCGCGAGAAAGTGCGGGTAGCGCGCCAGCTGCAGGCGCTGCCGCGGCTGAGTGCGGTCTTCGCCGAGGGTGAGTTGTCCTACTCCAAGGTGCGGGCCGTTACCCGCGTAGCGACGGGGGATAACGAGGGTTTCTTGCTACAACTCGCGTTGGAGAATAGCGCCGGACACCTGGAGAAGCTGCTGAGCCGCTTTGAGCCTGTGCCGGAGCCAGGCCTGGAAGGCTTGCTGGAGCGCGTGGGCGAAGGTTTTGCAGAAGGTCGCAGCCCAGGCGGCGCTCTAACTGCGCCCGCTGGCGGAATCGGGCAAGAAACCGTCGGTAGTAACGCCAATGTTGGGAGCGCGACATCGGGTGGCCTGGCCTTGCCAGCAACTGTAGAGCGGGAAGAGGCAGGACTATCTGACTCCACGAGCCCGCTTCCCCTCGCCTCTAGTGAGAGTGACTGTGCTGATTTGGCCGGTAAACACGCTTGCGCTAATCCGGCCGGTGCTGCCGGTGATGAGACTGATGCGCTCACGGCGGAAGACGCTGAGCTTGATCCCGAGCTTGCGCGGGAGCTGGCTCGCAAGCTGTACTGGTTTCAGGACAAGGACGGCATGTGGGTGATTCATGCCAAGCTGCCGCCAGAGCAAGGCCAACTCGTGATCAAGGCCCTGCAGGCGATTGCCCGGCCACTGGAAGAGGAGCGGCGGGAGGCCTGGAAGGCGGAGCAGCAGGCGCGCATGCAGGCGGTGGCTCGCAAGATTTTGAGCCGGCACCAGGGAAGATCGGAAGCTGGCTCGAAAGCTGAGCTAACTGCTGAGGCCGGCGCCGACTCCGCTACGGGAGCAGTAGCGCCCGCCGAAACATCATCGCCAGCCGACTTAACGTCAGGCCACGTAACGTCAGCCGACATACCGTCAATCGTGGAAAGCCCGCTGCAGGAAGCCCCATCAAAACCTGCACCAATGGTTCCCAACCACATCGCCTACATCCGGGCCGAGGAAAAAATCTCCGCGGAGAGATTTTCGCAGCATATGGATCAGGTGAGGGCGGACGCCATGGTGGCCATGGTCGAGCACTTCTTGGCATCGGGGCCGGATTATTCTGGGCTACAGAGCCTGAAGGGTGCGGAACGCTGCCAGGTTGTCATGCACGTCGACGTCAACACCCTGCGAGAGCAACGCTCGGGCGTCTGTTGTACCCACGGCAGGGCCCATTTCGAGGACAAGCCGTGGCTGTCGCCAACCACCGCGCGACGATTGAGTTGCGACGCTTCGCTGGTGACCGTTCTCGAGGATGACGCCGGCAAAGTGCTGAATGTCGGTCGGCGATCCCGCATCGTGCCCGCGCCCATTCGGCGAGCGCTGCGGGAGCGCGACGGTGTCTGCCAGTATCCCGGCTGCCAGGAATCCGAATATGTGGATGCCCATCACATTCACCATTGGGCCGACGGCGGCGAGACGCGCCTGGATAACCTGGTGACCCTCTGCCGCTTCCATCACCGACGCTTGCATCAGGGCTGCTTTGATATCCGCTTGAATGGCGCTTCTGCGGAGGTGTTCTGGCCGGGAGGGGAGGCGACCGGGGCTCCAGGCTCAGGCCAGGGGTGGCACCGAAGGTGATTTACGTTCGCATGCCACACCTAGGTAGACGGAGCTTGCTCGCGGGATCACCCTGCGTGCCCCGCAGACTTGCCTAAATCAATCGTCTCTGTGGGCTCAACCAGGGTTATTGACGCAAGTCCACTGCACGGTGTTGCTCATTGCGGTAATGTCGCCGCCACCGCCGTCAAAGGTGCGCGCCCCCGGGTTTTCGCAGCTGGTCGTACCCTCACAGTAACCACAGACGTTGCCGCAGGTGCCGCCTTGTTGACCAACGGTGTCGTAACCCAGGCCCTGGCAGATGGCCAAGGCGTTATAGGTGCCGCCCGTGTCGGCGGAAATCCAGGCTTCGGTTTCGTTGATGTCACAAATGACCCAGGGGTCTTCGGTGGCGAACTCGTTACTCGAGAAGCAGACCTCGCCGCTTAGCGGGTTGGAGGCACAGATGCTTTCGATCAGGCAGCTGCCGCCGCTGGCTTCAAGTGTGGCTCCGACACTGCAGGTGCCCGTCAGTAGCTCTGTCGTGCTGCAGCCGCTGATGGCGATTGAGCGAAGAGTGGCAGGAACACTCAAGTCGTTGGTCAGCTCGGCGGGGAAGGTTGTAACCTCCACCGGGCTGCTATTTTCCGAGAACAGGATGTTGGTGGCCGCGGCCACCGCCTGGGTGTTCTGGGAAAACCAAAGCGAGGCGCTACCTGCCATGACGACGCCACTGGCCAGGAGCGCCACGCTCACGTTTCGCGAGAGAGCGGGACGGTGTCGCAGCCAGAACACGGCGACCCCGGCCAGTGCCGCACCAAGTAGCAAGAGCAGTGAGTGCCCAAGCACCGGAATGGCCTCGGGCAGGGAGTAGGTGACGGTCGCGCTCTGGGCCCAGAGCCGGGCACTGCCCATCATGCCAAGCACGACAGCAAGGCAGAGAATCAGTTTTTTGCTTTTCATCTTGCGATCCCCAGTGATATCAGGTTGACCAAGCTGTAATTTTTCGTAGCAGGCTTACCTGCCCGGCCCTGGATGCTGGGCTGTATGCCCGGGCACTTGGAACTGACCTGCTTCCATGAAGTCTAGGCCACCGCGTCCCGCTCCACCAGCACCTGGTTCTGGCGGCCGAGCAGCTCCACCAGCAGCAGCACGCGCTGCTCATCCCTGGGCATCTGGTAGACTCCAGTCAGGCCCGCGAAGGGTCCCTCGAGGATGCTGACCCGGTCACCGGGCTTGTGGGGCCAGTCATCCTCGGCGCGGGCTTGCAGCATCGGGTCCTGCTGGGCGCGCAGGTAGTCGATCACATCGCCGGGCATTTCCGCCAGGCGGTAGCCGAAGCGCACCAGGTTGGCGACGCCCTGGGTGCTGCGGATCACGCTGGTATCCTGCTCGCCGACCTCGACGCGGGCAAACAGGTAGCGCGGGAAGAGGGGGCCTGTCACGACTTGCCAGCCGCCGGCGCGGCGCTTGCGCTGTTGCAGACGCGGCAGGAAGACCTCGAAGCCCTGGTTGGCCAGGTGCTGTGCCGCGCGCTCCTCTTCCCGGGGCTTGCTGTGGACGACCAGCCAGCTCATGGCGCGGATTTTTCCTGCTGCAATTTGCTGCTCTGGGGCCAGGCGCCGGGTGGACTGGCGCCGGCGTTTGCCGATGCGGCATCCCGCGCCGCCTGGTTGGCATCTTCACGGGCCTGCAGTGCCCGGCGTGTCTGAATGGCAAACACGCAGTGTGCTGCAAATACTGCCAGATACAGCGCCAGGCTAACGTAGTCCGGCAGGCGCATCAGCAGGATACCCGCCACGGCCATGGCGGTGGCGTGGGCGACGATGGCCCGGCGTGCCCCACCGACGGACAGGCCCAGGTCCACCAGCAGGTGGTGCAGGTGGCGCCGGTCGGCCCGCATGGGGTGGTGGCCCTCGCGCAGGCGCACAGCCATGGTGGCCAGCATGTCCATCAGGGGCACGGTGATCAGCCACAGGGCGGTGACCGGGTGAATCAGCGCGCCGGGGCCCTGGCTGAAGTAAACCAGGGTGGCGCAGACGACGAAGCCGAGGAAGTTGCTGCCACTGTCACCGAGGAAGATCTTCGGCCACCAGCGCATGTTGGGGCCCAGGTTAAACAGCAGGAACACGGCCAGGGGAATGATCAGCGCCAGTAGCGTGGGCAGCAGCGGATGGCCGGCGTGGGCTGCCAGCAGTCCTACGGCGCAGAGGGGAATCAGGGCCAGCATGCCCGCCAGGCCATCGATGCCGTCGATCATGTTGTAGGCATTGGCGACCCCGGCGAAGGCCAGGGCGGTCAGGGGGATGGCCAGAATCGACAGCCCGATGGGGCCAAAGCCCAGCAGGTTGCCCACCTGGGTCAGGACCACGTTGCCGATGGTCGCCATGGCCACGCCACAGAGGGCCTGCAGGCCGAGGCGCACAGTCGGGCTGAGGTGGCGGAAATCGTCGATCAGGCCCATCAGGAAGACCACGCCCAGGAGCACGACCTCCCAGGGGTTGAGGACCGGCAGGCCCCAGACCACCAGCGCAAACACGAAGCTGAGGAAAATCGCCGGGCCGCCGGCCAGGGGGACGCTGCCTTCGTGCTGCTTGCGCGCGCAGGGGTGGTCGACCAGGCCGCACACATCCGCCGCGAGGATGGCGAAGTGGGTGAGTGCGACAGTGGCGAGGGTAAACAGCAGCAAATGCGGTGACGTGGTCGCGTCCATGACCTCTACGCAGGCCCTCACTTAGCAGTAACAAAACGGGAGCTTATGCCTATGAATAGGTCTTGCCAAGGTTTGCTGGGTTAAATCACTGAAAAACGAGACACAGTTTGCGTTATTGGTGAGACAAACTTGAATGCCCCTCGCATATTGACCGCTTGCGACGGGTGTGCTGCGCAAATCTTGCCTGAAACCCTGATGCCTGGCCTTACTTGAGAGGGGCAAGTTAAATCTTTTCCCGGAAGCAAACCGGGTCGCAGTAACCCCAGAGCCCCGCTTCCTCTCTCAGCCGCCGAACAGGCGCTGCCACCAGGGGCGCCCCGCCTGAGTTACCAGTGGTTCCGGGGCCGGCGGCTGCAGCTGATCGGGCGCCAGGTCCGCCAGTACCGCCGCTGGGCGCTCCTGCAGCAGCCGCTCTGTTTCGGCTTCCCCCACCAGCGGCAGCAGCGCCTCCCGGGCCGCGGCCAGGACCGGGCCGCGGTTGCTCAGGTTGTGGCCGTCGCTGGCGACGATGTGTGTCAGGCCATCGCGCAGGAAGCGCTCGGTAATCGCCTTCACCCGCGGCCCCCACACGCCGGTGAGACTGCCGCCGGTCAGCTGGATCCAGGCCCCGAGACGGGCGGCTTCCACGAACTGATCGTAGGAGCCCTCCACCCAGGTCAGGCGCTCGGGGTGGGTGATTACCGGTACGTAGCCCGCGGCCAGGCTGCTGTGCACCAGCTCCAGCATGCCCGGCGGCTGGATATGATGCGGTGGCTCGAACAGGAAGTAGCGGCTGCCGTGCAGTGTCGGCAGGCGACCACTCTGCAGGCTCTGCACCAGATCGGGCACGATCTGGATATCCGCCCCGTAGCTGACGTCCAGGGGGATGCCGGCTTCGGTCAGGGCGTTTTGGAAGGCCGTCGTGGCCTTGGCGATGCCCTCGACGGTGTTCTCGTAAAGCCCGGGGTAGATATGCGGTGTGCAGATGGTGTGGGTAATGCCGCTGTCCACCGCCTGCCGGGCCATGGCCAGGGCGGTGTCGAGGTCCCGGGCGCCGTCGTCGATGCCGGGCAGCATGTGGCAGTGGATGTCGATCATGACGGCTAGGGTACTGCGCCACCGCGCCGGTAAAAAGAGCTAAGCGACGAAAACCCCAAAGTCGCCATCTCACGACGCCCAAATCGTCTCTCTCACACAGCTGAAAGTCGCCTTTCTCACGAAAAAGTCTCAATCGGTCCGCGGCACTTGTTACACTTTGCAGCTCACGCCAAGGAAGCCTGTTTGTGACACACCCCCTCCAGCGCTCTGTCGCCATTCTCCTCGCCAGTCTGCTGGTACTGGCCCCCCTGCTGCGCAGCGGCAATACACCGCTGGCCTTGCTGACCCTGGAAGTGTTGGCGCTGGCCCTGCTGGGCTTGCTCGCCTGGCAGCCCGGCAGCTGGCAGCGGCTGACCCGCTTGCAGCGCTGGGCCGTGGGCGGGCTGGCGGCAGTGCCCTTGTTGTATTTGCTGCCACTGCCCTCCGCGCTTGCCGCGTTTTTCCCGGGTCGCGAGATGCACCAGCTGGCCCAGTCCCTGGCCCTGCGCGGTGGCGAGCCGGGCCTGGAAACTTTGGCGCTGTCACCCGCGGAAACCTTTGCCGGCTGGCTGAAGCTGCTGATGCCCCTGGTGGTATTTGTGGCGGCGTTGCAGCTGCCCCATCGCACGCTGCAGTGGCTGGTCTGGCTGTTTCTCGGCATGGCGGCCCTGCAGGCCATGATTGGGCTGTTGCAATACGGCGGCGGGCTGCCCATGCCCGAACTGTTTGGCATGGACGACGCCGGCAGCCGGGCCGCGGGCACCTACACCAGCCCGAACAATTTCGCCGGTTTTCTGTACCTGGCACTGATGCTGTCCCTGGCGCTCTACCTCGCCTGGCTGGGCCGTTTCCGCAGTGCCGGCAAGTCGCCCCTGCGCTCGCGGCTGCTGTTCTGGTCGACCCTGCGCGGGCACCAGACCTTTATCTTTGGCGCGCTGGCCCTGTTGCTCCTCCTGGGTATTATCTTCAGTCGCTCCCGCGCCGGGATTGGTGTAACCATCATCGGTATTGCCCTGCTGACGGTAATGCTGTCGAACCGCATCGGCGGCGCCAAGGCGGGCGTCGGACTGGTCGGTCGCGTGCTCACGGTGGCAATGGGGGCCGCCGCGGCGATTGGTCTGGCGCCGGTGTGGCAGCGTTTTACCGTGGCCGACCCGGTCAGTGACGGTCGCTTCGTGATCTTTGACGGTACGCTGCAGGCGATTCGCGAGAATTTTCCGCTCGGTTACGGGCCGGGCAGTTTCCAGGAGAGCTTCTTTCCCTGGCAGGACGTCAGCCAGTCGGCCTACCTGATCAACCAGGCCCACAACAGTTTCCTCGAGTGGCTCTATGACGGCGGTTTGCTGGCCCTGGCTCTGTTGCTGCTCTGCCTGACGATATACATCCGGCGCTGGTTCACGCTCTGGCGGCGGGAGGCCTGGGGGGATTTCCGCTATCTGCAGGTGGGGGCGGGCGTCGGCCTGCTGCTGATGCTGCTGCACGAGATGGCGGACTACAACCTCTATGTGCCGGCCAACATGATCGCCTTCGCCTTTCTGGCGGCCGTCTTTTTGTACCCCTACCAGGAGGCCGCGCCCAAACGGCGCAAATCGACCAGTCGCATTGATGCCCGTCGCGAACGCGATCTGGCACCGCTGCCCACGGCCGCCAGCAACCCCTTTATGGACTGAGAGAAAAGCGATTTTTATACTGAAGTCGCCCGCCGGGCTGTGTCATACTTTTTGATTGTCGCGGGCAGGAGGTGAGAAGCGTGACCCCAAAACTGGTAAGAGGTCTGACAGTGTGTCTGGGCCTCGTTCTGCTCTGGGGCTGTGCGCCATCCAAACCCGAGCCCAACCTGATGCCGAGCCCCTACAGTGTCGACGCCGCCAATGCGGGCGAGCCGGCGAGCTTGCAGGGCCGTGATCTCGACCAGCCGCCGTCCTGGGCGCGCACCGAGGACGGCCTCCCGGAGGAGGCCAGCTCGGCGACCGGCGCCACGATTCTCAGCCAGCACGAATACTTGATCGGGCCCGCGGACGAGCTGGATATCACCGTGTTCCAGGTCGAGGACCTGAGTGGGACGCGAGTGGTCTCTGCCCGCGGCGATATTCGCATGCCGCTGCTGGGCGGGGTCAAGGTCGCCGGACTCTCGGCGCAGCAGGTCGAGGATCTGCTGGTAACGCTTTACGGCGAGCAGTACCTGCAGAACCCCCAGATCAGCGTCGCCATCTCCCACTACGCCAGCCAGCAGGTCACTATCCTCGGCCAGGTGCGCGATCCCGGTGTGTACCCCCTGAAAGGGCGCACCACCTTGCTCCAGGCCATGGCCATGGGCGGCGGTCCCACCCGGGTGGCCAATGAGGAGGAAGTGGTGGTCTTTCGCACCGAGCCGGATGGCGCCGTTTACGGCTATCTGGTCAACATCGATGAGATCGTCGCCGGCATCAAGCGCGATCCCGAGGTGATCGGCAGCGATCGCATTGTGGTGCCGGAGTCGGGCTTCTCCGCCTTTATGCGCGGTATCTCCATCGGTATTCCCGGGTTTGGCGGCTATCGCCAGTATTGACAGTCCGCCCGCCGCGCCCGGCGGGCCTCAATCAGCAAGAAGAGCATGAGTTCAGACACGCCGCAAAACGAGCCCGTCGCCCCCGATCACCAGCTGGTCATTGCTGAGATGCGCAAGCAGCTGGCCCGTTACGAAGAACACCTGCAGCATGTACAGAAGGTGGAACAGGACGACGACCTGATCGATCTGCGCGAGCTGTGGGCGATGCTCATGCGCCGCCGCTGGACCGTGATCATTACCACCGCGCTGGTGCTGCTGGCCGGCCTGGTCTACACCGCCACGATTACCCCCATTTACCGCGCCACCACCACCGTGCAGATCGAACGGGAGTCCACCAAGGTGGTGGATTTTGAAGGGGTGGAGGCCTCGGAGACCGGCAGCAAGGATTTCTACGAGACCCAGTACGAACTGTTGCGCAGCCGCAACCTGGCCCGCCGGGTGATCGATCAGCTGGGCCTGCGCCCGCCGGTGGCCGAGGAGGTGCAAGAGGAGAGCGGTCCCCTGGCCGGCCTGAAAGCCTTCTTCGGGCGCTTTGTCGGCGGTGCCGAGGACGCTTCAAGCGAAACACCGGAGCCCGCGGCACGCGGACCGAACCTGGAAGCTGCCTTCCTGGCCAATCTCGAGGTGGAGCCGGTGCGCAATTCGCGCCTGGTGCGCCTGCACTACAACAGCCCCGATCCGCAGGAGGCCGCGCTGGTGGTGAATACCCTGGCCCGGGCCTATGTCGACATGAACCTGGAGCGCCGCTTCGAGGCCTCCACCTACGCCAAGACCTTCCTCGAGGACCGCATCAAGCAGGTGCGCGCCGACCTGGAGGATTCCGAGCGCCGCTTCCTCGACTACACCCAGGCCCGCGGCATTATCAACACCGAGGACAAGCTTGGGGTGCTGCGGGAGAAGCTCAGCGCCCTCAACAGCGCCATGGTGACCGCCGAGCAGCAGCGCATCCGCGCCGAGTCCAATTACCAGGAAATGCTCGCCGCCGACCAGGAGAGCCTGGCGGCGATTCTCGAGAGCGAGGTAATCCAGAAGCTCAAGCAGCAGCGGGTGGACCTGCAGACCGAGCGCAGTCAGCTGGCGCGGATCTACAAGGACTCCTACCCGGACATGGTGCAGCTGGATGCCAAGATTGCCGAGGTCAACGCCGAGATCGGTCAGGAGGTTGCCACCATCCGCGACAGCATCCGCGTCGAGTACCAGACGCGCCTGCGGGAGGAGGCCAAGCTGCAGGAGAGCATTGCGGCGACCCGCGAGGAAATTTTGTCCCTGGAGGAGAACAGCACCGACTTCACCGTGCTCAAGCGGGAGGTCGACACGAACCGCGAGCTGTATGACGGCCTCTTGCAGCGCATGAAGGAAGTCGGTGTGGCCGCCGGCATCGCCAACAACAACATCTCCGTGGTTGACGCCGCGCCGGTACCCCGCGGTCCCCACTCGCCCAATGTGCCGATGAATCTGGCCCTGGCCCTGGTGCTGGGTCTGATGGCCGGCGTGGGCCTGGCCTTCCTGTTCGAGATGCTCGACGACACCGTCAAGGGCAGCGAGGACCTGGAAAAGGTCATCCACAAGCCGGTCTTCGGGGTGATTCCCAAGGTGCGCGAGGAGTCCGGTGCGGAGCTGGGGCTGATGACCTTCCACCAGCCCACCTCGGCCTTCGCCGAGGCCTACCGCTCGATGCGCACGGCATTGATGTTCAGCACCTCCGAGGGCGCGCCCAAGGTGCTGCATTTCACCAGCACGGCCGCGGGGGAGGGCAAGACCACCACGGCGGTGAGCACGGCGATCAACTTCGCCCAGACCGGCGCCAATGTGCTGCTGATCGACGGTGACCTGCGCAACCCCAGCTTGCACAAGGTGTTTAACGCCCCCAACCACCAGGGGCTGACCAATTACCTGTCGGGGGCGGGGGAGCCGGCGGAAGTGACCCAGCCCACCGGGGTGAAGGGCCTGTTCCTGATGAGCAGCGGCCCGATTCCGCCCAACCCGGCGGAGCTGCTCCACGGTGCGCGCATGGTCGACCTGGTCAGCCTCGGGGCCAAGCGCTTTGACTACGTGATTATCGACAGCCCGCCGCTGCTGGGTCTGGCGGACGCCCTGATCCTCGGCGACGTGGCCCAGGCCACACTCCTGGTGGTCACCGCCAACAGCACCCGCCGCGGTGCGGTGGAGGCTGCCCTCAAGCGCCTCGGCCACTCGCGCTCCAATGTGCTTGGTGCCGTACTGACCAAGTTCGACCTGAGCAAGGCCAGCTACGGCTATGGCTACGGCTACGACTACCAGTACAGCTACAGCTATGGTGGCGCGGCCCAGGTCGAGGGCCCGGACAGCGAACCGGCTCCGGCGGCGCGGCAGAGTGCCTGATAGGCCTTACGGGGAGGGTGCCGGGCTGTCGGGTGAGATTCCAGAGCTGCTGTCCCTGGCGCTGGCGTTTTACCGCGCGCCCGGGCGCTACGCCGAGTTGCGCAACCCCCGTGTGCCGCTGCCAGCGGGCATTGGCGAGCTGCTTGCCGCCCAGGGGCGCGCCCTGTCTGACGAGCGGGTGGAGGACACGGCGGCACGCTTGGGGGCCTCACCGGAGGAGCTGCGCGCGGCCCAGCTGTTCTTTATCAAGCAGGCGCTGCTGGAAGCCGGCGGGGATCACTACCGCACCCTGGGTGTGGCCCGGGACGCCGACAGTGGCGAGATACGCCAGCACTACCATTACCTGATTCGACTCTTTCACCCGGATCGTGACGTCGACAGGGAAGGCTGGGACAACCTCTACGCGCCCGCGATTAACGCCGCCTGGAACACGCTGCGCAACCCCGCTCGCCGCGCAGCCTACGACGCGAGCCTGCCGGAGCCGGATGCCTTCGACGCGGTGATGGCGAATGGCCACGCGGGGAGCTCGGGCATGCACGCCGAAATGGCGGGGCAGGGTGCGGGCCCCACTGGCAGTGCTGAACCTTCCCCTCCTGGCGCTGCCGCCCATACCTGGCGTTCGCGCCTGGCGGCGGGCCTGCGGCCCACGCCGGGTCGTGTCGGCGCGACCTTCCTCGGCCTGGCCTTGCTGATCCTGTTGCTGGTCTTGGGCAACGGCGATCCCTCCAGCAGCTCCCTGCGGGTGGAGCCGGGACGGGTGGCTGCCGGGCAGGCGGCGGAGCGCGCGGGCGAAACCGAAGACGCATTGAATAGCCCGGACAGTTCCGCCGACCGGGCAGAGGCGTCGGCGGCCCCGGCAGCAGATGATGGCGCCAGCGGGCGAAGCAGCGCAGATACCGCTAGCGCTGGCGTCGCCGATAGTGATCGTCACGCGCGGCCAGCCTCCAGTCGCAGTGACGAGCGGGCGGTGGAGAGCCTGATTCGCGACCGTCTGGCAGCCGCCGCGCGGGAAGTGGGGCTGTCACCGGCAGCCGCGGCACGGCGGCAGGCAGCACCTGCCCGTGTCGGCACAGGGTCCGTACCGGCCGTGCCGCAAACCGGGCAAACCGGGCAAACCGGGCAAACCGGGCAAACCGGGCAAACCGAAGGTGCGGCGCAGCGGGCACAACTACAAGCGCCGCCCGAGGAAGGGGCGCAGGTGTCGACCGCTTCCAGCGTTGTCGCGACCAACCGGCCCGCGAACCCGCTTGCCGGTGATCCCGCGGACACCACGCAATTGGACACCGCTGAGCCAGACGCTGTGCCGCAGGATCGCGTGGCGGCGGCCAGTATCGGCACTGAACGCGCCCCAGCCTCCGATGCGCAGCCAGACGGCGGGTCGACCGATCTGTCGCAAACCGTTGCCGCTACAGTGCCTGCACCGGCACACGGCGCTATCGCCTCCGACTCGGCTGCCGCGGGATCACCCGGCCCCGTGCCGCCGCTGAACTGGCGCCAGCTGGACGACCTGGTCGAGGCCTTCGTGGCACACTACGAATCCGGCGATACCGAGGCCTTCGCCGCGCTGTTCAGCGAAGACGCCGACACCACCGATGCACGCGGCCGCGGGGAGATTACCCAACTCTACGAGGGTTACTTTGGCCGGCCGGAAACGCGCCATATCCGCCTCTCGCGCCTGCGCTGGGAGCGCGATGGCGGGTGGCGCAGCCGCGGTACCGCGCGGGCGGAAGTGGAAACCCGCGAGATCAGTACTGGCGAGCGGGCCCGCGGCGAGCTGCAAATGACCTTCCTGGTCGAGCAGACCGCCGAAGGCCCGGTCATCACCGGTCTTTACTACCGCTAGGCAAGGTATTTGGAATGACGCAAGCCAGCTCCCCCATGCCCACCCGTCGCAAGCTGTTGATCTGGCGGGTTCTCGTGTGCCTGATCGGGGCCTTCCTGCTATGGCAGGTCGTTTCCACCAACCTCGCTGACTACTACGTGGAAAAAGGGGCCGTGGGGGATCGCGACGCGGTTGAGCTGGCCCTCTGGTGGCAAGCTGATCACCCCCGGGCACTCGCCTTGAAGGGGCGCTGGTTGATTCGCGATGGCGAGGCTGCCGCCGCGGAGCCCTGGCTGCAGCGCGCCATCGCGGCCAACCCGGCGGATGCCCGTCCCCTGGCCGATTTGGCCCGCCTGCGGGCGCAGGCCGGGGAGCAGGCGCTGGCCGACGACATGATGGAATCGGCGCACCAGCTGATGCCGGTTGACCCCGGGGTCCAGCGCAATATCGGCACCTATTGGCTGGACCGTGGCGAGCTGGTTCGCGGCATCGGTCATATCGCCACGGCCCTGTCCGGGGACGCCTCCCTGCGCGAGGAATACTACCCCCTGCTGATGCTGGCCGCCAATGAGCCCACCCTGCAGCCGGCGCTGGAGCCTTTGGCACTGTATCCGCCCAAGTGGTGGCGCGGCTTTTACCAGTACGTGGCACGCAATGCGGAATCGGCCGACACCCTCGGGACGCTGGTCGACCTGCGCGAAAAATCCCCGGCTCACCCCGTCAGCGATTGGGAGCGGGAGACCTATCTCCAGCGCCTTCGCAGCGACGGCCGGGTTGGCGACGCCTACCTGCAGTGGGTCAACCACCTGGAGCCCGGCGCCCTGCAGGAACTCGGCTACGTGTTCAACGGCAGCTTCGAGCGCCCCCTGGCAAATGCCGGCTTTGGCTGGTTCAGTAGCACCCCGCGCAACAGCGGCTTTCACATTACCGACGGCACCACCTACGGCGTCGTGGGGCAGCGCGCATTGCGGGTGAGTTTCAGCGGCAAGCGGGCGCGCTTCCAGCACCTTTACCAGCACCTTTTCCTCGGCCCCGGCGACTACGAGGTTTCCGGGATGGCACGCCCCGACGGCCTGCAGGCCCGCCGCGGCCTGCAGTGGCGTGTGCATTGCAGCGCCGGCAGCAGCGAATTGCTCGGCGAGAGCCTGCTCCTGGTGGGCACCGGCGACTGGCGTGAATTCAAGTTCCGTATTCAGGTGCCGCAGGACTGCTCAGGCCAGCTTCTGCGCCTGTATTCAGCCGGGCACCGGGAGGTCGACCACGAGCTGGATGGCGGCATCTGGTTTGATGACTTGCGAATTCGTCGCCTGGTCACGGTGGATGCCGATGCCGATGCGCCTGCGGGGGCGTCCGGCGACTCCGAGTCGCCCGCGAACGCCTCCGACGAAGCCGGGGTCGATGCCGCCGAGACTGTCACGCAAGTGCGGAGTGAAGCCTTTTCCCCGGGAAATTCCACGGAAAACAAGGATTAACACAGCCTGTGCTTGCATTGCCGGTGGTCAATGACTATCCTCGGGCGTACATCCTAGTTTTATTGAAGGCAAAGTAATCATGAGCAGCAAAGCCTTGAAAACACTGATCGGTGGCGCACTGCTGGCAGGCGTGGCGCCTTTGGCCATGTCCGCGGGCACGGTACTCAGCCACGTGCAGAGTCCGGTGATGGTCAACCAGGGTGACGCCTACGTGCCTGCAGAGCGCGGCATGCAGCTCAATCCCGGCGACCAGCTGCTGGTTCTCCAGGGCGGTGAAGCGCACGTCAACTACGCCTCGGGTTGCAAAGTCACCTTGGCCGGCAACGAGTTGCTGCGCATCGCAGCGCAAGACGCCTGCTCGGCGCCCGCTGTTGCGGCCGTCAATGCGCAGGTGAGCCCCAATGCAGGCGGCGGCGCGGCCACCGGTGGCGGTGCAGCCGCTAGCGGCGCTGGTGCAGGCCTCGGCGGCACCATTGGCCTGGGTGTTACCTTGGGTGTTGCCGCCTATGCGGGCTACGAAGTCTCGGATGACGACGACGACAACCGCGAGCCGATCAGCCGCTGATTGCGCTTGCGAGGCGCCGGGGTGGCCGGCGCCGACAACAGGGCAGGCAGTCGCGAGCTGGCTCTCCATCGTGAAGCCACAGCTATCTCGACCTATGCCCCTAACGCAAAAACCCCGGTAACTGCCGGGGTTTTTTGTGTCTGACGGCCAGGCCCCTCACGGGCCTGGAACGCGAGAGCTCTGTCTCAGGTGGACTCCAGCCTCGACGCATCTTCCGTTGAAGATCCTGCCCCTGCCGCCAACTGCTTCTCCAGCTCATGCACCCGCTCCATCGCATCCGACCACAGGTGCACCAGCGCCTCGACCATGGGCCGGTAGAGCACGGCGCTCAGTGCCTGGGTTTCCGACTGCTCGAAGGCCTGTGCCGGCTCGCTGCCTGCGGCGATGGCTCTGAGCTGGATGCCCAGCTGCTGGTCCGTGCGCAGGGTGTGGAAAATCAGCCAGTTGGTGACGAAGGTCAGCAACTTCTCGTAGCGCTCCGCCATCGGCTCGTCCGCGGTCAGGCTGCGCAGCTTCTCGATCTCGTAGAAAAACGAGCGGTGCTCCATCTGCTGCCGCTTAATGTGGCGGGGATCCACCTGCTGCTCCTGCATGATCGCTTCTTCATCAGCGAAGTGTGTCCTGGCGTAGTCGAGGAGGGCATCGAGGGCACTCTCCAGCTCGTCCACCGAATCGTCGCCGGCGGCGATATCCTCGCCGATACGGTTGATCATCGCGAACAGCTCGCGGTGCTCCTCGTCCACGGTTGGCTGGTCGATGTTGTACTTGCTGGTCCACTGGAACATGGGGTCATCCTTGACGGTGAAAGGCGTGATTCAATTGCCCGCGATGGTAGCAAAGCGACAGCGGCAAAACCTTGATCTGGTCGTGCCTGAATCGGATTGTGGTGTCAACCAAGCCTGTCTGATAGGTTATTTGACGAGTTCACTGCAGTAGGTATTATACCTACCACTATGCAAAAGGATTTGCATGAAAAGCTCGGCAGTCAGAAAAAGGCTGGAGTCGGCCTACCGGCAAGCCGGTTGGGATTGGCAAGAAAGGTGATATCCATGCGTTTTCCAGTAGCTCTGCACACAGATGACGGCAAGTCTTTTGGTGTTACGGTACCCGATATACCTGGATGTTACTCGGCTGGCAGTAGTGAAGACGAAGCTCTCGACAATGCGCGCGAGGCAGTGCTCGGCCACCTTGAACTCCTTGCGGAGTCGGGTGAGGCCATCCCGTCGCCACTGCCCATATCGCGTCATCGTTCGAGCGGCCTTTATCCGGATGCTATCTGGGGTTTCGTCGAGGTGGATATTTCTCCCTTTCTGGGACGAGCGGAGAAGATCAATATCACGGTACCCAGCCTGGTACTTCGACAGATCGACAACTACGTTCAGTGCCACCCCGAGGAGGCACGCTCCCGCTCCGCCTTTTTGACCGAGGCCGCCCTCGCGCGTATGCAGCGAGAGCAGCCTTGAAGGTCACCGGCGCTCCCGTCTAGCGCGACTCGCCTGACCAGCGCCGGCCCCGCAGGCCAAACGCGGCAAGGCCCAGCAGGAGGGCGACCAGCGCCGGCAGGGCCCAGCGCGGCAGGGCGGGGATGGGCAGCGCCTGGTAGGCGAACAGCCCGACCGGGTCGCTGATAAAGCCGTCGGCGCTGCCGTCGAGGTCGCCGGTGCCGCCGTCGGTGAGGCTCAGGGTGATGGTGCCACTGGCGGCATCGACGCTGGCGGCACTGTAGACGAACCAGCTGGCCGGCTGGCCCGGTGCCGGCGGGCCGTATTTCCACACCCGCACGCCCTCGGGCAGCGGCGTCGGCAGGCGGTAACTGACTTCCGCGCTGCTGCCGGTCTGCCCACCGCTCAGGGTGAAGGCAAACAGTGGGCCCACGGGGCGCCAGGCGGGCCCGGGGCTGCGCTCGACCCGGCCCTCGCTGACCGCGGTTTCCAGGCTGAGGAAGCCGCGGGTGTCCCGGGGGCCGGTGCCCTCGGGGGCGAATTGCCAGTTGCCCTCCGGCGTCAGTGCCAGGGCCTGTTCCCCCGGCGGCAGGCCGGCACCCGCATCGCCCCAGTCCACGCCACCGCTGCCGCTGCCGGACAGGGCAACCGTGCGCAGGCCGCCGTCGACGGCAATGCTCAGGGTGGCGCTGTTGCTGCCGTTGGCCAGGGGCTCGTAGGTCACGCTGAGGGCGCAGTCCGCGGCCGCAGCCAGGCTCGCGTCGCAGCTACTGTCGCTGATGCGAAACGGTGCGCTGATGTCGATGGGCCCCAGTGCGAGGGGCGTCGCCAGGTTGTTGCTCAGCCAGACCTGGGCGGTGGCGCTGTCGCCCAGGCCGAGAGTCCCGAATTCGATCGCCTCGGGTGTCACCGCCACCCGGGTATCGGCCAGGGCAGCGAGGGCGTCGATCAGGCCCGCGCCGCTGTCGGCATCGAAGCCCGCCGGCAGGGCGCGGGTGGGCGCGCCGGGGGCCAGGCTGTCGAGGCTCTGGGCGGTGATATCCACGGCGGTGTCCTGCAGCACTTGCAGGATGCCCTCGGGACCGATGTCGGGGTTGAATTCGCGCATCAGGGCGGCGACCCCGGCGGCGTGGGGCGCCGCGGCGGAGGTGCCGAAGAAGTTGGACAGGGCGTCGCCGTCGAAGGGCGTGTCCAGGCCGAAGAAAGTGTTGTTGTTGCCGTCCGGGGCGGTGATCTCCGGTTTTGCCCGCATCTCCGGCGCGGCCAGGGCCTGGCCCTGGGTGTCATAGAGAATGGGGATGCCGCTGCCGGCGGAGAAGTAGTTGAGTACCGGCGGGTCGATACCGTAGGCGGGGGTGTTGAACCAGGCCGCGGCCGCCACCGCGACGGCCCCGGCGGCATTGGCGTGGCCGTAGTTGGTGGGGCTGTCGGTGGCGAATTCGACCGCCTCCACGCCGTTGCCGTACCACACGTATTTCAGCCGCGCCGGCGCCGGGCCGGTGAAACGCAGGATGGCGGCATAAATGGTCTCCGGCCCGATCGAGCTGTAACCGGCCAGCTCCACGGGGTCGCCGCCGAGATTGTCGTTGGCGACACAGCCAATCAGGCCACTGAGGTCCCGGGTGGTGGAGAAGCAGAGGTCCATGTCGGTCTGGGCCCCGGGGGCACCGCTGACGCTGAAGAAGGGATCGGCCCATTGCAGGACAATGGTCGAGTTGCCGTTGACGTCGATTTGCTGCCACAGGGTCGCCCCGGCACCCGGGTCGAAGTCGTGGTATTCCGCCGCAAAGCCCAGGGGGCCAGCGGCGTCGGTGAAGACCCCCGAGGCCGCGAAGGGGGCCTCGTAGCTCTGGCGGGCGGCGTTGCCGGCGGAGGAAAAGAAGGGAATGCCGCGGGCGTTCACGCTGTCCGCGGCCTGGGCGATGATGCCGTCCTGGAACATCGGCTCGGCGAAGTAGATGACATCGTCGACAATCACGCTGGCCCCGGCATCCGCCAGGTCGATAATGCCCTGGGCGAAGCCCGCCATGCCGGAGAAGGCGGTGTGGAAGCTCAGCGCGGCACCGGGGGCCACATCGTGGACAATCTGCGCCATGGCGCGGCCCTCGTCGCTGCAGTCGACGGCGTTGTAGTCCTCCAGTACCAGCACATCGGCAGGCAAGTCGCCGGACGCGATATCGTCCTCCAGTCCGCCGTCGATGCAGTCGAAGCTGTCCGAGAGAATGCCCACGGTCTGGCCGGCGCCGGTGACGCCCAACTCCCCCCGGGCGAGATCGGAGCGCTGGGCCACGTCCCCCTCGCTGTCCACGCTGCCGGTGCGGGTCAGGCTGAGTGCCGGCTGGGCAAAGCGCAGGCCGCGCATCCCGGGCAGGTTGCCCAGCTGATCCAGGGGCACCAGCGCCGAAACCAGGTGGGCCGAGCGGCCGGTGACCCGTGCGCCGAGTGCCTCCAGGCTGCGGGCGAAGGCCTCGCTGTCGCCCTCGACGGCGATGTCGACCAGCACGGCGTTGTCGACGATCCGCGCCTGCACTCGCTGCGGGGTGAAGGGCGTCGCCGCGCGCACCCGCATGCCCGCCTGTTCCTGTTGGTGCGCCTGGTACTCCGCCAGCAGGGTGCCCAGCCCCTGGGTGAGGGGGCCGCGCTCGCGGGCAACCGCGGGGGGCGTGTCGGGGCTCAGGGTGGGTTGGGCGTGGAGGCCTGATGCGGTGAAGGTGAGCGTGGTGAAGGTGAGGGCGGTGAGGGCGAGTGCAGGAAGCGATGCGCGGCATGCGCTTGAAGTGAGGCATTTTCTTGTTGTCACGGGTGTCCCCTTGCAGCCAAAAGAGGACTGCTGTCCGAATACGATGATCGCCGCTTCGGATCGCCCCCTTGTTTGATTTTTCTCGAGCATACCGCGTCACCGCAGCGCTGTCAGGCGCGGCCGTGGCGAAATGTGATGTCTGTCAGTTGAGGCTGCATGCCGGGTGGATGCGCGCCCGGCTGCTTGTTCCCTGCTTAATCCAGTTCCTGTTGACCCAGGGATCCATCCAGCGCAAAGCGCCCCAGCAGCGCCGCATGGTCCGAGAGATCGCGCCAGTGCCCCTTGCCCAGGCGCTCGCAGGCAAGCGGAGTCAGGCCGCGGAAGTAGATCCGGTCCACCGGGAACAGCGGCGCCCAGACCGGGAAGGTGCGCGCGTGGCGCCCCTGCAGGGTGACGAAGAGCTCGCGCATCTCCAGGCTGCTCTGCAGGTGCTGCTCGGCGCGGCGGCGCCAGTCGTTGAAGTCCCCCGCCAGGATCATCGGCTCGTGGTGGGGCACGTGGTCCTCGATGCGCTGGGCCAGGGTCTGCAGTTGCTCGCGCCGCTCCTGCTCCAGCAGGCCCAGGTGGACGCAGAGGGTGTGCAGCCGGGTGTTCAGGTGCGGCAGCTGGATCACCCCGTGGAGAATGCTGCGGCTGGAGCGCGGGAAAATCGAGACGTCGATGTTCTCCCAGTCGAGGAAGGGGTAGTTGCTGAGAATGGCGTTGCCGTGGTCGCCCTTGCGGTAGATGGCGTTGCGGGCGTAGGCGTAGTGCGGCCAGACCTGGTCCGCCAGGTACTCGAAGTGGGGCTGGTCGGGGTAGGAGAAGCGCCGGCGCTTGGCGGCGCTCTTCACCGCGGTGCCGTGGACCTCCTGCAGGAACACGATGTCGGCGCCGGTTTCCTGGATGCGCTCGCGAATCGCGTCCAGCACGAAGCGCCGGTTGCCGGTGCAGTAGCCCTTGTGGATGTTGTAGGTCAGCACCCGCAGCTCGCGCTGGGGCGCCGTTGCCGTCTGCATCGCCCGGGCGTTGGCCGTCGCGGTCATGCGCCCCTCCGTCCGGCCAGGCGCGCCTTGCGGCTCCACAGCAGCACGTATTGCAGGCCGCTGCCCAGGGCCATGCCGGCGACCAGTGCCATCAGCAGCTGCAGCAGCGCCACCGGCAGCCCGCCCGACAGGGCGCCGGCCAGCAGCAGCACCAGGAAGCCGATCTGCAGCGCCATGTTGGCCTTGCTGAGCAAGGTCGGGGTGATCTGCAGGGGGCCGATCAACAGGCGGTAGGCGAGGGCGCCCCCGACGATGACCAGGTCGCGCAGGATCACCAGGCCGGTGAGCCACCAGGGCAGCAGCCCTACCACCGCGGCGCTGACGAAGACTGCGAGGATCAGCAGTTTGTCGGCAATGGGGTCGAGGAGGGCGCCCAGGCGCGATTCCGCCTGCAGACGCCGGGCCAGGAAACCGTCGAGCGCGTCGCTGATGCCAGCCACCGCCGCCAGCAGCAGGGCCTGGTCGTAGCGTTCCTCCAGGATCACCCAGGCGACTGGCAGGGCCAGCAGCAGGCGCAGGCCGGTGAGCAGATTGGGCAGGTTCCGCAACAGGTTCATGCCGCCAGTATAAAGGCAAAAAGGGGACCGAAGCCCCCTTGTCGTGCGATTCGCCCAGGCAGAAGACCTGGCGCCTGAGCCCCCCGCGACTCCGCGGGCGCTGCTCAGTCCCTCAGAAGCGGTAGCTGACGCGACCCACCACCGTGCGGGCCTCACCCGGGAAGCAGTCCCCCCGCGCCAGGCAGGTCGCCTGGTATTCCTTGTCGCTGAGGTTGCGCACGTTGAGGCTGAAATCCCAGTGCTCCAGGGCGTAACCCAGCATCAGGTCGCCCAGGGTGTAGTCGGGGGTGCGCAGGGTGTCGGTCCCGTCCCAGCTCTCGCCGACATAGCGCACACCGGCCCCGGCGCGGAAACCCTCGAGGGCGCCGGTGGGGCGCCAGCTGACCCAGGCGGAGGCCTGCGTGTCGGGGACGCTGGCAAAGGTGAAGCCATTCGGATTGCGGGTGTCCAGCTCGCTGGCATTCAGCTCCAGGCGGAAGTCGCCGAGATGGAACAGGGCTTCCAGCTCGGTCCCCTCGATCTCCGACACACCCTCCTGCTGTGAACCGGCGTTGACCTGGGCATTCGGGTTCGGCAGGTTGCTGATCTCGGTATCAAAACGCGCCAGGGTCAGCATCACGCGGCCGTCCGGGGACTGGTACTTGAGGCCATATTCGATTTGCTCGCCTTCCCGGGGTTCCAGGGCCTGTCCGGTGATGTTGTCCGTCCCCACCACGGGCTCGAAGGATTCGGCGTAGCTGACATAGGGGGCGAGGCCGAGCTCGCTCTGGTAGAGCAGGCCGACCGAGCCGCTGACGGCATCGTCGGACTGGCGCGTGGACCCGGTGTCGGTGTCGACCTCGTCATAGCGCAGGCCCAGGGTCAGGTTCCAGGGCCCAAAGGTGATGTGGTCGTTGATGTAGAAGCCCAGGTCCTCGGTGGTCGAGGCCGGGGTGTCGCGGAAGTACTGGTCGATCATTGCCCGGTCGGGGATCTGACCGGTGGGCACCGGGTCCAGGGTGTTGATCCAGAAACGGTCGCCGAGAACCGCGTCGGGGCGGCGGGTCGTGGGGTCAAAGCCCAGGGCGAAGAGATAGGCCGAGTCGGTATCGGTCTCGACGTCCTGGTATTGCAGGCCCATCAGCAGGTGGTGATCGACGCCCCCGGTACTGAAGCGGGCCCGGACCCGGGTGTCGATGGCATACTGTTGCGAGCTGTTGTCCGCCAGGTAAAACGTGCGCGGCACCGTGCCGTCTTTGTAGAGCGAGCCGTCGGCATTGTAGACATAGCGGTCGCCGCCGATAAACGCGGCCCAGGCCTGGCGGTAGTCGGATTCACCGCGGGTCCAGCGGGCCGTGGATTCCAGGCTCCAGACGGCGTTGATCTGGTGCTCGGCGAGCAGGGTGATGGAGTCGCTGTCGGTGTCGTAGCGGTTGAAGCCGGGTTCGCCGGTGTAGGCATCCCAGGGAATACGCTGGCCGTTGGGGGCTGGTCGCAGGGTGCCGTCGACGGGGTGGAACTGGGCGCCGGTGTCACTGTCGGTACGCTGGATGTTGGCCAGCAGGGTCAGCGCGGTGTCGGCGGTTGGCTGCCAGCGCAGGGAGGGCGCAAAGACCACGGCGTCATCTTCCACCTCGTCCACCTGGGTATCGCTGTCGCGGTAGACACCGACGATGCGGTAGAGCCAGGTGTCGTCATCGCCCAGGCGGCCGCTGAGGTCCGCCGCCAGCTGCCGGCGGTCAAAGTTGCCGCCTTCCACCACCAGCTCGTTGTCGAGCCCCGGGCGCGGCGTTTTGCTCACCACGTTGACGATCCCGCCGGGGGAACCCTGACCGTAGAGCACCGAGGCCGGGCCCTTGAGAATTTCCACCTGCTCGATGGTGTAGATGTCGGGGCGGGTATTGTTGTAGCTGCCGAAGAGGGCTTGCAGGGAGTCCCGATACTCGGGCACGTCCAACCCGCGCACGGCCAGCCAGTCACCGCGGGTGGCAAAGCCGTACTGCTCGCCGGCCACCCCGGCACTGTAAACGTAGGCATCCGCGAGGTTGAGGGCGCCCTTGTCGAGCAGATCCTGCCGGGTCTCGATGGACACCGAGCGGGCGAGCTCCATGATCGGCGTATCGGACTTGGTGGCGCCGAAACGGGTGAGGCTGCCGCTGACCAGCACTTCTTCCATTTCTGGCGCGGCGGCATTGTCCGGGCCGGAGGTCTCGGCGGCCAGGACGGCGGGAGCCATCAGCGCGGCCAGACCGAGTGTGACTGCGCGGGACAGGGGCTTTTGCTGCATTCTGGGCATCGTTGGGCTCTCCATGGCGTGGGAGCCGGAATTCTACAAATAATAAACCTAAATGCCAATGATTCGCAGTTAGATTCATGGGGTGATCCCGTGAGGCGAGTGCCAGCTCGCGACGCGGGTGCAGCGAAGTCTTCGCGGGGCGGGCAAAGAAAAGAGATTTGCCCGCGACAGCGGGCTCTCTTATGCTCGCTTTCAGGGCGCCGCTGCGACGGTGCTCGTGACAATAAAAAGCAAGGAGCCACCATGGCCGCAACACTGAAAGCCTTTGAGCTGTCCGCCGACAGCGCGGAGATCGCGCAAAGCCTGGAAGAGCAGGGCGCCGTGATCGTTCACGGCCTGCTGGATAAGCCCCTGCAGACCCGCCTGGGCGCCGCCCTCCAGCCGCTTCTGGACGCGGCCGATCCGGCGATGGAGCACCTGAACCCGGTGATTGGCGCGTTTTTCGGCGACCGGGTGCGGCATATCAGCGGCATGGCCGGCAAATCGCAGCTGTTTGCGGAGGAGGTGATGTGCCACCCGCTGTTCCTGTCACTCTGCGATCACTTTTTGCTGCCGAACTGCGCGGATTACCTGCTGAATCTCGCCCATGTCATGGATCGCGGGCCCGGCGCGCCACAGCAGATGCTCCACCGGGACGAGGACATCTGGATCCACGTGCCCCGGCCGCACCCGGAGCTGCAGCTGGCGTCGGTGGTGGCACTGGTGGATTTCACCCGCGAGAACGGCGCTACCGCGCTGGTGCCCGGCAGTCATCGCTGGCCCAGGGAACGCGAGGCAAGGCCCGAGGAGCTGGTCTACGCCGAGATGCCCGCGGGTTCCGCGGTGATTTACCTGGGATCGACCATCCACGCCGGCGGCACCAACAGCACCTCGGACCAGTGGCGCACCGGGTTTCATCTGAGCTACTCCCTGGGCTGGCTGCGCACGGAGGAAAACAACCTGCTGGCGGTGCCGCCGTGGCAGGCGCGGGAACTCTCGCCGCGGGCCCAGCGGCTGCTGGGTTACGGCGTCCACGATGCGATTGCCGACCAGGGCGGCTACCTTGGCATGCTCGAGCTGCGCAATCCCCAGGAACTGCTGCGCGAGGGGGTGCTTTGGGCGCGGAACTGAGGCGTCGCTGGCCCCCGCCAGGGTTTCAGGACCCGTTTCACACTTTCGCAGCGGCTGTTTTACATCCGCTGAAATCGCTGCCTATAGTTTTGCGGGCTTTCAGGGGGAGGTTGCGGCGTGAAGCTCGTTTTGCAGATGACATTGGCCTTGGTGCTTGCATTCAGTCTGCTTACTTTGAGTGGCTGGGCCTTGACGGCATTTCTGGTGCATCAGGGTGCCAAGGCCATTACAGAAACGCTCGAGATTTCCCAGCAGGAAGCCGAGCACGCCCGACAGATTGCCGAGCGCCGCAGGCTGCAGATCGAAGCTCAGAAACTTGCTCAGGCACGGGCGCAGCGACAAGAGCAGGCACGAAAAGCCGCGGCTGAATCGGCAAAGCGTGCCGCGTGGTCAAGGTATTATCAGGATTCGCCGGAATGCCTGAACCCGCGCTCAGAACGCCACGCCGTAGAGTGCGTTAACCGGAAGATGCGAGCACGCGATCAGTTCAACCAGCAGTATCGTCCCTGATTGGCCGTGGAGCAGGCCCGACAAGGGATCTGTGGGTAAAACCATAAGTGCGCATAATGTATATTATGTTAAATTGTGCATCGGTGTCATCAAACGCGACTTACATGCTTCATGGCTACCACCGCCAGAGGCTTCGCCCAGTCTGGCATCGGATCTACAGGGGGCCTGCTGAACTGTCCCTCTTGAAGGGAAAACAGACAAACTGGAAATGGGCCTTCCCCGGTATCTTGCGCAGAGTTATCAAACACGGTCACAGCCGCACAGCGTGGGATCAGGCCCATGAGATTGTGTATTGCCGTGACCCAGCGCTGCCGAATCTTGTCCTCTGGGATTCGGTGACCACCCCTGCTAACTCGTGCAGCTACTCGTGCGACATGCAAATCCGAGGATTCCAGTCCAACAAAAAAGACTCTTACCTGGCCTCCTTGGTCGATCGCCTGGTGCAGGGTCTCACAGATGGTGCTGCCGCCAAGGGTGGTTTCGAAGATATAGTCTCGCCCCTCTTCGATCGCGCGTAATAATAGCCTGTACCCTGTTTGCCAGGCCTCGGCGTCGGCCTTGGTCTTTGACAGCTGAGGGTTTTCAGCGCGTAGCTGCTGGGAGATTTCGTCCGGATTGAAGTAGTCAGCCCCCTGTTGACGGAGGTAGGCGCCTGCCACGGAGCTCTTACCTGCACCGTTTACGCCAGCGATGACCGTGATCACGCGTTTTCTGTCCGCCCGGGCTTGTAGGATTGCCTCAGATCCTCACTGTCGGCCGAAAACAGGGCATCAGAGGCACGGCGTGAGGCCTGTGAGGTGATGCGCTGGTACAAGGCGTCGTACTCGTCGCTGGCCCGGGAAATTGCCTGCTCTTTCACCTGCATCAGCAGTTCATTGTATTCCTGCTTCAGCTTGAGTAGCTCTTCGTAATGAGAAATGGTGAGCACGACTGCAGCATCCCGTTTGCGCAGTTTGAGGCGCACGACACCGGTATCGCGATTCATTTCGTCGATAGCGTCCTCAATCTGACGACCAAACTCACTACCGCCCTTGGTTCGAAGCAGTGCTGCAGGCTCAAGCCAATCCAGTTCTTTAACCACCTCTCGCTGCCTGCGGAATGCTTTCTGTTCTTCGGGGCTGTTGCCCGCTACTTTCACTGCTTCTGAGCTCATAACCCCTCCTGGCGCAATGCCTGACGCTCCATTATAGCCCACTCTGCCGGAAACGGCTTTAGTGGCACAACTGCCACTATTGGTGGTGGGGTTTTGCGACCCCACCAAATCACTTCACCCAGTTTGCCAAGCGTATGCCTGGCGCCTTTTCAAATTGCTTCAAGTTATTCGTAACAACGATCAGCCCTTGCGAGCGTGCCCCGCAATCATTTCATCGTAGAGACCCATCGGTCGCCCGATCTTCCGGAGTCAGGCACTTTGATGTGCTCCTGTGTCAGGCCGTGATCCGATGAAGTGATGACACCGCGCCGTTCCAGATCATTTCGTAATGACGTGTCTGTACCACGGACTCCACGGGTTTCGGCGTGAACAAGGCCCAACAGCTTGCCCCCGGCGCGCGCACGGAACGGTAGCGCAGTCCCGGGCTTCCCTGCGGCCTGAGTGCGCTACCCAGTGGGCGCGAGGCGGCGTAGCTGTCACTTGCGTAGATCGGGTCCGCAGCGTCGAGGACCAGACCATCGGCCAGTCCGCCTTGGTCAAAGGTGCAAGTCAGGCCACGCAGCACGATGCGATCGAAATGCAGTTCGGGGACCCTGCTCCAGTACTGGCCCTGGTGATAGGCCACCTCCTCCAGCGCCGTCGACGCTTCATCCGCGGCGTAGAGCACGCCGAAGCTGCCGTCGCTGAAGCGGGAACCGTCGGGGTTCACGTGCGTAAAAGGCGCCACGGCGTAGGAGCAGCCCGGGATGCCGAAGGGAATCTCCCGCTGGGAAATCAGGCTCAGATCCCCCGCCAGGTTGCGCAGGCGGGGATTGGTGAGGGCCTGGATTTCATAGATTGCCGCAAAATCCTCGGGGCTGGCGACGTCGTCGAAGATCGCGATGGGCGGGAACTTTGAATTGACCACCCGGTGGCCGGTCACGCGACGGCCAGGCAGTACCGGCAGTGCCGAGGCCGCTACCATTGGCCACCCCTGAGGGCATCGAGGCGGCGGAAGGTTTCATACAGGGCGACAAAGTCGCCCCCGGCGATGACCTCAAGCGGCGAGCGGCCCTCAAAAAAGGGGTTGTGGTTCTTCATGCCCATGAAACCGTAGAGGTTCTCGGGATTGTCGAACAGGACCCGCAAGGCGGCGTGGATGTTCAGCACCAGGCTGACTCGGGTGAGCTGGTCCCGGTCGAGGCTGACGGCCTCGCCCCGCTTGGCCCGGGTATAGGTGCTGCGAGACACTCGCAGTATCGCGGAGCCGGTATCACCGCCGGCGCCCCATTTCTCCAGAATGTTAATGGCGGTTCGGAGCCCCGCCGCTGACGGGGAACCGGACGCCAGGCTGGTGGCGGCGAATGCTTGCATGGCTGGCCCTCCCTGATCTAGAGACCAAAATATAGCATATTATGGTCTGCTGGTCAGATTTGGGCCGCCGCTACCCGGCAAAGTTGCTGCTCCGGCACCCGGCACCCGGCACCCGGCACTCGGTACTCGGTACTCGGTACTCGGTACTCGGTACCGCGGGGAACCGGAGCCGAGTCCGACCGGGGCGCGGCGGCCGGCTCAGTCGGCCAGGGGCCGCAACTGGATGTCGCAGTGCACTTCCAGCGACTGCCCTGCCCTCGCCGCCCGGTCAATTGCCTCGCGGATGCGTCCCTTGGTGGCCAAGAGCTCCTCGATGCGCTGCTCGCGCGCCGGGTCGTTTTCCTCCCCGAAGCGCTCGCGGCGGCTCCACAGGTAGCGCCGGTGGAAGGTGATCTTGTCCTCGATCAGGTTCAGCAGGACCTCGCGGGCCTCCTCGGCGCTGAAGGTACCGCGGACCAGGGAAAAATTGCCCGCCTCTGCCGGAGGCGGGTTTGCATGAGCGTTGACCTGCTCCCGGATATCGTCGGGGTGTTGCGGGGTTGCGTTGACAAGCTCGGTGGTCATCACACCATCTCCTCTTCTGCTTTCACAGGTCCGGTCGGGGTGTCCGCCCGGTGTTCAAAGTCTTCCCAGCGGCCGTCGCGGCGGATCTGCAGTGACTCGCCGGCGAAGCGCAGCAGGTAGAGCCACTGGTTGTCCACCAGCTGCCGCAGCATCGGGTGTTTTTCGACGATCCGGTCGATGCGTTCCGCCGGCGCGTCGATCACCACGCTCAGGCGCAGCGGCGTGTGCAGCCAGCGCTGACCGTCGTGCAGGGACTGCAGCGCCAGGCCGGTGCGCAGGTCGCCGCCGTTGCCCTCGAACAGTCCCAGTCCGCCGCCGGCCACGTTGTGCAGGGTCTTGTTGCCGCTGCCGTAGCGGCGGTTGTCCACCGTGGAGGCGTAGTACTGCATATTGATCCAGTGGGTCACCACCATGGGCCCGGCCATGATGGCCTCGAGAATGCTGCCATCGCTGTCCCGGCGCGGCTGGTAGTCGTGCAGGAAGCTGCGCCCCTGCAGGTCGACCCCGCGGGTACGCGCCCGGGGCGCGATGACAAAGGCCGCGTTGTTGGCCAGGCCCCACTCGGGGCGGGTCTGGGCCCAGTCGTTGGCGCGCTGGCGCAGTTTGCGCTGGAGCTTTTCCGGCTGCTCGACCAGGTGGGCCAGGCCCAGGCTGGGCGCCCTCTCCCGCCGGGTCCGTTCACCCGCGGCGGCCAGATGTGCCTCCAGCTCGGCCAGATCCTCCCGGTGGCTGTCGGGCAGCAGGTCGGTGTCGAAGAGCTGCACCTCGTCGGTGGTGGTGTTGTGCAGCCCGGCGACAAAGCGGGTGGTTTCCGGCAGCTCTATGCCCTGCTCCACCAGCGCCGAGCGCACCGCGGCGTCGTTGAGCAGTGCCGCCAGGGCCCGGGCATTAACCTCGCCGGTCTGTCCGCAGCAGGCGCCGCAGTCGAGGCCCGCCCGCTGGGGGTTGTTGCGGCTCTGGCTGCCGTGCCCCGCCAGCAGTACCAGGCGGGCAAAGGGCTGTCCCAGGTTCATCGCCGTGAGAACCTGGGCAGCCAGCTGGCTGCGGCTCTCCAGGCTGCCGGGCAGTTGCGGGCGCAGGGCGCAGCGTTCGGCCTGGCTCAAACCGATATGGTCATCCGAGCTCGCGGACCGGGTATCCGGCATGCTGCGCCGGACCAGTTTGCCCAGGTAGGCCAGGCCCATCGACTCCACCAGGGTGAAGCTGGACAGCGGCGTGGACTGGAAGGTCTGCCAGTTGAGCAGGCCGCGCAGGCGCCCCACCCGGCTCTGGCTGATGGCCTGGTCCCGCTCGGGGTCGCCACTGGAGTCGGAGAGCGCCAGAGCCGGTGCCAGCAGGCCGGGCAGTTGCGGGCGGCTGGCATCGGTGCCCAGGGGCGCGTAGCTGATCGGCAGGCCGAAGAAACCGGCGAAGCCCAGGGTCTGGATGGCCGGGGAGCAGGCTTCCAGGTGGCGCCGGAAGACTTCCGAGCGCACGTCGATGCAGAACACCGCCTGCACCGCCGGCACGCTGGGCAGGGGCGGCGCCGGCGAGTGCAGCAGGCGCCAACGCAATTCGCGCTGCCAGGCGGCTTCCCGGGCCCGCTGCCAGAGCAGGTGCAGATCGAGCCCCTGCCAGGCACTGCGGCGCATGCCCTGCTCCCAGAGGCCCTGCCACTTGGCCCATAGGCTGTCGCTGTCGCGCTTGCCATCATCCAGCAGGACCTCCCAGCTCAGCCGGATGGCCAGCAGGTCGACCAGGGTCTGATCTTCGCCACCTGCCAGGCGCGCCTGCCAGCGGCGGTAGGCACACCAGGCGCCCCAGCCGCCGATGCGCAGCAGGATCGCCTCGAGGAAATCCGGCCACTCTGACGGGGCCACGCCCAACTGCTGCAGTGCGCGATGAATTTGCGCCTCGGGGGTCGGCGCCAGTTGCCCGGCGCGATGATTGAAGCCGGGCACACGCATCAGGCCGGCGACACTGTGGTCGTCCGCCAGGGAGCTGCGCCAGCTGGCGTAGAGACGGTCCTCGCGGTCCGGGTGCCAGTCGGCCTGGGCGCAGTCGAAGTAGGCGGCGCAGAACTGCGAGATCTGGTGGGTGATGGTGTCGCACCAGGCCGGCTGGCTGTGCAGGTCGCGCTGCTGGTCCAGGGTGTCGCAGAGCAGGGGCACCGGGGTCGGCGCCGGCCAGTGGCTCTCCAGCGCCGCGACCAGGGTTTCCAGTGAGGACTCGCTTCCGGCCTCGCGGATCGCCAGTTCCAGGTCCGCCCGGCGAATCTCCCCCTGCTGCCAGGCCTCGCGGTAGTCCGCCATGCTGGCGGTCATGGGCGAGCCGCCCAGGCGCGCGATGGTCGCGGCGGTGGCGGCGAAAGGCTTGCCGATATGGCCCCAGTAGGGATTGACCGCGATCATGCGATCGAGGGGCCAGCTGGGGGCGATGCTGTCGGTGGCGGCGTCGATGGCCGCTGCCAGGGCCGCCCTCTCCTCCGCCGTGGCGGTGACGTCTGCGTGCACGGGTGCGTTCACAGCAACTCTCCTTTCTGCAGGGATTGACGGTTGACCAGGGTTTGCGCCTGGGCGGGGCTCAGGCGTATCGGCCAGAGCTTGAAGGTGGTCCGGGTGAAGGCTTCATCCAGGTAGAAGCCGGCGTAGGCCCAGGGAAACAGCGTGCGCGCGATGCGGCCCCGGGGGTGGTAGCGCAGCCAGATCTGGGCCGCGTAGAGGGCGGCGAAGCTGAGCAGGACCCAGGCCACCAGCCCCGGATGGGCCGGTGCCGGCGCCGGGGCCAGGCCGGCGAAGAGCGTGTGCCAGAGCAGGTAGAGCTGGGTCAGTGCCAGCACTTGCAGGCTGGCCCGCAGCATCAGCCGGGCCTCCCTGCCCTGCTCCAGCCAGAGCAGTGCGGTGAGGCCGAGCACCAGGATCACCAGGGCCGCCGGGGGCACGCTGAGGGCCGGCAGCAGCCACTGCCAGGCGGCGAGAGAGCCGAGCACCAGGGCCGCGGTCAGCAGCGGCACGCCGAGGTACCAGGCCGGGGAGCGGGTGCTGCTGGCGTCGGCCGGCAGGTAGTTGCGCAGGCCGGCACTGCGCACCGTCTCGCCGGCGGCGAGGAAGGCGTAGGCTTTGTAGAGGGAGTGGGCGACCAGGTGCAGCAGGGCCAGCTCGTAGAGGCCGAGGCCGATTTCCACCAGCATGAAGCCCATCTGGGCGCAGGTGGACCAGGCCAGGCGCACCTTGATGCTCACCCGGGTCAGCATGACCAGGCCGGCGAGCACCGCGGTGATGCTGCCCACCAGTACCAGCAGGGTCTGGGCCGCCGGCGCCAGGTTGAGCAGCGTGGCCAGGCGAATCAGCACCAGGCCACCGATGTTGACCACGCCGGCGTGCAGCAGGGCGGAGACCGGGGTGGGTGCCTCCATGACCTGGATCAGCCAGCCGTGCAGGGGCAGCTGGGCGGTCTTCAGGATGACCGCCAGGGCCACCAGCAGCGCGGCGATGTGTAGGGAGGCCGGCAGGCTGTCGGTGCCCGCGAGGTGGCCGGCCAGGGCCTCCAGGGAGAAGCTGCCGACGGCGGCGTAGATCAGCCCCAGGGCGATCAGCAGGCAGACCTCCGCCAGGCGGCTGACGAGGAATTTCTTGTGGGCGACCACCTGTGCCGCCTTGCGCTCGGGGTAGTGGGTGAGCAGGTAGTGCAGGCCGATGCTGGTGCCGCTCCAGGCCAGCACGATCACCGCCAGGTTGCTGCTGGCCACCAGGATGCCGACCATGCAGAGGGTGAAGAGCATGGCGCGGACAAAACGCGCCTGGCCGGCGTCGCCGTCCAGATAGCGCGCGGAGTAGCGGACGATGGCCCAGCCGAGGACGGCGACCAGGGCGCTTGCCGTGAGACCGAGGGGATCCAGTGCCGGCCCGCCCCGGGTCGACCACAACCAGCCCGCCGGGATCAGCAGGAGGGTGGCCCAGAGGCCGGTGCGCGCGGTCCAGCGCGCGGGCAACCAGGGGCGCTCCCCGGCGCCCCAGGCGCAGGCGAAGCCCACTGCATAGATCACCCATAACCACTGGCCTGCCAGTTCGCCTGTCATGTCTGTCTCCTCTGCTTCAGGTCTCGATTGGGCGCTATCCTCGGGGCTGGCAATAATTTTGTAAAATATATAGTTTGTGTATTATCGTTCTCTATAAGTGAACAACGTCGGAGCGGGGCCCATGCGACAGCTGAACTTTCACCACCTGTACTACTTCTGGATGGTGGCCAAGGAGGGGCACCTGACCCGGACCGCGGAGAAGCTCCACGTGTCCCAGTCCGCCCTCTCCTCGCAGATCCGTCAGCTGCAGGAGCAGCTGGGCCAGGAGCTGTTTACCCGCGAGGGACGCAGCCTGCAGCTGACCGAAGTGGGCCACCTGGTGCTGGAGTACGCCGAGCGCATTTTCAGCCTCGGCAGCGAGCTGCTGGCCCTGACCGAGCGCGGCGAATTACAGCAGGTGCAGCACCTGCGGGTGGGCTCTGTGGCGACGCTGTCGCGGAACTTCCAGGAGAACTTCCTGCGTCCGGTGATCGGCCAGGCGGCAGTGCAGCTGGTGATCCGCTCGGCCAGCCTGGAGGAACTGCTGGAGCAGCTGCGGGTGCATCGGCTTGACCTGATTCTGTCCAACCGCGCCGTGGCCGCCGACAACTCGACGCCCTGGCGCTGCCGCCAGATCGCCGAGCAGAGTGTCTGCATTGTCGGCCCGCCGGGCACGCTGGCGGCGGACTTCGATCTCGCCCGGGACCTGGGCAAACTGCCCCTGCTGCTGCCGGGCACCCGCAGCGACATCCGCAGCCAGTTCGACCTGCTGTGCGAGAAGCGGGGTATCGATGTCGATCCCTGGGCGGAAGTCGACGACATGGCCATGCTGCGACTGCTGGCCCGTGACTCGGGGGGGCTGGCGGTGGTGCCGGAGGTGGTGGTACAGGACGAGCTGCAGAGCGGCCGGCTGACCCGCTACTGCGTGCTCGAGGATGTGGTGGAGCGCTTCTTCGCCATTACCGCCCGACGCCAGTTCGAGCTGCCCGCGGTCCGGCAGCTGCTGGAGGATGCCACGGCGACCTCGCCGCCTCCCGCATGAACCGCGCTGGCGGGAGATCGGGCGTGCGACGGGGGCGCTGAGGGCCAGCTGGCGGGCTAGCCCAGGCGCAGACGGAAGTCGTCGTAGCCGAACTCGCGGACAATTTCCAGTGCGTCGGTGCGCGAGTTCCATAGGGCAATCGCCGGCAGGCGGGTGCCGTTGAAGGTGCTGGTCTTCACCATGGTGTAGTGGGCCATGTCGCGGAAGACCAGGCGCTGGCCGATCTGCAGGGGTTCGGCAAAGCTGTAGTCACCGATGACATCCCCGGCCAGGCAGGTGAGCCCGCCCAGGCGGTAGGTGTGGGGGTGCTCACCTGCCTCCCCTGCCCCGGCGACCTCCGGCCGGTAGGGCATTTCCAGGGTGTCGGGCATGTGGCAGGTGGCGGAGCAGTCGAGTATTGCCTGGTCCAGGCTGTTCCAGGCCAGATCCAGCACCTCGGTGACCAGCACGCCGGTGCCGATCGCCACCGCTTCCCCGGGCTCCAGGAAGACCTGCACCCCGTGGCGTGCACTGAAATCGCGAATGCAGTCGACCAGGGCATCCACCTGGTAATCGGGTCGGGTGATGTGGTGTCCGCCGCCGAAATTCACCCAGTCCATGCGCGGCAGCAGGTCGCCAAAGCGTTCCTCGACCGCCGCCAGGGTGCGTTGCAGGGGGGGAAAGTCGTGTTCACAGAGGGTGTGGAAATGCAGTCCGCTGATGCCCTCGAGGGTGGACTCATCCAGCTGCGAGCGGGGAATGCCCAGGCGCGAACCGGGGGCGCAGGGGTCGTAGATCGGCACGTCCCCTTCCGAGTGCTCCGGGTTGATACGCAGGCCGAAGCGCAGATTGGGCCGCTCCCGCTGGGCCTCCAGGCACAGGGGCCGGAAGCGCAGCCACTGGACGCAGCTGTTGAACACCACGTGATCGGCAATCTGCAGAATCTCCCGCAGGTCCTGCTCGTGGTAGCCGGCGCCGAAGACATGCACCTCCCCCGGCTGGTCGCCGCGGCGGTAGTACTCGTGGCCCAGGCGGGCCTCGTAGAGGCCGCTGGCACAGGTGCCGTGCAGGTATTGCGCGGTCAGCTCACCCAGCCGCCAGCAGGAGAAGGCCTTGAGGGCGGCCAGTACCTTCGCGCCGCTGCGCTGGGCCACATCCTGCAGGATCGCCAGGTTGCGCTCCACCGCCACCTCGTCGATCACGTAGCAGGGGGACGGCAGGCGCGTCAGGTCGAGGCGGCTGAAATCGGTGAACTGAAGGATCTGCATCTTTGAGGTCCTGTGCGAGCTTGTGTCAGAGGTCCTGGCCCTTGACCACGTCGAGGCGGAAGGACGGATCCAGCTCCACCACCTGCCAGGGCAGGCCGTAGCGGTTCATATCCTCCATGAAAGGATCGGGATCGCACTGCTCCACGTTCCACACGCCGGGGCGCTTCCAGTGGTTCTCCAGCAGCATCTTGGCCCCGATCATCGCCGGCACGCCGGTGGTGTAGGAAATTGCCTGGGACTGCACCTCGCGGTAGCAGGCCTGGTGGTCGCAGATGTTGTAGAGGTACATCAGCTTTTCCTGGCCGTCCTTGACCCCGCGCACGATGCAGCCGATGCAGGTCTTGCCTTTGGTGCGCGGGCCGAGGCTGGCCGGGTCCGGCAGCAGGCTGGCGAGGAACTGGATCGGCACGATCTTCTGGCCCTGGTAGTCCACCGGCTCAATGCCGGTCATGCCAACGTTTTCCAGCACTTCCAGGTGCTTCAGGTAGTTGTCGGAGAAGCTCATCCAGAACTGCGCCCGCTTCAGCGAGGGGTAGTGCTTGCTCAGCGACTCCAGCTCCTCGTGGTACATGCGGTAGATGTTGTAGCTGCCCACCTCGTCCGGACACTCGAAGCGCGCCTGCTTGGACATCGGCGGTGTGGTCACGAACTCCCCGTTTTCCCAGTGGCGGCACTCGGCGCTCACCTCGCGGATATTGATCTCCGGGTTGAAGTTGGTGGCGAAGGGGTAGCCGTGGTCACCGCCGTTGACGTCGATGATGTCCAGCTCGTGGATTTCGTCAAAATAGTGCTTGGCCAGATAGGCGGTAAACAGGTTGGTGGCGCCCGGGTCGAAGCCGCTGCCGAGGATGGCGGTCAGGCCGGCCTGCTCGAAGCGATCCTGATAGGCCCACTGCCACTTGTACTCGAACTTCGCGGTATCCGGCGGCTCGTAGTTGGCGGTATCCAGGTAGTGCACGCCGGCGGCCAGGCAGGCGTCCATGATGGTCAGGTCCTGGTAGGGCAGCGCGACGTTGATCACCAGCTTGGGCTTTTCCCGCTCCAGCAGCGCGGTGAGTTCGGGCACGTTGTCGGCATCCACCTGCGCCGTGCGGATGGGGCGCGACAGCTGGGCGGCAATTGCCTGGCACTTGGCCTCGGTGCGGCTGGCCAGCACGATCTCGCTGAAGACCTCGGGCAGCTGGGCGCACTTGTGGGTGACCACGGCCCCCACGCCGCCGGCACCAATAATCATGACCTTGGACATCTCGGGTTCCTCCTGTGGCATCCCGTTCAATCAGAGTGTCTGTGCCCGGCCCACTTGGGGCAATGCGCTTGTGCGCTGCCCGCGGGGCCCGGGACATTCAGGCTAAGGGTTCCCTGCCCCGGGCCGGGGCATATCCCGACCCGATGGCAATCGTCATCAATGATGTTCGAAATAGGTATAGCCGTGCAGGCTATCATGAAACGCGCGCAGGATGACCTGGCGCTCGGCCACCGAGATGCGACCACTGCGCACCGCCCCTTCGGCGACCTGGCGGAACTGCTCCTGCAGGTGCTTGGGTTCGTACTCCACGTAGCTGAGGACATCGGCGATGCTGTCGCCGTGGAACTCGCGGGCGAAATCGAAGCTGCCATCGGCATTGATGGCGACGTTGACCACGTTGGTGTCGCCAAACAGGTTGTGCAGGTCGCCCAGGGTCTCCTGGTAGGCGCCCACCAGGAACACCCCCAGGGTGTAGTCCTCGTCGTCGCGCAGCGGGTGCAGGGGCAGTGTGCTCACCGCGCCCTCCGGCAGCGAGAAATTGTCGATCTTGCCGTCGCAGTCGCAGGTCAGGTCCGCCAGCATGCCGCGGCGCACCGGCTCCTCGTCCAGGCGGTGCAGGGGCATGATCGGGAAGACCTGGTCGATGGCCCAGATATCCGGCAGTGACTGGAACAGGCTGAAGTTGCCGTAGTAGATGTCCGACAGCAGCTCCGGCAGGTTCTCCAGTTCCGGCGGCACCCGCGACAGTTCCGGCACCAGGGCGGCGATGCGCTGCAGGATGGCCAGGCAGATATCGTCCGCCAGGGCCCGCTCCCGCAGGCTGGCCTGCCCGTGCTGGAACTGCTCGCGCACCTCGTCGCGGTAGAACAGCGCGTCGTTGTAACACTCCTGGAAGTTGTCCCGGCCCACTACCGAGAGCACCTCCTGGATGTTCTTCAGGGCCTCGCTGCAGTCCTCCGGAAGGGCCGCCTTGCGCAGTTGCGGCTCCCAGCTGCGCACGTCGAGGACATTGAACAGCAGCATCGAGGAATAGGCCACGGTGGCGCGCCCGGATTCGGAGACGATCACCGGGTGGGGAATTTCCAGCGGGTCAAAGGTCTCGCGGATGCTCTCCACGATATTCACGCAGTACTCCTCCAGCTGGTAGTTCATGGAGTGGGTACTGTTGGTGCGGGCGCCTTCGTAGTCGACCGCCAGGCCACCGCCGAGGTCGAGGTAGCCCATGGGCGCGCCCTCCTCCACCAGCCCGGCGTAGAAGCGGCAGGCCTCGAGGACGCCGTTGCGCACATTTCGGATATTCGGCACCTGGGAACCCAGGTGGCAGTGCAGCATCTGCAGGCAGTGCAGCATGCCCGCCTCGCGCAGCTCATCAATCGCGGTGATCAGCGCCGGCGTCGACAGGCCGAAGATCGAGCGGTCGCCGCTGTCCTGGCTCCAGTGGCCGTCCACCTTGACCGAGCTCTTCATGCGCACGCCGATCAGCGGCTCGACTTGCAGCGCCCGGCTGCGCTCGATGATCATGCGCAGCTCGCCGAGGGACTCGAGCACGAAGAAACAGGGGTAGCCCATGCGCCGGGCGTAGAGGCCGAGGTCGATGAACTCGGCGTCCTTGTAGCCGTTGCAGACAATCAGGCTCTCGGTATCGCGCAGCTGGCTGAGGGCAATGATCAGCTCCGCCTTGCTGCCCGCCTCGAAACCGTGGTGGTAGCGGGAACCATAGGTGGCGATTTCCTCGATCACGTGGCACTGCTGGTTGACCTTGATCGGAAACACGCCGCGGTAGACATTCTGGTAGCCGCCGCGCTCGATGGCCCCGGCAAAGGTCTCGTTGAGCACCTTGATGCGGTGGTCGAGCAGGTTGCGGATGCGCAGCACCACGGGCATTTCCAGGCTGCGGGCGCGCATGCCGGCGACGATGTCCATCAGCGAGACCGTGGCTTTCCCGTCCTCCGTGGGCACCGTGACCTGGGCGTGCCCCTGCTCGGAGACACTGAAATAGCCGGCGCCCCAGGCGTTGACACCATAGAGTTCGGCACTGTCGGCCACGGTCCAGGAGTTGTGCACGATAGGGGAGCCTCCCTGTGGAGTGAATGGGGGTGTCCGGCCGGCGCCGGGGAGCCGCAAATTCTAGGGCCGCCCCGCGTAAACGCAAGGGAAAATTGCGGCCTCACGCCGCCCAAATTGTGGCCCCGCGTCGCCCGAAGCAGTGTAGTGCATCTGTTTCCGGGCGCTCACACCGCGAGTACCGGCCGGACGATAAGGCACCAGCCTACCCCCCGCCTTTGGTAGTTTTCAACCACGCGCCGGGAGGATGCTGGTCCCGCGCCGCCCCTGTCCACTATAGTGTGGGCGTCCACGATCAAGGGTACCGCCGTGTCTTCCCCCTCCCCCGCCATTGCGCCTGCCGGCGCCGCGCAGATTGACGCCGCCGCGCCGGACGACCTCGAGGCTTTGTTGGCCCTGGAGGCGAACTGCTTTGCCACCGACCGGCTGTCACGGCGCAGTTTTCGGCGCTGGCTGCGCCGGCAGGACCGGGTGTTCCTGGTCGTCCGCGAAGGCAGCCAGCTGTTGGCCTATGCTTTGGTGCTGCTGCGCCGGGGCACACGCCTGGCGCGACTGTATTCCCTCGCGGTGTCCCCCGCCGCCCGCGGTCGTGGCCTGGCGCGTGAATTGCTGCTGCGGGCGGAAAAGGAAGCGCGCGAAGCCGGCGCCCTCTACCTGCGCCTGGAGGTGGCCAGCGACAATACCCCGGCGATCCGCCTCTACCGGCAACTCGGCTACAGCCAGTTCGGCCTCTATCACGATTACTACGAAGACCACGGCGATGCCCTGCGCATGGAAAAGTGCATCCGCCCCTTCGAGCCCAGTGGCGACACCCGGGTGATCCCCTGGATTGCCCAGACCACTCCCTTCACCTGCGGGCCGGCGGCGCTGATGATGGCCATGGCCGGCCTCGACAGCCGCTACACGCCGACACCCCTGGAGGAAATCGAGATCTGGCGCGAGGCCACGACGATCTACATGACCTCCGGGCACGGTGGCTGCCATCCCCTGGGCCTGGCACTCGCCGCCCGGCGACGGGGTTTCCGCGCCGAGGCCTGGGTCAACCTCGAGGGGCCGCTGTTCCTCGAGGGCGTGCGGGACGAGGAAAAGAAACGCGTGATGAGCCTGGCCCACCAGGGCTTCACCCAGGCCTGCGCGGCGGCCGGCATCGCCGTGCACCACCAGGAAGTCGACCAGCAGCAGCTGGTGGAGGCCTTCGATGCCGGCGCCAATGTGCTGATCCTGATCTCGACCTATCGCCTGGACAGCAAGAAGGCGCCCCACTGGGTGGTCATGAGCGGGCACGACGACGACTGCCTTTACGTGCACGACCCCGACCTCGAGGATACCGGCCCCCCGCGTCAGCGCGGCGAGGCGCGCTCCTCCCTGGACTGTCAGCACCTGCCCATTGCCCGGGCGGATTTCGCCGCCATGAGCCGCTTCGGCGGCAACCGCCTGCGCACCGCGGTGGTGATATATCCAGGACCATCCACATGAGCGCGCCCGACCCCGACTACCTGGCGCTGGTGCGCGAGCTCTCCGACCGCATCGTCGAGGCACAGCGGCCGATTCGCATCCTGGATGCGATCAAGTGGCGCCCGGACATCAAGCGCGGCTTCTTCGCCGCGGGCTGTCGCGAGCTGCCCGCTGTGGACGCCGACTACTACCGCCGCCACAACCCGCTGGACTTCGACCCCGCTGCCAAGCGCCAGGAGTTGCAGCAGATCGAGCGGGACATCGCTCGCCGCCTGGGCCAGCTCAACCCCTTGGCGCAGATCATGCGCCGCATGTGCCGCGACTACCGCACCGTGGTGCGCCTGCTCGAGGTGCGCGGGGAAGCCGAATTCGGCGCCCTCTCCATCGACCTCTACGGCTCCTCCTCGGATGTCTTCCACGCCGGCGACCCCACCCTGGCCGATCTGGGCACGGTCATGGAGGGTACCCTGCGCAACCTGCTGCAGAACGACTCCATGCAGGAGGCGCCCAAGGACATCCCCGCGGCGGAGGCAGTGGAAATGCTCAACCAGCGGCTGCTGCAAGTGTTTCCCGACGCCGGTATCCGCGTGCTGCTCAACGACCAGATGACCGCCGACGCCGCCGCCGGCTCCGATTACCTGAAGATCCGCAGCGATGCGCGCTTCAATGCCCTGGATATCGATGTACTCGAAGTCCACGAGGGCTGGGTGCACCTGGGCACCACCCTCAACGGCAGCGCCCAGACCGCCTGTACCTTCCTCGGCAAGGGCACCCCTTCTGCCACCACCACCCAGGAGGGGCTGGCGGTGCTCACCGAGATCCTGACCCTCAAGTCCAGCCCCTCCCGGCTCTACCGCCTGATCAACCGGGTGCGCGCGGTGACCCTGGCCGAGGAAGGCGCCAATTTTCTCGAGGTCTTCCACTACCTGCGCGACCACCGCATGAGCGACGACGAGGCCTGGAGCATCGCCATGCGGGTCTTCCGCGGCAGCACACCGGAGGGCAGCCCCTTCACCAAGGACCTCGCCTACATGCGCGGCTTCGTGCAGACCTTCAACTTCCTGCGCCTGGCGATCAGCGAGGGGCGCCTGGATAGCCTGCCGGTGCTGTTCTGCGGCAAGATTACCCTCGAGGATATCGCCACCTGGCGCATGCTGGTGGAGGACGGCGTGGTGCAGGCGCCGCGCTTCCTGCCGCCCCACTTCGCCGACCTCAAGGGGCTGGCGACCTGGATGAGCTTCTCCCGCTTCATCGCCTCCCTCAGTTTTGATCAGCTGGAGGCGGACTACGGCGCCCTGCTGTAGAGAGCCCCTCCCCCGCCGGGGCACCCGCGGTGGCGGCCCGTCCCGCCGGCTTTCACCGGCTGTGCCACCCCTCTAGCGCGGCATCATGCGCAGCTGCCCCAGGTGCTCCAGCGGCTGGGGCTTGCCCAGGAGATAGCCCTGCACGTGGTCCACGCCGATCTGCCGCAGCAGCTCCAGGGTGCCCGTGTCCTCCACGAACTCGGCGACCGTCTTCAGGCCCATGATGTGGGCGATATTGTTGATCGAGGCAACAATCGCCTGGTCGACCTCGCTCTTGCACAGGTCGCGCACGAAAATGCTGTCGATTTTCAGGTAGTCGACGTCCAGGCTGCGCAGGTAGCCAAAGGAGGACAGGCCGCTGCCGAAATCGTCCAGGGCAAACTGGCAGCCCAGTGAGGTCAGCTCGCGGATGAAACGGCGGGCCGCCTCGAGGTCGCTCATGGCCGCGGTCTCGGTGATCTCGAAACAGAGGTAGTGGGCCGGGATCCGGTGCTGCTCGATCAGCTGCTTGATCAGGTCCAGGCACTCCTGGCTGCCAATCGAGGTTCCCGAGAGGTTGATCGAGCAGCACAACTGGCGGTTGTTTACCCGCAGGTTGTCCCCCAGCCAGGCCAGCGTGTTGCGGATCACCCACTGGTCGATCAGCGGCATCAGCCCGTAGCGTTCCGCCGCGGGGATAAAGGTGGTCGGCGGGATGGTCTGCTGCCGGTCGTCCAGCATGCGCACCAGGATCTCGAAGTGCGGCGCCCGGGAGGGCGAGGCCAGGGGCTCGATTGGCTGGTAGAACAGTCGCAGGCGGTCTTCATCGATCGCCTGCTGGATACTCGAGGCCCAGTGCATCTGGCCCTTGCGGTGTTGCAACTCCTCGTCGCCGCTGGCATAGAAATGCACCCGGTTGCGCCCCCCGTCCTTGGCCGCATAGCAGGCGGCGTCGGCGGTGCTCAGCAACTCGTCCAGGGAACCGCTTTCCGCGTTCACCGGGACCATGCCAATGCTGACGCCGACGGAGAACACCTGCTCGTCCCAGAAAAAGCGGAAGTCCTTCACCGTGGTGCGAATCTGCTCGGCAATCTCCAGGCCCCGTGTCGCCGGGCAGTTGGCCAGCAGGATGCCGAACTCGTCGCCACCCAGGCGGGCAAAGGTATCGCTCTGGCGCAGGTGCTCGCGAATCAGGCGCGAAAGCTGTCGCAGCAGATTGTCCCCGGCGCGGTGGCCACAGGTGTCGTTGACAATCTTGAACTGGTCGAGGTCCAGGTAGCAGAGCAGGTGCTCGCTGAGGTCGGTGCGGGCGGCGATCATCAGCTGCTCCAGCCGGCGCTCGAACTCCCGCCGGTTGAGCAGCCCGGTCAGCGCATCGTGAACCGCCTGGAAGGTCAGGCGTGCCTGCAGTTCATTGCTGTGGGTGACATCGCGCAGGGCGATCAGCCAGCCGATACTCTTGCCGCCCGTGTCCTTCAGCGGCGCCAGATTGCACTGCACAATGGCCCGCTCCCCCTGGCGACCGGTGAGTTCCAGCTGCCCGGCCTCCGCGGCCTCCCCCCGGTCGCGCAGGGACCACAGGCTGACCGGCTCGTTGCCGGTACTTCGCAGCTTGAGAATGTTCTCCACCGGCTGCTCAAAGGCCTCTTTGTTGGACCAGCCGGTAAGCAGGCTCGCCACCGGATTGAGATAGACCGTGCGCATCTGCCCGTCGCAGGTGATTACCGCTTCGGTAATCGCCTCCAGCGTCACCTGGGCCAGCTGCGAGTGCTGGTAGAGCTGTGCCTCCATGCGCTTGCGCTCGCTGATGTCGCGCAGCACCGCACTGTACTGCACGCCCTCCCCGGTGGGGCTGGCGGTGGCGATCACCTCGATCGGGACCGCGGCGCCGCTGCTGCAGCGGCCGGCAATCTCGTGGGGCCCCTCGCGGCGGCCGGCGGCGATAACCGTCATCAGGTTTTCCCGGGCGATGTTCGGATAGAGGTTCCTGCAATCCTCGTGCAGCAAGTCCGCGACCGGTATGCCGATCAGCTGCTGCGAAGGACGCCCGAAAATCTGCTCGGCCCCGGGGTTGGCGCTGGTGACAATGCCCAGCTCGCTGAAGGTGATGACACCGTCGCGCATGTCCCGGAGAATCAGGTGGGTGCGCTTGACCATGCGCTCCAGCCTGGCCATGACCCGGTTGTACTTGCGCGCGATCTGACCGACCTCGGTAAAGGGCTCCACCGGCACACGCAAGCGCATGTCGCCGGTCGACTCCTGTTCATTCATCGCCTGCAGGAGCTGGGTCAGCTCCGTGGTCGCGCCGTGTTCGGAGCTGTTCAAGCCCTCCTGTTCCGCCTCCGTGGAAACCCGCAGGGGCGTCATTCGACCCATGATGCGCAGGAATAGCAGAGTCAGCAGCAGCGCCCAGAGGCCGCACAGCACAATGCCCAGCAACTGCGCGCCCAGCTGACCCAGGTAGCCCAGTCCGGTGCCCAGAATCGCCGGGTCGCCGAACAGGGCCACCGCCAGGGTGCCCCAGATGCCGGCACCCAGGTGCACCGGCACCGCGCCAATGGCATCGTCCAGGCGCCAGCGCAGCAGCAACTGCTCGGTAAAGCGCATGCACAGTGCCCCGCCACCGCCGATGACCAGCGCCTCGGGGGTGGTAACCGCGTGACAGCTGGCGGTGATGGCCACCAGGCCGGCCAGTGTCCCGTTGATGGTCTGCGCGGGCCCCTGTCCCGGCCTGCCCAGGTGCCCGAGCAACATGCCGATCACGCCCCCGGTGGCACCCGCCAGCAGGGTGTTGGCGATGATCGCCGGTATTGCCGGACTGAATGCCAGGGCGCTGCCGCCGTTGAAACCGATCCAGCCGATCATGAAGAAGAGCATGCCGAGCATGGCAAAGGGCAAATTGCTGCCGGGGATATCGCGGACCTCGCCGCCCTCGAAGCGCCCATCCCGCGGGCCGACCACGATGATCGCCGCCAGTGCCACCCAGCCGCCCAGGCTGTGCACGACGGTGCTGCCGGCGAAATCGACAAAGCCCCGCGCCGCCAGCCAGCCGGGCAGCCCCGACAGGGCGCCGCCCCAGGCCAGGTGCCCGAACACCGGGTAGAGCAACAGGGCCAGCAGCGCCGTCAGGGCGACGTAGGTGACAAAGCGGCTCCGCTCGGCGATGGCGCCGGAGACGATAGTCGCAGCGGTGGCGCAGAAGGTCAGCTGGAACAGAAAGAAGCACGCGACCCAGACACCGCCGTGGGTAAAGTCCGCGGCGATCAGGCCGGTATCGAAGACACCCGCACGGTGCGCTCCGAACATGATGCCAAAGCCCAGCCCCCAATAGAGTACGCTGGTGACCAGGAGGTCGAGGGCATTTTTCAGGGCCACATTGATGGCATTCTTGCTGCGCGTCAGCCCCGATTCGAGGCAGAGGAACCCGCACTGCATGACCAATACCAGTACGGCGGAAAAGAGCAGCCAGAGGGCATCCAGAGTCGGCGGCTGGGACACATCACCTTCCTTGCGCTATGTGACGAGTCGTCTGCTGCAAGTTCCGGGCCACTGCGTGCTCGGGGGCAGATTCCAGGCTCGGCCATGGCCTGCTCGGTGCCGTGAATGCCGCGACAGTGGCTGGGCCAGGCCCGGGGCATGACATATTCATCAGCGAACTTGACCGTTCACGTCATTGAGCGCGCCCTGCCGCCGGCTACACTGACGCCTCCATCCATCGCCGGTGCCGTCAGGCGTCCGGCCACATCCGACACCAGAAGCCGTTTATGCCTGATTCAGCCTATATCTACGACGCCATACGCACGCCCCGTGGCAAGGGCAAACCCGGCGGTAGCCTCTACGAGGTCAAGCCCATCGATCTGCTGACCAACCTGCTGGAGGCCCTGAAAAGCCGTCACGACCTGGACACCTCCCGGGTCGAGGACCTGATCGTCGCCACCGGGGAGCCGGTGGATGAACAGGGTCAGAATATTGCCAAGACCGCGCTGACCTATTCGAGCTGGGACGATGCCACCACCGGTGCACAGTTGCACCGTTTCTGTGCAGGCGGCCTGGATGCGGTCAATCTCGCCGCGGCCAAAGTCGCCGCCGGTTTCGAGGACCTGGTTGCCGCCGGGGGCGTGGAGTCCATGTCCCGCCTGGGCATGGGGGCCAGCGGCGCTGCCCAGGCGGATCCCTGGGTGGCCATGCATACCCACTTCATCTCCCAGGGGCTCGGCGCGGACCTGGTGGCGACCCTGGATGGCATCACCCGCGAGGATGTCGACCGCTATGCGCTGATGAGCCAACAGCGTGCCGCCGACGCGCGGGCCCAGGGCTACTTCCGCTCCCTGGTGCCGGTCACCGATCTGAATGGCGTGACCATCCTGGATCACGACGAGTTTATCCGCCCGGACACGACGCTCGAGGACCTTGGCCGGCTCAAGCCCTCTTTCAAGATGTTTGCCGATTACGGTCACGGCGCCGTGGCGAAAATGCGCTACCCCCAGGTCGAGGCCTTCGATCACGTGCACACCCCCGGGAACTCTTCCGGCATCGTCGACGGCGCGGGCCTGGTACTGGTGGGCAGCGAAGGGGCCGGCAAGGACCTGGGGCTGACACCCCGGGCGCGGATTGTCAGCTGCGCCCTGACTGGCACCGAGCCCACCATCATGCTCAACGGTCCCGCCCCGGCGACCGAGAAGGCCCTGCGCAAGGCCGGTCTGTCCGTGGCGGACATCGACCTGTTCGAACTCAATGAAGCCTTTGCCGCGGTCGTGCTGCGCTATCAACGGCTGCTGGGCATTCCCGACGAGAAGATCAACGTGAATGGCGGTGCCATTGCCATGGGGCACCCGATCGGCGCCACCGGTGCCATGATCCTGGGCACCCTGCTGGACGAGCTGGAACGCCGCGACCTGCGCCGCGGGGTATGTACCCTGTGTGCCGCCGGGGGGATCGGCATCGCGACGGTGATCGAACGCGTTTGAACACTGACTGAACCGCGCGACGTGAGGAGCCCGGGCACCGCCCGCCTGCACGCAGCCGCGCATCACGACTGAACCGCGCGTCCCGGCGATGGCCGGGCGCCACGAGCGAGAGAGACCATGAGCTACATTCGACTGGAACGCGACGCCGACGGCATCGTGGAACTGATTTTCGACCAGCCCGGCAAGTCCGTGAACACCATGGGCAATGAATACGACGAGGCCATGCGTGCTGCCGTGGCGGACCTGCGGACGCAGGTTGCCGCGGGCGGGGTCAGCGGCGTCTATGTCCGCAGCGGCAAGCCCGGCCAGTTTTTTGCCGGGGGCGACATCAAGCAGATGCTGGAGATGGATCTCGACCCGGACAGTGCCGAACGCGAGCGCATGTTCGCGGCCATGCTGGAGACCAAGCGCCCCCTGCGGCAGCTGGAGACCCTGGGTGTGCCGGTCGTCGTGGGGATCAACGGGCCGGCCCTCGGCGGTGGCTTCGAGATCGCCCTTGCCTGCCACCACCGCATCGCCCTGGCAGGCGTGCAGGTGGGCCTGCCTGAAGCCCAGATTGGCTTGATGCCGGGTGCCGGCGGCGTGGTGCGGCTGACGTCCTTGCTGGGCATCCAGGCAGCGCTGCCACTGATTGCCCAGGGGAAGCGGCTGAAGGCGGAGAAGGCGCTGGAAATGGGGCTGCTGGACGCATTGGCCGAGAGCGAGGAGGCCATGCATGCCCAGGCGCGGGCCTGGATCAAGGCCAACCCCGAGGCGAGCCAGCCCTGGGATCGAGAGGGTTTCAAGCTTCCCGGGGGCTCGCCCAAGGACAAGCATCGCCAGGACCTGCAGGGCTTCCTGTTCTTCGGCCCCAGCAATGTGATGGCCCAGACCAAGGGACTGATGCCGGCCCAGCAGGCAATCTTTGCCTGTATCTCTGACGTGGCCCGGGTGGATTTCGATACCGCCCAGAAGATCGAGTCGCGCTACTTCATGAGCCTGCTGCTGGACCAGACCGCGCGCAACATGATGCTCGCCTTCTTCGTGCAGATGGAGGCGCTCAACCGGGGGGCGAGCCGCCCGCAGGGCGTGCAACGGCGCCAGGTGCGCAAGCTGGGTATTCTCGGCGGTGGTCAGATGGGCTCGGGGATCGCCACGGTCGCCGCGCAGAAAGGCATCGCGGTGGTGGTCAAGGACATCAGTCTGGCCAATGCCGAGAAGGCCAAGGATTATGCCGAGCTGGCCTACGGCAAGAACCGCCGGGTCAGCGAGGAGCAAGCGGCGGAGTACCTGAACCGAATCGAAGTCACCGACGACTACGCGACACTGGCGGACTGCGACCTGGTCATCGAGGCGGTGTTCGAGGATCGCGGGGTCAAGGCTGCGGTAACCCGGGATACCGAGGCGGTACTCGCAGAAGGCGCGGTATTCGCCTCCAATACCTCGGCCCTGCCCATCACTGAGCTGGCCGATGCGAGCTCACGCCCGCACAACTTCATCGGCATGCACTTTTTCTCCCCGGCGGAGAAAATGCCGCTGGTGGAGATCATCCGCGGTCGCGAGACCAGCGACGAGACCCTGGCGCTGGCCTTTGACTTCAGCCAGCAGCTGGGCAAGACACCGATCGTGGTGCAGGACGCTCCGGGCTTCTTCACCACGCGGGTGATCGGGCAGACCATCTCCCAGGGCGCGATCTTGGTCACCGAAGGCATCAATCCGGTGCTGATTGAGTCAGCTGCACGTGACAACGGTTCGCCTGTGGGGCCGCTGGCTGCAGTGGACGAAATCAGCCAGGAAACCGCATACAAGAACGGACTGCAGGCAAAGGCCGACGCCGAAGCGCAGGGGAAAGTCTGGGAAGACAATGCTGTCAGCCGCCTGATGGACCGGATGGTCAATGAATGGAAGCGCAAGGGCAAACGCCATGGCGGTGGTTACTACGACTACCCGGAGGGCAGCCAAAAGCGGATCTGGCCCGGTTTCCGCGAGCACTTCGCGCCGGATGGCTGGACCGAGATCCCCTACCAGGATATCCGCGATCGTCTGCTGTACAGCCAGAGTCTGGAGGCGGTGCGCATTCTCGAGGAAGGTACGATCACCAGTATCGCGGACGGCAATATCGGCTCCATCATGGGCATCGGTTTCCCGCCCCACACCGGCGGTGTGTTCCAGTTCATCAACGCAGTGGGGCTGCAGGTTTTCGTCGATCGCGCCCGGGAGCTTGCCGAGCGTTACGGCGATACCTTCGCACCACCTGCGCTGCTGGTCGAGCGCGCTCGCCAGGGTGAGCTGTTTCTCTAGGTCGCGGGTCTGTTCAGCGCCTGAGGGGTAGCGCGCTGACTCCCGCTGCCCCTCGAGAGATCGCCGCGGTGTCGGCTTGATGAGGGCTTTTGGGCCCGATCAAACCACTCCGCGGAGGCGTTTTCACCCTTGCCGCATGGTTGCGCGGTAGCATTTGCTCCGGTCGCGCCAGTGCTCGACGGGGTGCCGGCGCTCTCTTGCCGAAACACTTCCGCGGTATCGCCTTTCAGCCGGATATCGAAGCACCCCCGGTGCAACTCCCGATGGTGAAAGCGGCAGAGTGTCACCAGATTATCCAGGCGCGTCTCGCCACCTTCGGACCAGTGCTGAATATGGTGGGCATCGACGTACTCGGACTCCTGACAACCGGGGTATTGGCAGACACCATCCCGTTCGCGCAAGGCGCGCCGAATCGGTGCCGGGACTATCCGTGATCGTCGGCCGACATTGAGCACCTTGCCCGCGTCGTCTTCCAGCACAGTCACCAGCGATGCGTCGCAACTCAGACGTCGGGCCGTGGCTGCTGAAAGCCATGGCTTGTCCTCAAAGTGCGCACGGCTGTGGGTGCAGCAGGCCCCACTGCGCTGTTCACGCAGTGTATTGAGATCGACATGCATCACCACCTGACAGCGCTCGGCGCCTTTCAGCCCCTGTAGCGCCGCGTAATCCGGCGCCGAGGCGAGAAAGTGCTCGACCATCGCCACCAGCGCATCGGCCCGCACCTGGTCCATGTGTCGAGAGAAGGTTTCCGCGGAGATTTTTTCCTCGGCGCGCGTGTACAACAGATGGTTGGGCAAGGGCATGTAGCGGCTGCCATCCTGGTCCACCCAGGCACCGGTATCGGGGTCGACTTCCGGCGTGACAGCTTCTGGCGCCGCGACTCTCGAATCGGTATTCGCAGGCGACGCAGGACGGCTGCCCGTGATTTCCCGGTCATGTCCAGGGCCGTCTACGCCCAGCGGGGCGGAAGCAAAACTGTCTGCCTCCCGGCTCTCCCGACCAGGCTGTCGACATCCCCATCCCCTGTAGCCATCGGCGTCGTGCCCGACTTCCCACCGAGCCCCGCCACAGCGTGATACCGCTGCAGCAACTTGCGCGCCACGGCCTGCATGCGCGATTTCTGCCTGGCTTTCCAGGCATCCTGGCGCGCCTCCTCGATGGGTCGGGCAACGGCCTGCAGAGCCTTCATGACCAGCTGTCCCTGTTCTGGTGGCAGTTTGGCGTGGATGATCCACATGCCGTCCTTGTCCTGGAACCAGTAAGCCTCGCGGGCGAGTTCCCGGGCGATTTCGGGGTCCAGTTGCGGCGTTTCACTCGCTGCCGCCGGGTTCTGCTCAGGCGCGACCGCAGCCTGGCCGTCGGCGCCGGTTGAAGCGTTTTCCGGCTGTCCCTGGGAACCCCCTGCGGCCTCAGTTTCACTGGCTCCGATAACAGAATTCCCGGCATTCCCGGCATTCCCGGCATTCCCGGCATTCCCGGCATTCCCGCACGCGCCTGCGCCGTGTGCCGCAAGCTCGCCCGCATCTCCGCCACACCCAGGATCGCCAGCTCGCCAGGGCGAATTGGCCAGCGACTGGCCCGGGTCGCTATCCAGGAGGTCTTCCAGGCCAGGCTCCGGGACAGGTTCGAAGCGGCTCAACAGCTTTTCCAGGTGACCGGCACTGTTCTTCTGTGCCAGGTGCAGGAGAAAGGCCTCGTTGTCCGGTCGCGCCACCCGGGTAACGGCGCGCACCTTGGAGTAGGAGAGCTCGCCCGCGGCGAAAGCTTCCTCGACGTCGGGTAAGAACTCGAGCTGCCGCGCCACGCGCACTTTCTCGCGTGCGGCGCCAAGGGTGATGCCGCAGTGGGCGGCCAGCCAGTGGGCGCAGGAGCGCATCGTGGCCTGTTGGCGCCAGCCACCGCAGCGATCAAACTCGCCGATCAATCGCAGCAGGCGACAGTTTGCGGTATGGATCTGAGTCGACAGCTGGGTAATCGCCTGGCCCAGACGAATACCATCGCCCTGCCGCTCTCCGTTTTCCTGCTGCGCCCTGGTTTCCGTGGATGCCGGTATCTCCATCGATTCAAGCCCATGACTGTATGCCTGTACAGTAGGCTAGTTAACGCAAGCTCAGCATCCAAGTTCCGTTTTCTATCAAATCCGCTCACGGGCCCGACCGGGCGCGGAGCCTCACAGTCACCCAACAGTCAGTGCGCAGGCCGCAGGCCGCGGCATCGCATCTGTCCCGAACACACGCAGCCCCGGTTGCCTTCACACCCCGCCAGCAACCGCGACAGAACCCGCAGCCTTACAGCTGACCGATCGCCCGGCGCAGCTCCCGCAGCCGCTCGCCACGTTCCCCGGGAGGCTGCTGTGGCGCATAGACAAGCGCGCTGTAGATCGCAGTCGCCCGCCGCACGGCGGCTGCCAGCTCGGGCCGCTCTGCCGCAACCCGTTCGGCGAAGTGCCCCGGCGCCTCCCCCGGGTGCCGCTCCAGTCCGCGCCGGGCCAGGCGCCGGCAGAGCCGCTGGTAGAGGCGCTCCTCCGGCAGGCGCCGCGGGCGTCCCCCGCGCAGTAGCCACCAGGCGGCCGGAGCCAGCACCAGGGCCGCGCTGCCCAGCAGAAGCAGGGCCAGGTCGCGGGCGCGGACTTCGCCAAAGAGGCGCTGGAGCAGGTTTAGCTGCTGCTCGCTGTCAAAGCCCACCACCCAGCTTTGCCAGCGATAGGTCAGCGCGTCGTAGCGCAGTCGCAGGCTGTTGATCCAGTCGATGCCGCGGTAGCGCAGGGGCGACAGCGGCGATTCGGCAAGGAAACTGCCCTCCTCCGCCAGGGCCTCCTCGAGCCCCAGGGTCACGCGCTCCGGGGAGACAACCGCTGTGGGGTCGACACGCACCCAGCCCTGCCCCGCCAGCCAGACCTCCGCCCAGGCATGGGCGTCGAACTGGTGCACGATGACGGTGCGATTGACCGGGTTGATTTCGCCCCCCTGATAGCCGGCGACCACCCGCGCCGGCACGCCGGCGGCGCGCATCATGATGACGAAGGCGCTCGCGTAGTGCTCGCAGAAGCCGCGCTGTCGCTGGAACAGGAATTCGTCGATGGGGTCGTCCCCCAGCACGCCCGGTTGCAGGGTATAGACGAAGGGGCCGTTGCGGTAATAGTCGAGCACCCGCTGGACAAAGTCGCCATCGCTCTCGGCCCCGAGCCGCAGCTCCCGTGCCAGGGCGCGGGTGCGCGGATTGCCCTGCTCCGGCAGGCGCAGCTCGGTTTCCCGGCGCCAGTCGCTTAGCACCGGGTCCAGGGGCAGCTCGGGCCAGCTGCGCACGCGGTAGCGAAAGCGCTCCTCGACTTCCACGGGGGAATACAAGCGGTAGTCCCCCATGGCCATGACGCCGGGGTCGAGCGGCTGTGGATAGCGCAGGGCATAGAGCCAGTGCTGTTGGGTAGCTTCCATCAGCACCTGGTAGTCGAGTGCGCTGCCCGCGCCGTTCTTCTGCGCCAGGCGCCATTCCCGTGGCGGGATTTCCTGGTAACGCAGGCTGCGCCAGGCGCCCTCCTCCAGCACGCTGAAGACCAGTCCGCGCCAATACAGCTCGCCGCGCGGGGGAATCTCCCCCGCGAACTGCACCCGGAAGGCGACGGCATCCGACTGGCTGAGGCTGGCGACGTCGCCGGGCTTCATATGGTCACTGACCCCGGTGGTCGCAGCCTGGGTTTTCAGCGGCACGCTCCACAGGGGACCGATGCGGGGGAAGACGAAGAACAGGACCAGCATGACCGGCACGGCCTGCAGGAGCATGATCGCGGGCAGCCGGCCGCTGCGCCAGTTGAAGCGATCTTCACCCGGCCGGTGCAGGGCGACCAGGGCGCTGGTGAGCAGCCAGAGGCAGCCGACCATGTAGAGAACCAGCAGCAGGTCCTGGTTGAACAGGAATACGGTGACGGCGATGAAGTAGCCGAGGAAGATCAGCACGTAGGCGTCCTGCCGCCGCTGCAATTCCAGCAGTTTGAGGGCAAAGGCGGTCAGCAGGAGCGCCACGGTGGGCTCGAGACCGAGCAGGCTGCCGAAGCTGAACCAGACCGCGGCAAAACCGGCCAGTATGAGTGCCAGGCGCAGGGGCCGGGAGGGCCAGGACCACTGCCCGCGCAGGACCATGCCGCGCCAGAGCGCCGTGCACAGGTAAACCGGAACCACCCAGATGGGCAACTGCGGCAGGTGCGGTAACAGCAAGGCGAACTGGCTGAGAAGGATCCACACCAGGGCGTTGCGGGGGATCGCCGCGCCCGGGGCGCGCCCTGCCGGCCGCTGCCCGGTGCGGGAGGCCCGTGGCGGGAACCAGCGCTTTCGTGCCTTCATTCGCCGGGCGCCTCGCGGCGGTACAGGGCCAGCGCGGTGAGCACAGCCTCGAGATGGGCCGGACCGCGGTCGGGCTGCAGGGTGCTGCCCGGCAGGCGCAGGCCAAAGGGCTGCTCGCGCCGCTGCCACTGCAGGGCCAGGTGGCAGAGCTGGGAAAGCCGGGTTTCCTGGGGCAGCCCGGGGTAGTCCTCCCAGTCCAGCCAGCGCTCGCGACTGGCCCAGGCGTGATACTGCTTGCTCTGCATGTTCTGTCCCCGGGCCAGTCCCTTCCAGTGCACATGGCGCAGGGAATCGCCGGGACGGTAGTCGCGAAAGCCCTGGAAATCCTCGTTGCCCGGCCGCGGCAGGCTGCTGCCGCCACTGCCGTCGGCCGCGGCGCCGAGCGCCGTCTCACCGCTGTCCCGGGGTGCCGGGTAGACCACCGCCGCGAGGTCGAGATCGAGCCAGGTCCAGCAGCGCAGCAGGCCCAGGGGGTAGCGGCTTTCCACCAGCAGGCGGCCGGGGTGGAACCAGCCGCGCTCCCCCACCGGCAGGGAGAAGTGCAGCAGCCGGTGCTCGCCCGGCCCGAGGTTGACCTCTTCGCTCTCGCCCTTGGCCCAGCTCAGGCGCAGGGCGTAGCGCGGACGGTTCTCGCGCTGTCCCAGGCGCAGGGAGAAACGGCTGCGCTGCCCCGGGAAAACCGCCCCGGCGCGCACCGCTTCCACGGAGAGCCCGGCCAGGTTGGCGTAGGTGTGCAGTACGGCGACCACGAACAGGGAGGCCAGCAGGAAGGCGACGGCGTAGGCCAGGTTGTTCTGGTAGTTGATGCCGATCAGGAGGATCAGCAGCAGCAGGAGCGCAAACAGCAGCCCCATGCGCGAGGGGAAGATGAACAAGCGCCGCTGGTTGAGCAGGATGCGCCGCCCGCGGGGATTGCGGTTTGCCAGCCAGCGCCCGAAGCGCTTGCGCCAGGCTGTTCGCAGGGGCTCTGCCAACGCCGCCAGAGGCATCGTGGTCAGCCCCGCACCGGGTCCACCGTCTGCAGCAGCAAGGCGGCCAGGGCGTCGCCGTCCCCGGCGTACTCGTGCCCCGGCACCAGGCGGTGCCCGGTGACTGCCGGCAACACCGCCTGCAGGTCTTCGGGAACCACGTGTTGGCGGCCGGCCAGGTAGGCCCAGGTGCGGGCCGCATCCAGCAGTGCCAGGGCGCCCCGGGGCGAGAGCCCGACGGCAAATTCGCCTCCCGCGCGGGACCGGGCGACCAGACGCTGCAGGTAATCGAGCAGCGCGTCGGCGCAGTGCACACCGCCGATGGCCTCGCGCACGGCGAGCAGCTGGGCGCTGTCCATGCACTGGCGCAGGGGCGCGCGGCTCTGGGTGTTGCCCTGCAAGCGGTGCTGCTCGAACAGCTGGCGTTCGGCGCGGGGGTCGGGATAGCCCAGTTGCAGCCGCATCATGAAGCGGTCGAGCTGGCTTTCGGGCAGTGGATAGGTGCCGGACTGGTGCAGGGGGTTCTGGGTGGCGATGACAAAGAAGGGCTGCGGCAGCGGGCGGGTTTCCCCCTCGACCGTGACCTGGTTCTCGGCCATGGCTTCCAGCAGCGCGCTCTGGGTGCGCGGCGTGGTGCGGTTGATTTCGTCGGCCAGCAGCAGCTGGGTGAACACCGGGCCGGGGTGGAAGCTGAAACTGGCGTCCTTAGGGTCGTAGACGGAAACCCCGAGGATATCCGCCGGCAGCAGGTCACTGGTGAACTGCACCCGCTTCCAGGACAGCCCCAGCACGTCCGCCAGGGCGTGTGACAGGGTGGTCTTGCCCATGCCCGGCAGGTCCTCGATCAGCAGGTGCCCCCCGGAAAACAGGCAGCACAGGGCGAGCCGTACCTGGGTCTGTTTGCCCAGCAGGACCCGGCCCACTTCCTCCACAGCCCGATCGATCAGTGCCTGGTGCTGGTGCATGGGCGCCCTCCTGGCCGTTCCGATTCAGCCCGCCGCCTGCAGCCCCCGCTGCAGGTCCGCGCGCAGATCTTCCACATCCTCCAGGCCCACCGCGACCCGAATCAGGTTGTCGGCGATGCCCGCCGCGGCGCGCTGCTCCGGGGTCAGGCGGCCGTGGGTGGTGGTCGCCGGGTGCACGATGGTGCTCTTGGCGTCTCCGAGGTTGGCGGTCAGGGACAGGATGCGGGTGGCGTCGATGCAGCGCCAGGCGGCGTCGCGCCCGCCGCGGACCTGGAAGGACAGGACGCCCCCGAAGGCCCGCTGCTGGCGCGCCGCCAGGGCGTGACCGGGGTGGTCGGGCAGCCCGGCGTAGTAGACCCGTTCGACCTGTGGCTGCTGCTGTAGCCATTCCGCCAGTGCCTGGGCGTTGCGACTGTGGGCCTCCATGCGCAGGCGCAGGGTTTCCAGGCCCTTGAGAAAGACCCAGGCATTGAAGGGGCTCATGGTGGGTCCGCAGGTGCGCAGGAAGCCGAGTACTTCCTGCATGTGCTCCCGGCGGCCGACCACGGCGCCGCCGACACAGCGGCCCTGGCCATCGAGATACTTGGTCGCCGAGTGCACCACGATATCTGCCCCCAGTTCGAGGGGGCGCTGCAGCGCGGGGGTGCAGAAGCAGTTGTCCACCACCAGCAGCGCGCCGGCCTCCCGGGCCAGGGCCGAGAGCTCCGCCAGGTCGGCCACTTCGCACAGCGGGTTGGAGGGGGTCTCGGCGAACAGCAGCGCGGTCTCCGGACGCAGCGCCTGCCGCCAGGCCGCGCGGTCGAGCAGCGGCACGAAGTCCACTGCGACGCCGAAGCGGGCCAGGTAGCGGCCAAACAGGTTGCTGGTGGTGCCGAAGACGTCCCGGGAGCAGACCACGTGGTCGCCGGCCTTGAGCAGGGCCATGCAGGTGCTGAGGATCGCGGCCATGCCGGAGGCGGTGGCCACGGCGGCCTCCCCCCCTTCCAGGGCGGCGATGCGCTCCTCGAAGGTGCGCACGGTGGGGTTGGTGTAGCGGGAGTAGACGTTGCCCGGCGAGTCGCCGGAAAAACGTGCCGCCGCCTCCGCCGCGCTGCCGAACACGTAGCTGGAGGTGGTATAGATGGGCTCCGCGTGCTCCCCTTCGGCGCTCCGGTGAATACCGGCGCGAATCGCCAGGGTGTCGATCCCCGCCCCGCTCAGGGGGTCTTGATCATCGTGCAGCATGGTTCAGGTCGCGTCGTTGTGCAGCCCCACCACCGCGCCATCGGCCAGGGTCTTGGCGCGCGCGCGGTTCTGGGCATCGTCATTGCGCAGGGCATCCAGGCGGTCGAGGTAGTCGCGGTCGACGTCCCCGGTCACATAGTTGCCGTCGAAGACCGAGCAGTCAAAGCCGCTGGCCTTGCGGTTGCCCTCCCGGGAGCAGCGTATCAGGTCCTCGAGGTCCTGGTATACCAGCCAGTCGGCGCCGATCAGTTCGCAGACCTCCTCCACGGTGCGGTCGTGGGCGATCAGCTCCCGGGCCGAGGGCATGTCGATGCCGTAGACGTTGGGGTAGCGCACCGGCGGCGCCGCGGAGGCAAAGTAGACCTTCTGCGCACCGGCGTCCCGGGCCATCTGGATGATTTCCCGACAGGTGGTGCCGCGGACGATCGAGTCGTCCACCAGCATCACGTTCTTGCCCTCGAACTCCAGGGGAACCGGGTTGAGCTTCTGGCGCACGGATTTCCGCCGCTGGCTCTGCCCGGGCATGATGAAGGTGCGCCCGATGTAGCGGTTCTTCATGAAACCTTCGCGGAACTTGATGCCCAGCTCGTGGGCCATCGACTGCGCCGCGGTGCGGCTGGTGTCGGGGATCGGGATCACCACGTCGATGTCGTGCTCCGGACGCAAGCGGCGGATTTTCTGGGCCAGGGCTTCCCCCTGGCGCATACGCGTCTTGTACACCGAGATGCCGTCCATCATGGAGTCGGGACGGGCAAAGTACACGTGCTCGAAGATGCAGGGCAGCAGGCGCGGGTTTTCGGCACACTGGCGGCGATGCAGCTGCCCTTCGCGGTCGATGAACACGGCCTCGCCCGGGGCCAGGTCGTCGATCAGGCGGAAACCGAGCACATCCAGCGCCACGCTCTCCGAGGCCACCATGTACTCGTCCCCCGCCGCGGTCTGCCGGCACCCGACCACCAGGGGGCGAATGCCCAGGGGGTCGCGGAAGGCCACGACGCCGTGGTCGACGATCATCGCCACCGCCGCATAGCCGCCGCGGCAGCGCCGGTGTACCGCGGTCACCGCGGCGAACATGTCGTCCGGGCCGGGGCTCAGCTTGCCCAGGGTCTGCAGCTCGTGGGCAAAGACGTTGAGCAACACCTCGGAGTCGGAATCGGTGTTCAGGTGGCGCAGGTCATCCTGGAAGATCTCCCGGGTGAGCTGCTCGGAATTGGTCAGGTTGCCGTTGTGGGCCAGGGCGATCCCGTAGGGGGAGTTCACGTAGAAGGGCTGCGCCAGCGCCGGGCCGGAGCTGCCGGCGGTCGGGTAGCGGACGTGGCCGATGCCGATCGGTCCCTTCAGGCGCTGCATGTGCTGTTGCCGGAACACATCGCGCACCAGCCCCTCGCTCTTGCGCTGGTGAAAACGACCGTCCAGGCAGGTCATGATACCCGCCGCGTCCTGGCCTCGATGTTGCAATACCGTGAGGGCGTCGTAGATGTCTGCGGCGACATCTCCCCGGCCCACCAGGCCCACTAAGCCACACATGCGATGCTGTCCTCGTTGTTGCTCATGTATCACCCGTCAGCGCCGGCGGCGGCATGTCCCACCGCCCCAGCAGCTGCAGGGCCCAATTCATCAATGCGTCAATCTGCGGCATCAGCTGCGCCTGGTAGAGCCACTGCTGGTCCCGCGGTGCCAGCAGCTCGCGGGCCAGAAACACCAGTACCAGCACGATCACCACGCCGCGGGCGAAACCGAAGACCATGCCCAACAGGCGGTCCAGGGCGCCGAGCCCGGTCGCGCGGACCACCTGCCCCACCAGCACGGCCAGCAGGGTCGCCGCCACCAGGGTCGCGGCAAAGACCAGCAGCCAGGCGGCAATATAGCGCGCGCTGAGGTTGCTGATGGCCTCGCTGAGGTGGCTCGCCACGCTGCTGGCGAACAGGTTGGCGAGCACGAAGGCCGCCACCCAGCCAAGCAGGGAGAGCGCCTCCCGGGTGAAGCCTCGCAGAAGGCTAAACAGGGTCGACAGGGCGACGATGACCACGAAGCCCCAGTCCATCCAGGTAAATGCCTGCCAGCTGATCACGCCGTCCCCTCGCTCACGGCAGGTACCGGCGGATCATCGATTTGACCCCCAGACGCGCGTCCAGCTCAGCCTGCAGCGCCTCCAGCTGGGCACGCTCTGCCTTGGGACCGATGTGCACCCGGTAGAGGGGCTTGCCCGCCACCGTGACCGCCTTGACGTAGGCCTTGTGGCCCTCGTCGATCAGGTCCTGGCGCAGGGCCTCCGCCTTGATGCCGTCGCTCAGGGTAACCAGCTGCAGGGTCCAGACCACCGGCAGGCCCTGGGCGTCCATCTGCGGCTCCGCGATCGGAACCTCGCGGGTCTCGCCCGGCGCGGGTACGGCGGTCTCTTCCGCCGCGCCCGCGGCCTCCGCGTCGCCCTCCGGGGTTGCTGCCGGCTGCTCGGCCTCCGCCGAGGCAGCCGCCGACGGATCTTCCTCTGGCGTCGCTTCGCCCGGCGCGGGCTCGGGGTCCGGCAGTGCCACGTCGTCCCGGCTGTCGAAGGTGGCCTCGCCACCCTCCTCCGGGAATGCCTGGAAACCCTCGGGGGGCGCCGGGCGCGGCGGCATCTGCAGGGTCTCGATGTCGATGTCGGTATCCGGGTCGACGAAGATGATGGGCCAGAAGATGACTCCCAGCGCCACCAGAATCAGGGCGCCCACCAGGCGTTGTTTGACCACTTCCTTCATGCCTTGACCTTGCGGGCCTGTCGATCGAGCGCGTCCAGGGCGGCACCCACGGTGGTAAAGGAACCGAAGACCACCAGGCGATCCGCGGGGCCCAACAGGCTGCGGGCCCGGGACAGGGCCTGGCGCAGGTTCCGGCTGACACTGATCATGCCCTGCCCGTCCGCGTGCAGCAAGCGCGCAATGTCGGCGGCGGCGGCAGCCCGGGGAAGTTCCGGCTGGTCGGCCAGGAACCAGGCATCGAAGGCCCGGCCGGCGGCGCGGATCATGCCCGGAATATCCTTGTCAGCCATGCTGGAAAACACTGCAATAGTTCTTCCCTCGCAGGGGCTTAGCTCCAATTCCTCGCGCAGTTTCTCAACTGCCTCCGGGTTGTGGGCCACGTCCAGCAGCCACTCGCGGCCGTCCACCTGTCGCCGCTGGCGACGCCCCGGGGGCGACAGCGTGGCCACCAGCCCGGGCAGGTCCTCCGCCGCGGGGAGCAGGTCCAGGCAAGCCAGTGCCTGCAAGCCGGCGCAGAGGTTGACCGGCAACAGCGCCCCGCGCGGCAGCGCCGGCAGCTCGATCCGCTGCCCCTCGGCAGCCTGTACCCAGCCCGACCACTGCGATGGCGACTCCGCCACCCCCAGGGCCTCGCCCAGCCACAGGGCCTGACAGCCGACCGCCTCGACCGCCTCGCGCAGGGAGGCGGTGGGCTCCGGATCGGCGAGCACCGCCCAGGCCTCGCGGCGCAGGATACCGGCCTTTTCCACCGCAATGGCCTCCCGGGTGTCCCCCAGCCACTGCTGGTGATCCAGGGCGATGCGGGTGATCACGGCGACGCTGGGGTCGACGATATTCACGGCATCCAGGCGCCCCCCGAGCCCGACTTCCAGCACCAGGACATCGACCGTGGCGCGGCGAAACAGCCACAGGGCGGCCAGGGTGGCAAACTCGAAATAGGTCAGGGAGGTCTCGCCCCGCGCGGCGTCCACCGCCTCGAGGGCTTCGACAATGCCCCGGTCGTCCGCCTCGATGCCGGCGATGCGGATACGCTCGTTGAAACGCTGCAGGTGGGGCGAGGTGTAGACCCCGGGCCGGCGCCCCGCGGCCAGCAGCCCGGCCTCGGCCACCGCCACCACGGAGCCCTTGCCGTTGGTGCCGGCGACCGTGATCACCGGCACCTTGACCGGCAGCAATTCCAGCCGCCGGGCCACGGCGCCGACGCGCTCCAGGCCCAGTTCGATCTCCCGGGGGTGCAGCGACTCCAGGTGTCGCAGCCAGTCCGCCAGGGAGGCGTCAGTCATCCCGGTCGTCGGGCAGGTAGTCGACCGCGGCCTCACCGGCCTCGTCGCTGGCGCTATCGTCCTCACTGTCGCTGTCACTGTCTGAGCGCTCGACCACCGGCGTGCCGGCGAACTTGGCCAGCAGGCGGGCAATCGTGTCGCGCATGTCGTTGCGGTGCACGATCATGTCGATGGCGCCGTGTTCGAGCAGGAACTCGCTGCGCTGGAAGCCCTTGGGCAGCTTCTGGCGGATGGTCTGCTCGATGATATTGGGCCCGGCGAAGCCCGCCCGGGCATCCGGCTCGGCGATGTTGACGTCGCCCAGCAGGGCCAGTGACGCGGACACACCGCCGTAGATCGGGTCGGTGAGTACGGAAAAATAGGGTACACCCGCCTGCTTGAGGCGCTCCAGCACGGCGCTGGTCTTGGCCATCTGCATCAGCGAGATCAGGGCCTCCTGCATCCGCGCCCCGCCGGAGGCGGAGAAGCACACCAGGGGAATCTGCTCGCGCAGTGCCAGCTGGGCGGCGCGGGTAAATTTCTCCCCCACGGCGTAGCCCATGGAGCCGCCGTGGAAGGCAAACTCAAAGGCCACGCAAACCAGCGGCTGGCCCGCCAGGGTGCCGCGCATGGCGATCAGCGCATCCTTTTCCCCGGTTTCCTTCTGGGCCTGGGACAGGCGGTCGCGATAGCGCTTCTTGTCCTTGAACTTGAGCCGGTCCACCGGCTCGATGTCAGTGAAGATTTCCTCGCGACCATCCCGGTCGAGAAAGATGTCCAGTCGGCGCCGCGCACCAATGCGCATGTGATGGTCGCACTTGGGGCAGACATCGTCGTTGCGTTCCAGGTCGGGGCGGTAGAGCACCGCCTCGCACTTGACGCATTTCTTCCACAGACCTTCCGGCACGCTGGAGCGCTTGGCACCCTCCCTGCGCACACCGGACGGCAGAATCTTGTCAATCCAGCTCATGGCATCTCCCGCTTGCGAGGGCGTAGTATAAACGTCGCAGCGGTGCTCTAGGAAGCGATGCTGTCCAGTCCCCGGCGAATCGAGCCCATCAATCCGCTCGCGGCATCCAGCAAAGCAGCTTCCTGGCCCTCGGCATCGACATCCGCGACGGCGGCCGCGAGGTGGGTGACCAGGGCACTGCCCACCACGACGCCATTGGCCAGCTGACCGATGCGGGCGGCGGAGTCGGCGTCCTTGATGCCAAAGCCGACCGCCAGTGGCAGTTCGGTGTGGGCGCGGATGTGCGCCAGGTGTTCCGCGACGTCATCGACATCCAGGTGACCCGCGCCGGTGACACCCTTGAGGGCGACATAGTAAATAAAGCCACTGGCCTGTTCGACGATGGCGCGGATGCGTGCCTCGGGGGTGGTCGGCGCCACCAGGAAGATGTTGTCCATCGCCACCCGGCGCAGTTCGCGGTTGAGGTCGGCCACTTCCTCGGGCGGCAGGTCGACGGTGAGCGCGGCGTCGACCCCGGCCTCCGCGGCGGCATCGGCAAAGGCCGCGTAACCCATGTGCTCCACGGGGTTGGCGTAGCCCATGAGCAGCACCGGGGTGTCGTTGTCCTGCTGGCGGAATTCCGCCACCATCGCCAGCACGTCCCGCAGGCGGGTGTGGTGGGCCAGCGCCCGCTCGTGGGCCTGCTGGATCACCGGGCCCTCCGACATCGGGTCGGAGAAGGGGACGCCCAGCTCGATGATGTCCGCACCGGCACTCACCAGGGCGTGCATCAGGGGCACCGTGGCCGTCCGCGACGGGTCCCCGGCGACGATGTAGGGTATCAGTGCCCTGCGCCCCTCGGTGGCGAGTTGTGCAAACCGTCCCGCTATCCTGCTCACTGCTGCTCCTTAGAAGTCGATACCGTCGATACTGGCCACGGTGTGGATATCCTTGTCACCGCGACCGGAAAGATTGACCACGATGTTCTGCTCGGGGCTCATGCGCGCCGCCAGCTGCCCCGCCCAGGCCAGGGCGTGACTGCTCTCCAGCGCCGGCATGATGCCTTCCGTGCGGGTCAGGTCGTGGAAGGCCCGCAGGGCTTCGTCATCGTTTACGGTCACGTAGTTGACCCGCCCGACATCCTTCAGCCAGGCGTGCTCGGGGCCCACGCCGGGATAGTCGAGACCGGCGGACACCGAATGGGTGTGCAGGATCTGGCCGTCCTCGTCCTGCATCAGGTAGGTGCGGTTGCCGTGCAGGACACCGGGGGTGCCGGCGGTCAGGGGCGCGGCGTGCTCACCGGTGGCGACCCCGTGGCCGCCCGCTTCCACACCGTACATGGCGACGCCTTCATCCTCGAGGAAGGGGTGGAACAGGCCGATGGCATTGGAGCCACCACCGACGCAGGCCACCAGGGCATCCGGCAGGCGACCGGTCAGCTCCAGGCTCTGGGCGCGGGCTTCGCGGCCGATCACGCACTGGAAGTCCCGCACCAGCATGGGATAGGGGTGGGGGCCGGCAACGGTGCCGATGATGTAGAAGGTGTCGTCGACGTTGGTGACCCAGTCGCGCATCGCCTCGTTCATCGCATCCTTCAGAGTGCGCGAGCCGGAGGTCACCGGTACCACGGTGGCCCCCAGCAGCTTCATGCGGTAGACGTTGAGCGCCTGGCGGCGGACGTCTTCCTCGCCCATGAAGACATGGCACTCCAGGCCCAGGCGGGCGGCAATGGTCGCCGTGGCGACGCCGTGCTGGCCGGCGCCGGTTTCGGCGATCACACGCCGCTTGCCCATGTGCTTGGCCAGCAGCGCCTGGCCCACGGTGTTGTTCACCTTGTGGGCGCCGGTGTGATTGAGATCTTCCCGCTTGAGCCAGATGCGTGCGCCCCCGATACGGTCGGACCAGCGCTCGGCCTCATACAGTGGCGACGGACGGCCGACGTAGTGCGCCAGGTCGCGATCCAGTTCGCGTTGGAACTCGGGATCGGCGGCGAGCCGGCGATAGAGTGTCTCCAGTTCGTCCAGGGCGGACATGAGAGTCTCGGCGACAAAGCGGCCGCCGTAGACGCCGAAACGCCCCTGGGCGTCGGGCACTGATGCGTAGGGCTTACTGCTGGTTTGCATAGTCATTGCTGCTGTCCCTGGCTGGCATCCGCGGCACGCACCGCGGCGATGAATTGCTGAATCCTGGCGGGATCCTTGACGCCCTTGCGGGCCTCTACCCCACCACTTACGTCCACGGCGGCCGGTCGGACCTGCGCAATTGCCGAGGCGACGTTGTCGGCATCCAGCCCCCCGGCAAGCACCAGGGGGCGCGGCAGCTGCGCCGGAACGCGCGACCAGTCGAAGCGCTCGCCGGTTCCCCCGGGCACTCCGGGCCGGTAGCTGTCGAGCAATAGCGCCCTGGCACCGGCGTAGCTGCCGGCCGCGGCGGTCAGGTCCAGGCCGGGCGCCACCCGCAGGGCCTTCATCCAGGGCCGCTGGAAGGCGGCACAGAAGTCCGCTGACTCCTCGCCGTGAAACTGCAGCCAATCTATCGGCACGGCGCGCAGAATGCCATGAATCGCGTCCTCGCTGGCGTCAACAAACAGGGCCACAACCGTGACAAAAGGCGGCAGGCTGGCGACAATCTCCCGGGCCTGCTCGAGGCTCACCGCGCGCGGTGACGGCGGGTAGAATACCAGGCCAATGGCGTCAGCCCCGGCGTCGGCCGCCACCCGGGCGTCGCGCACCGAGGTGATGCCGCAGATCTTGATCAGGGTTCGCTGCACGGTGGAAGGAGGACACAAGCGCTAAAAGCGGCATGATACCAGAGGCGCCGGCCGACTGTCTCCCGGTGCCGCGCATCCTGCTGCCATTAGTCCGCCAGCCAGACCGGCCCGGGCGGGGTTGGCGGCAGGCCGAAGCCCGCGGGATAGTCGACATCCACCAGGTAGAGCCCGTCCGGTGGCGCGGTGTCGGCGGCGCGGGTGCGATCGCCGGCGGCGAGCAGCTCGGCGATCCAGTGCGGCTCCCGGATGCCGCGTCCGACCAGCATCAGGCTGCCGGCGATGTTGCGCACCATGTGGTGGAGGAAGGCATTGGCGCGAATATCGATGCACAGCAGCGCGCCGCGGCGCCAGACGCTGACCTCGTGCACGCAGCGGAAGGGCGTATTCGACTGGCAGGCCGCGGCGCGGAAGGCGCTGAAGTCACGCTCTCCCGGCAGGTACTGGGCGGCATCGTGCATGCGCGCGGCGTCCAGTGGATGGCGCTGCCAGGTGACCCGACCGCTCAGGGCCGCCGCGTGTACGCTGCTGTTGAGAATAAGGTAACGGTAGCGGCGGGCGGTGGCGGAAAAACGCGCGTGAAAGTCCCCCGCGACCGGCTGCGCCCAGTGCAGCCTCAGGTCGTCGGGCAGCGCGCTGTTGCCGCCCATGACCCAGGCCTTGGGGCTGCGCGCGCTGGGCGCATCGAAATGCACGATCTGGGCATGCCCGTGGACCCCGGCATCGGTGCGCCCGGCGCAGTGCACGCGCACGGGCGCATCCGCCACCCTTGTCAGCGCCGCTTCCAGGGTCTGCTGGACGGTACGCCCCTCCCCCTGGGCCTGCCAGCCCCGAAAGGCCCCGCCGTGGTACTCCACGCGACAGGCCAGTCGGGTGCCGGCGGGAAGAGGGTCTGGGGAGAAGTGGGGGAAGGCCTGGGGGTCAGCCAAGCCGGTCCAGCAGCGTCCGGGCGTCCTGCTGCTGCTCCGCACTGCCGACCTGGAGAACTTCCTCGAGGATTTCCCGGGCCCCCTCCTCGTCACCCATGTCGATGTAGGCGCGCGCCAGATCCAGCTTGGTTGCGATGGGGTCACCGTCGTCGGCGAAGACAAAGTCGTCCTCGTCGCTGGTGGCGGGGCTGCTGTCCCGGGTCAGGTCGAGCTCCTCGTCGCCCTCTTCGATCTCCAGCCCGAGGAATTCGGGTTCGTCGTCGCCGACTGCCGGTACCTGCTCATCCAGGCCATCCCCGGGCGGGGACAGATCGGGCAGTTCCTCGCTCAGATCCTCCACCGGGTCCTCGCCGCTGCCGTACTCGCTCAGGTTGCCCTGGAAGTCGGAATCGGCCGCGGGCGGCCGGGCAAGGGCCTGCTCGCCACCCGTCGTACCCGCGTCCGGCCCGGCATCCTCCGCGGCGCCGTAGACAGCCGCGAGGTCGGCGGCCAAGTCGTCCGCTTCGGCAACTTCCGCTGGCTCTGCCCCGGCGGCTGCGGCACCCCGGGACCCGTCGGCCCCCGGTGCCCCCGCGGTATCGCTGTCGGCTGGCGCGGCTTCGGCATCCCGATGGTCAAAGACCGCGCCACCGAGCATGAGGTTTTCCGCCGCTTCGATGCTGTCGCTGTCACCGATTCCGCGCAGGGCCTCGAGCTGCTCCTCGGCCTCCGCCCGGTTGCCGGTTTCCACCGCCAGCTCCAGCAGGCGCAGGCGGAAGGCGGCGTTGTCGGGGTCGGCGCTGATGGCCTTGCGCAGCAGCTCCATCGCCTGGGGAAAGCGACCGTAGGCGACATAGATGTCGGCTTCTGCCAGTGCATCGCTGGCCTCGACATCGGCCGCGTATTGATCGTGCTTGCGCTCGCCGTAGCCGCGCTGGGGGCCGGCGGCGGGCTTGCCGGGGGCGACGACAGGTGCTGCCGCGGCCATTTCCTCGTCCAGGTCGAGTTCCACGTCCTGGTCGCGCAGCTCGACACCGGCAAAGGCGTCGGAGCTGGACGCACCCTGACCGGCGGCGGCCCGGAGGCCCCCGGAGGCAGTGGCAGTGTCGGCCTTGTCCTCATCCGCTTCCCGGCGGCGCCAGGCCAGCAAGCCCAGTAGCACGGCAATCGCCGCGGCACCGAGGCCATACCACCAGAGGCGACTGCCCTCTTCCGCGTCCTCCACCACAGGCGTTGGCTGGGGGGTGACCACCTGGGTGTCGGCGGCGGGCCGGGCCCGGGCCTCGGCCAGGGCCGCCTGTAGCTCGGCAATCTGGGCGTCGCGCAGGGTGACCATGCGTTCGAGGGAAGCCAGCCGCTCGCCGAGACTGTTCAACTGGGACGCGAGAGCATCCCGTTCCTGCTCGGCGCGGGCCAGCTGCGCCTCCTGTTGCGGCGGCGCGCCTGCGGCAGCCTCCTCCGCCGCTGCACTGGCGGCGGTTGCAGGTGCGCCAGGCGCCTCTTCGCGCGCGGGATCGCGCCCCTCGCTGGCTTGTCCCGCGGGCACGGCCGCCGGCGCCGCTTCGGCGGGGGGCTGGGTGGCCGCGCCATCGTCACCGGAGGCCAGGCGCAGGGCGGCACGCGAGGCCTCGGGATCGGAGGCCCGGCCAGCGCGCCAGTCGGCGTTCTGCTGACGGATCTGTTCGCGGATGGCCTCGACGTCGGCGCGACTCATGTCATCGCGCTCGGGCAGGTAGATGATGTAACCGGCCTTGATCCGGTTGATATTGCCGTCGATAAAGGCCTCGGGGTTCAGCCGCTGGATTTCCAGCATGGTCTGCTGTACCGAGGCGCCCTCGGGCCGCGCCCGCTGGGCGATGGTCCAGAGGGTTTCATCGCGGCGAATCATGTAGCGCGCACCGGGCTGGGGCTGATCCGCGGTACCCGCGCTGTAGGGGCGCTGCGGCATCTCTCCCGGTGCCAGCCCGGACGCGCGCAGGTCCACCCGGTCACCGCGGGTGGCGGCGGGCGTCGGCTCCGGCACGGCGGTGGTGGCGGAGGCCGGCGCGGCGGGCTCCTCCTCCTGCAGCTGCTCGCGGGCGGAAACCGTCCGCGAGCCCGGCAGCTGGGAGGGCGGATCCACCAGCACCGTGTAGTTGCGCAGCAGGCGGCCGGCGGGCCAGCGCGCCTCGAGAATGAAGTCCAGGTAGGGTTCGAGGACCGGGTCTTCCGAGGTCAGCAGGATCTCGCTGTTGCCCTGCTCGTCGAGGCGGACCTCGAACTTGATGCTGGTCAGGAAGTAGGCGCGCTCTACGCCGAGGCGATCGAAATCCTCGCTGGTCGCCAGACGCACCCGGATCTGGTCTTCGTGCAGGTTGCCGGCGTTGATCAGGTTGACACTGGCCCGCAGTGGCTCGTTGAGAAAGGAATGCAGGGTGATCTCACCCAGGCCGAGCGACCAGGCCGGTGCCACCTGCAGGTAACCCACTGTGGCCAGGGCTGCTGCCAAAGTCCGTTTACGCGCCATAACCCCGCCTTGTTATCGTCCTCAAGCTGGCTCCCCCTGCCCGTCATGCTGACTGCTCCAGTCCGACGGACTGTTGCCCCGGAAACTTCAGCAGCCCCCGGGGCGACCATACCACAGCAAGTATGTTTTAAGCCCGTGGCTTAATCAAGATAACGGGCAATCAGCACCTCGGCAATTTGCACGCTGTTGAGGGCCGCGCCCTTGCGCACGTTGTCGGAGACCACCCACAGGTCGAGGCCGCGGGGGTGGGAGATGTCCTCGCGGATGCGGCCGACGAAGACCGGGTCCTTGCCCGCGGATTCAGTAACCGCTGTCGGATAGCCGCCATCCTTGCGCTCGTCCATCACTGTCACACCGGGGGCGCCGGCGAGCAGCTCGCGGGCTTTTTCGGCGCTCAGCTTCTCGCGGGTCTCGATATGCACCGCCTCGGAGTGCCCGTAGAACACCGGCACGCGCACGCAGGTGGGGTTGACCAGAATCGACTCGTCGCCGAGGATTTTCTGGGTTTCCCAGACCATCTTCATCTCTTCCCGGGTGTAGCCGTTGTCCTGGAAGGTGTCGATGTGCGGCAGGGCGTTGAAAGCGATCTGCTTGGGGTAGACCTCGCAGCTGATTTCCTGGCCGTTGAGCAGGCGCGCGGTCTGCCCGGCCAGCTCCTCGATGGCTTCCTTGCCGGTGCCGGACACCGCCTGGTAGGTGGCCACGTTGATGCGCTCGATGTGGGCGGCGTCGTGCAGCGGCTTCAGCGCCACCAGCATGCCGATGGTGGAGCAGTTGGGGTTGGCGATGATATTGCGCGTGGTGTAACCGGCGATGGCGTCCGGGTTGACCTCGGGCACCACCAGGGGGATATCCGCGTCGCGACGGAACTGGGAGGTGTTGTCGATCACCACGCAACCGGCCGCGGCCGCCTTGGGCGCGAATTCCTCGGAAATGCTGCCGCCGGCGGAGAACAGGCCGATCTGCACCTGGCTGAAGTCGAAATCCGCCAGATCCTGGATGGTCACCTGCTTGCCGCGAAAGGTGATGGTCTTGCCGGCGGAGCGGGCGCTGGCCAGGGGGTAAATGTTTCCGACCGGGAAATTGCGCTCCTCGAGGATGGCGAGCATGGTTTCGCCCACGGCGCCGGTGGCACCGACGACGGCGACATCATAAAGCTTGCTCATAGTAGTCTCCTGTTTGCGTTGAATACTGGGGCTGGCTCAGGCGTCCAGGGCGGCGAGTACCGCGGCGCCCATCTCGGCGGTGGACACCGCCAGCTGACCCGCGGTGGCGATATCCGCCGTGCGCAGGCCCTGGTCCAGCACGCGGCTGACCGCCTGCTCGATGGCCTCCGCCGCGGCGGGTTCCGCCAGGCTGTAGCGCAGCATCATGGCCACCGAGAGAATGGTGGCCAGCGGGTTGGCGATGCCCTGCCCCGCGATGTCCGGCGCCGAGCCGTGGCAGGGTTCGTACATGCCGCGACCGTCCTTGTCCAGCGAGGCCGAGGGCAGCATGCCGATGGAACCGGTGAGCATGGCCGCGGCGTCGGAGAGGATGTCACCGAACATGTTGCCGGTGACCAGCACGTCGAACTGCTTGGGTGCGCGCACCAGCTGCATCGCGGCGTTGTCGACGTACATGTGGCTGAGCTCGACGTCCGGGTACTCCTTGCCCAGCTCCTCCATGATTTCCCGCCACAACACCGTGACCTCGAGGACATTGCTCTTGTCTACCGAGCATAGACGACCGCCGCGCTGTTGCGCCAGGCGGAAGGCCAGGTGGCCGATGCGGCGGATTTCCGACTCGCGGTACACATAGGTGTTGAAACCTTCGCGCTCGCCGTTTTCCAGGGTGCGGATACCACGGGGCTCGCCGAAATAGATGCCGCCGGTCAGCTCGCGGACAATCAGGATATCCAGCCCGGCAACCAGCTCGGCCTTGAGGGAGGAAGCCTCCGCCAGCTGCGGGTAGAGCAGCGCGGGGCGCAGGTTGCCGAACAGCTCCAGCTCCTTGCGCAGGCCCAGCAGGCCGCGCTCCGGGCGCAGGTGCCGTTCGACCGAGTCCCACTTGGGGCCGCCCACGGCGCCGAGCAGGATGGCGTCCGCGGCGCGGGCCGCCGCCAGGGTCGCCTCCGGCAGCGGCGTGCCCTCGGCGTCGATCGCGTCGCCGCCGAGCAGGCCCTGTTCCAGGCTCAGCCCGAGGTCGAAGCGATCGTTCACCGCCTCCAGCACCTTGACCGCCTCGGCCATGATTTCCGGGCCGATGTAGTCCCCGGGCAATACCAGTATCCGTCTAGCCACGTGTCAGTGTCCTCTGTTGCCGGCGCCGAACAGCCAGGGCGCCTGTTGTTGCCAGCGCGCCTCGAAGCCGCGGATGGTTTCCGCACTCTCCAGGGTCACGCCGATGTCGTCCAGCCCGTTGAGCAGGCAGTGCTTGCGAAAGGCGTCCACCTCGAAGGTAAAGGCCTCGCCGGCGGGCGTGGTCACCGTCTGTGCCGGCAGGTCCACCTGTAGCTGGTAACCCTCGGTCGCGTACAGTTCGCGGAACAGCTGCTCCACCGCCGCCTCGCTCAGCACCACCGGCAGGATGCCGTTCTTGAAGCAGTTGTTGTAGAAAATGTCGGCGAAACTCGGCGCAATGATGCAGCGGAAGCCGTAGTCCTCCAGGGCCCAGGGTGCGTGCTCGCGGCTGGAGCCGCAGCCGAAGTTCTCCCGGGCCAGCAGCACGCTGGCGCCGCGATAGCGGTCCTGGTTCAGGGGGAAGTCCGGGTTCAGCGGACGCTGGCTGCAATCCTGCCCCGGCTGCCCTTCATCCAGGTAGCGCAGCTCGTCGAACAGGTTGGGGCCGAAGCCGCTGCGCTTGATCGATTTCAGGAACTGCTTGGGAATGATCAGGTCGGTGTCGACGTTGGCCCGGTCCATCGGTGCGGCGAGCCCGTCGAGTACGGTAAATGCTTTCATGCCAGCTCCTCCTCCAGGCGGCGCACGTCGACGAAGTGGCCGGCGACGGCTGCGGCGGCAGCCATGGCCGGGCTGACCAGGTGGGTGCGCCCCCCCATGCCCTGGCGGCCCTCGAAATTGCGGTTGGAGGTGGAGGCGCAGTGCTCCCCGGCCCCCAGCTTGTCGGCATTCATTGCCAGGCACATGGAGCAGCCCGGCTCCCGCCACTCCATGCCGGCCTCGATAAAGATGCGGTCCAGGCCCTCGGCCTCGGCCTGGGCCTTGACCAGCCCGGAGCCCGGCACCACCAGGGCCTGCTTGACCGACGCCGCCACCTTGCGGCCGCGCACCACCTTGGCGGCGGCGCGCAGGTCCTCGATACGGGAGTTGGTGCAGGAACCGATGAACACGCGGTCGGGCCGGATGTCGCGGATACGCATCCCCGGTGTCAGGCCCATGTATTCCAGGGCGCGCTGCACCGCGGCGCGGCGGGAGGCTGTGTCCTGGCTTTCCGGGTCGGGGAGCACGCCGTCGATCGGCAACACCATTTCCGGCGAGGTGCCCCAGGTCACCTGGGGCTGAATGTCTGCCCCGCGCAGCACCACCTCGCGGTCGAAGACCGCGTCGGGGTCACTGTGCAGGTCGGCCCAGGCACTGACCGCGGCGTCCCACAGTTCGCCCCGGGGTGCGCCCGGGCGGTCCTTCACATAGTCGATGGTGGCCTGGTCCACTGCCACCATGCCCATGCGCGCGCCGGCCTCGATGGACATGTTGCACAGGGTCATGCGCCCTTCCATGCTCATGTCGCGGACCACGTCACCGCCAAACTCGATGGCATAGCCGGTGCCGCCGGCGGTGCCGATCTCGCCGATGATGGCCAGGGCCACGTCCTTGGCGGTCACCCCCGGCTGCAGCTGACCGTCCACCCGCACCAGCATGTTCTTCATCTTCTTTTGCACCAGGCACTGGGTGGCCAGTACATGCTCCACTTCGGAGGTGCCGATGCCGTGGGCCAGGGCGCCGAACGCGCCGTGGGTCGAGGTGTGGGAGTCGCCGCAGACCACGGTCATGCCGGGCAGCGTGGCCCCCTGCTCCGGGCCCACGACGTGGACGATCCCCTGGCGCCGGTCATTGATCTGGATCTCGGTGATATCGAAGGCCAGGCAGTTGTCGTCCAGGGTCTGCACCTGCAGACGGGAAATCGGGTCGAGAATCCCGGCCACGCCGCCGGCGCGCTCGGCGCTCTCGGTGGGCACGTTGTGGTCGGGGACTGCCAGGTTGGCGTCGCGGCGCCAGGGCTGGCGGCCAGCCAGGCGCAGGCCTTCGAAGGCCTGGGGCGAGGTCACCTCGTGGATCAGGTGGCGATCGATGTAGATCAGCGCGGAGCCGTCGTCGCGCTGCTCCACCAGATGGTTGCGCCAGAGCTTGTCATACAGGGTCAGTGCGGCCATGCGCCCGTGTCCTCGTGTGCGGGAAAACACCTGCAGTTTACCGCTTGACCCATGGATAACTCAAATTTATTATTTTTATTCAATGCATTCCTTGGGGGAATCTAAAGCTGGATACCCAGAACCTTCAGACCTTCCTGCTGGTGGCGGAACAGGGCTCGTTTTCCCTCGCCGCGGAGCGCCTGCACCTGACCCAACCCGCCGTCAGCAAGCGCATCGCCCTGCTGGAGCAGCAGCTGCAGTGCAGCCTATTCGACCGCATCGGCCGGCATGTCAGCCTGACCGAGGCGGGCAGCGCCCTGCTGCCCCATGCGCGGCGGATCGTGCAACAGCTGGATCAGGCTACCCAGGCCGTGCGCGACCTCTCCGGCGGCGTTGCCGGGGAACTGCGCCTGGCCACCAGCCACCATATTGGCCTGCACCGACTGCCGCCGGTACTCAGTCGCTTCAGCCGGCACTATCCCGAGGTGCAGATCGATATCGATTTCCTCGACTCGGAGCACGCCTACGAATTGATCCAGCAGGGCAAGGTGGAACTGGCCGTGGTCACCCTGGCGCCCGGGGGAGACGGCAGCGTGATTGCGCGACCGGTCTGGCACGACCCCCTGTGTTTTATGGCGGCCCCGGATCACCCTCTCACCAGCGCGCCCCAACTGACCCTGGCGGCACTGGCCGACTTCCCCGCGGTACTGCCGGGACTCGGCACCTACACCGGGCAGATCGTTAAGGGCCTGTTCCGCCAGCACCACCTGGCACTGCAGGTCTCCATGGCCACCAATTACCTGGAAACCCTGCGCATGATGGCATCGGTGGGCCTGGGATGGACCGTGCTGCCGGCGAGCATGCTGGATGATTCCCTGCGCAGCCTGGAGGTGGAGGGCGTGGCCATGGCCCGCAGCCTGGGGACCATCTACCACCGCGGGCGAAGCCTGTCCCGGGCTGCCCAGGCCTTCCTGGCCACCCTGGAGGATGGCGCGGAGATGCCGCCTACTCCCCTGGCGGATCGCTGAGCAGGTCCGCCGTCGGACGCTCCCGCTTCCAGATGCCGGCATGATCGGGCAGATAGATGGTGCCATTGAAGCGCGCCACGACGCCGCTGGAACCCTCGATCAGCCCACTGCAGAAGCCAAAGCGGCGCTTGACGTCAACCTGCATCACCGTCGCCTCGAGCCAGTCGCCGAGGCGGCCGGCGCCGATGAAGTCCAGCGACAGGCTGATGGTGGGATTGCCGGCGCGCTCGCCGCGGGCGTGGTTGACCCCGGTGGCGGCCGTGATATCGGCCAGGGTGGCCAGCACCCCGCCGTGGCAGATGCCCATGATGTTGGCGTGGGCCTCGATGACGCGCAGGCCGAAGCGCACCCGGTCTCCTTCCAGGGAGCGATACAGGGGTTGCAGCACGTCGGTAAACCCGAGGCCTGTCGGCACGCGCTGGAAGCCCGCGGGGACCGCATCGCGCCCCGCACCCGCCTGTTGCTGTTCATATGCCGCCATGGCGACTCCTACACTGGGCTGCCGGTCATGCCACAGCCCTTGTCAGATTCAGAAAATCCCCATCTCCAGGCCGGTGGCAAAGGCCTCGCCCAGCTCCCGGGCCCGCTGCAGGGACGCCGCATCGGGCTCCCCGCGCACGATCAGCGTGTCCGTGGCCCGGGTCAGAGGGTAACCCGAGAGCATGGTCTCGGCCAGGCGCCGCGCGTTGCGCCCATCGTTGCCGGCGCTGATCACCATGGCGTAGGGAATCACGTGCTCCTGCGCCGACACCGGGTAGAAGGTGCGGTCGAGGAAGTCCTTCAGCCCGCCGCTCAGGCTGCCTGCATTCTCCGCGCCCACCAGCAACAGCCCGCGGGCGGCCAGCAGCTCGCGACTGCCGGCGTCCCAGCTGCGGGCCACACGGACCTCGCCGGCATCGGCAGCCAGCGCGCCCTGCCAGGCCGCGCGCGCCAGCGCCGCGCTGGCACCGCTCTGGCTGTAGTACACAATCAGCACATCGGCCTCCTTTGTCAGCGCGGCGCCCGCTGTGGACAACTCTGGGGGTAGCCTCTGGGCAAGCTGTCTTTATCCACGGCCCATCGGCGAGTTTCACGCAGAACATTAAGTCGATAAAAATTCTATTTATTAATAGCTTAAGTCAAATAGATAAGCCACTCTATTACTCGTGGAACAGCCCGCGGACCCGCTGCGCCACCCCCGCCGCTTTGTGGACAAGTTGGCGCAGGTGAGCCGATCACTGCCGCCGCGGCGGCCCCGACCGTGCCGGAGCCGTCCGGGATCGGCATCAGGCCGGCGCATACCGAATCCGCCAGCACTGGTGGATGCGCGGGTTGCGCTGGAAGTCCGGGTCCAGGGTTTGCCGGGAAATATCCTCGCAGTGGAATGCCGCCTCCAGTTCCGCCGCGAGCTTGAAGCCACGCCGGTTGTTGGAAAAGTAGAGGGTACCGCCGGGGGCGAGGCGCGCCATGGCCAGGCGCACCAGCTCCACCTGGTCGCGCAACACGTCGAAGGTGTCCGCAACCTGGCGCGAGTTGGAAAAGGACGGCGGGTCCAGCAGGATCAGGTCGAAGGTGTCGCGGTTTTGCCCCAGCCAGGCCAGGCAGTCGACACGCTCCAGGCGATTGCGGCTTTCATCCAGGCCGTTGTGGGCCAGGTTCTTGCGCAGCCAGCCCAGGTAGGTGTTCGAGAGGTCCACGCTGGTGGTCTGTCGCGCGCCGCCCAGGGCCGCGTGTACGGTCGCGGTACCGGTGTAGCAGAACAGGTTGAGGAAGCGCTGCCCGGCCGCCTCCCGGGCGAGGCGCAAGCGCAGTGGACGGTGATCGAGGAACAGGCCGGTGTCCAGGTAATCGGTGAGATTGACCAGCAGGCGCGCCTGCCCCTCGCGCACGGAGAGTAGCTCGCCGCGGTGGTCCTGACGGGTGTATTGCTCGCTACCGCGCTGGCGCTGGCGCGTCTTGAACACGATGCGCGCCGGGGGCACCCCGAGGGCCACCGGCAGGGCCTGGCGCACCTCTTCCCGGTGCAGCTCGGCCTGGGCCTCGGAGACCGAGCGCGGGGCCTGGTATTCCGCCACATGCACGTGATCGCCGTAGAGGTCCACTGCCACGGCGTACTCGGGCATGTCGGCATCGTAGAGGCGGTAGGCCTCGATGCCCTCGCGCTTGACCCAGGATGCCAGCTTGCGCCGGTTCTTGCGCAGCCGGTTGGCAAACATCTCCGCACCGGGAGTCAGTGCGGCTGGCGTCGCCTCCGCGCCCGTGCCTGGCGCCTCGCTCGCGGCGTGCGCTGGAGCCGCGCCACGTCCCGGGCTTGCTTGCCGGGGTGGCGGCTCGTCGATCCGCGCGGCGGTCAGGGCCTCGTCGGGGCGACGGTCGCTGAGGCGGTTGTCCTGCAGGTCAAACAGCAACACCTGTGAGGCCATGGCCCCGTTCCACAATTTGTACTGCTTGTGACTGCGCAGGCCGGTGGCGCGTCCGAGGGCCGCATCGGCGGTGAAGATGGCCGCCTGCCAGCCGGGAAATTCGCGCAGCATGCACTCACCCAGTTCCCGGTAGAGGTAGGCCAGGCTGGACCGCTCTCCCAGCCGTTCGCCGTAGGGCGGGTTGCACACCAGCAGCCCGATTGGCAGTTCTCGATGGGTTGGTTTTTTCAATTTTGACAGTGGCTTGCAGCTGACTCTTACGACCTTCTCGAGGCCGAGGGCGGCGACGTTTTCCTGCGCCCGCCGGACCACCGCGGGGTCGGCGTCGTAGCCGCGGATTTCCGGCAACTGGGCGCCCAGGCCGCGATCCGCCCGCTGGCGGGCGTCCTGCAGCAGCACCTCCCACTGCCGCGGCTGGTGGCCGCGCCAGGCGCTGAAACCCCAGTGCCGGCGCCCGAGGCCGGGGGCGATATCCGCCACCATCATCGCCGCTTCCAGCAGCAGCGTACCCGACCCGCACATGGGGTCGATCAGCGCGCCGCCGCGGGCCGCCATGCCCGGCCAGTCAGCCCGCAACAGAATGGCCGCGGCCAGGTTTTCCTTCAGCGGCGCCTCGCCGGCCTTGAGGCGGTAGCCGCGCCGGTGCAGGCTGCCGCCCCCCATGTCCAGGGCCAGCAGGGTGCCCTGCTTGCCGAGGCGGACATTGAAGCGCAGGTCGGGCTTCTGCCGGTCCACGGTGGGTCGCTCGCCGAGGCTCGCCTGGAACCAGTCGACGATGGCGTCCTTGCTGCGCTGGGCGCCAAAGCGGGTGTTGCGGATGTCCGGGCTCTCGCCGCTGAAGTCGATGGCAAAGCGCTGCCGCGGGCTCATGATGGCACCCCAGTCGACCTCCCGCAGTCCGCGGTAGAGACCGTCGGCATCGGTGGCGGCAATCTGCGTCAGTGGCAGCAGGATCCGGTTGGCCAGGCGCGACCAGAGGCAGGCGCGGTAGCCCAGGGCCAGGGGCCCGGCGAAGTGCACGCCGGCCACCGTTTCCCGGGCCTCGCTGGCCCCCAGGGCGCTCAGCTCCTCGGCCAGCAGCTGCTCCATGCCCTTGGGGCAGGTGGCGAACCAGGCCCGGGACGCGCCGGGCGCCGGTGTCGCGGAATGCTCTGTCACGTCAATCGGTCTCCTGTGGTGATTCGAGTTCGAGGGCCAGTATCCGGCCGAGAATATCCCGCCATTCCGCGTACTGGCTCGACAAGCTGCCGCTGAGCCGGTAGACGCGGCCGTCCACCGACAGCACGGTGGGGCGGACTTCGTTGACAAAGCCGCGGGCCAGCTCTTCCAGGTCCTGTTCCTGAATGCGGCTCCAGCGGAAGGCATTGTAGGCCTGCTCCATGGCGGCGTAGCTGCCGGGGGGGCCGGCGGCCTCGCGCTCCGGCAGGCGGGCGCGATAGCCGGCCCGGTACTGCGACTGCTCGCGGGTGAACTGCCGCCAGAGGTCGTAGGCGGGCTGCAGGGCCTCCGCCAGCTCGAGGTATTGCTCATCCACGGTGTCGACAAACAGGAATTCCCGGTCGCGGATCATCTGCACCCGGGCCAGCATGGGGTCGTCCGCCGCGGGCAGGCGGCGCAGTTGCCACTCCCCCGCCGCGCCCCGGGCGAGATAATCCTCGAAGGCGCCCGGCAACAGGCTGGCGGCATAGCGCAGGGTCGCCACCCGGGGCAGTTGCGCGAGGGACGCCGGAGGCTGTGCTGCCCGGGCCGCCAGCAGGTCATTGGCCGCGGCGCGGTAGAGGTCGGCGAAGGGGTCACGCCCGGGGGCCACGGGGTAGTCCCCGGCGGTGCTGATGTCGTGGTAGGTGGTATCCAGCCAGACCCGGCCGCGGGCATCCTCGGCGTGCAGGGCGAGCACCAGGCGCTCTCCGTCGCTGTGCAGGATGCGGCCGCTCACCTGGAGGTGGGCGCTGGTCCGGGCATCCGGTTGCACCCGCACCGCGCCCCAGGCGCCGCTGGCCTCGAGGGCCTGGCGCAGGCGAACCGGCAGCAGGCGGGTCTCGTGGCGGCGAATGCCGGGGAACACCCCGTCGGCCGCGGTGGCCTCCTCCGCCAGGCCCGCCTCGAAGACCACCAGCCCGACATCCAGCAGTGGTGTCGGCGCTGTGTCGCGCACCTGCAGGACCACCTCACCCACCGGCGGCGGCCAGTTGTCGGCGAGGTCGGCCTGCGGCGGCGACACCGGCCCCGGGGCGGCGCAGCCGGCAAGGCAGAGCAGGAGCAGACTCAGGGCGAGGCGGCGGTGGTACATACCTTGCCTCGGGTGATGGTCTGCTCGCAGTGATACCCGGCGGCCTCGGGGTCGAAGCGCTGGTAGACGCGGCTGACGGTAAAGGGGGCGGAGACCTGACGGGAGCTCAGGCTGGTGGCCACGTGCAGCCAGTCACCCGCCGGGCCCAGGGTAAAGCGGTAGTGAATACTGAGCCCCTCGGGCAACTGGATGCTGTGCACGTACTGGTGGCCGTCCCAGCCACAGCGCTCCGCGCCCAGCATGTCGCGGCGCAGGGGCGCGCTGCCACTGCCGGTGTCACAGCGCAGGGTAAAGTCGTTCTCCCGGTGAATGCGCAGGCGCTCGCTGTCCTGCTCGATGTTCAGCAGGGGGCTGCCGCTGACCTTGTCCGCCATGCGCGCCAGGGCGATGATCGCCTCGCCGCGATCGGACACCCCGCCGACCGAGGCAGCGAGCACCGGTCCGCGCCCGTCCATGTCGGCCCGGGCGCGGCGCTCGGCCTGCTCGCGCAACTCCCGCAGGAGCACATTGACACGCTGCTGCAGATTGTCGCTGCGACCGTAGTCCAGCGACCAGTCCCCGGCCAGGTTCACCCCGGCATGGGGGGTGGCGGACAGCCCTCCCCCGCCGCTGGCACAGGCGGTGAGGCAGGCAAGGGCAATCGGCAAAAGCAGGCGCGTCGTCATCAGGCGCGCAGTGTAACCCAGCCCGCGACCGGGGCAGAGCCCCGACTCAGGTAAAAAGCCCCTCGCCCCGGGCCAAGCCCCGGCCGATGATCTCGAGCTGCTGCCCGGCACCGCCGAGCACCATTTCCTGGTAGCGCAGCCACTGGCAGTAGCGCCACAGCGGGTAGTCGCGGTCAATGCCGGTGCCGCCGTGGACATGCTGGGCGGCGTAACTGAGCCGGTGACCGGTATCCGCGGCGACCACCGCGGCCATGCGGGTCTCCAGCTCGGCGTTCTCCCCGGCAGCGAGCCGGGAGATCGCCTGCCAGCTGGTGAGGCGCAGGCATTCGACGTCGATAAAGGCGTCTGCCAGGCGATGACCGACCGCCTGGAAGGTGGCTACCGGCACGCCGAACTGGTGGCGCTCGCTGGTGTAGCCGGCACTCATGCGCAGCACCCGCTCGGCGGCGCCCAATTGCTGCACGCAGAGCCCGGCGCGCAGGCGCAGGCGCACCCAGTCCCACAGCGCGTGCGCCTCCTCCCGGCACACCACCCGCTCCAGGGGCAGTGCGACGCCCTCCAGCGCCAGTGCCGCCTGGGGCTCGAAATGCGTCAGCTGCAGGGGTGTCAGTGTCAGGCCCGGGCTGTCCCGGTCCAGCAGCACCACCGCCAGCTCACCCTGCAAGCGCACCGGCAACAGCAGGTGGTCGGCCTGGGCCGCCCAGGGCAGGGCCGGATAGCTGCCGGAAAGGCGGATTTCGCCGTCCTGCAGCTCCGCCTGCAGGGTGGTTGGGGGCGCATCCGCGGCCTGCCAGAAGGCGCCGGTGAGGAGGCGCTCCCCGCGGCAGGCCGCCGGCAGTATCGCCGCCTGCAGGGCCGGGGTGGCGTAGCGCTGCAGGGGTAGCAGACCGGTCACCGTGTGGGCCAGTGCCGGCACCGGCGCCAGACTGTGCCCCACCGCCTCCAGCAGCAGGCAGAGCTCGACCAGGCCCTGGCCGCTGCCCCCCAGCACCTCGGGCACCGCCACACCCGGCAGCCCCGCATCACACAGGGTTTGCCAGAGGCCGGCATCAAAGCGCAGGTCGCGGAACTCGTCGTAGCGGGCGAGCCCCGTTGCCTCGACGCCCTCTTCACAGATGCGCCCCGCCAGCTCGCGGATGGCGGCCTGGGTATCGCTGAAGGCAAAGTCCATTCTGCTTCTCCTCTCAGCGGCCCGACCGGGGCATCCAGAGCCCGGCCGCCGCGATGATGTCGCGCTGGATTTCGTTGGCCCCACCGCCGAAGGTGATGATCGAGGCGGTGCGATAGAGGCGTTCCAGGCGGCCGCCGACGGCGTTGGCACCCGGGCTGCCGGCCCGCTGCAGCGCCGCGGGACCCACCACCTCCCCCAGCAGGCGGAAGATCTCGATAAAGGCCTCGGAGCCAAACACCTTGATGGCCGAGGCCTCGGCCATGCCCAACTGCCCGGTGCTCATGGCCCAGCTCTGCTTGTAGACCATCAGCTTCATGCACTCGATCAGGGTGCGGCAGCGGGCCAGGTGTTGCTGCACCCAGGCCTGCTCGATGACGCGGCCACCGCTGGCCGCGTCGGTTTCGGCGGCCCAGTGATGCACGGCGTTGAACAGTTCGGACACCGGGCCGAAATTGATCAGGCTGAGGCGCTCCCGGTTGAGCTGCCCGGTGATCAGCTTCCAGCCCCCGTTCAGCTCGCCCACCCGGTGGGCGTCGCTGACCCGCACGTTGTCGTAGAAGGTCGCGTTGGTGCGGACACCGCCCAGGGTATGCACCGGGCGGCAACTGAAGCCGGGGTCGCTGGTGGGAACCAGGAACAGGGAAATGCCCTTGTGCTTGCGGCCGGCGTCGGCGTCGGTGCGCGCCGCCAGCCAGATGTAGTCGCTGAAGTGGGCCAGGGAGGTCCACATTTTCTGACCGTTGATGACCCAGCCGTCGCCGTCGCGCTCGGCGCGGGTGCGCAGGGCGGCGAGGTCGGTGCCGGCCTCGGGCTCTGAGTAGCCGATGGCAATCACCAGCTCGCCGCGCAAGATGCGCGGGACCAGGGTTTCCTGCAGCCAGGGGTTGCCGTGTTCCGCCAGCATCGGCCCCACGGATTCCGTGGTCAGGAAGGGGAAGGGATAGCCCGCGCGCATCACCTCCTCGACGAAAATGAACTGCTCCAGGGGGCTGAGCCCGCGCCCGCCCAGGGACTCCGGCCAGCCCAGGCCTATCCAGCCGTCCTCCCCCATGCGCCGCAGTGCCTCGCGCCAGAGCGGGCCTCCGCCCTCCCCCATGTCGCGCTCGCATTCGGCCCGCAGCGCCGGCGTCATCAGCCCGGCAAAGTAGCCCCGCAATTCGTCGCGCAGCGCGCGCTGGGCGGCGTTGAAACGGATATCCATGCGCATTCCTCCCGCTGTCTGACGCATCCTAGCCCGGGCCACCCCGCTGTCGCAGCAGGCGCGGGGGCCAGATTCGCTGTCGAAAATGTTCAATGCCCCGCAGCATGCGCGGACGGTTCACTGCGCTGGACCACGGCTGTGGGGCCGGCAGTGCATAATGCCCCCTCAGACAAGCAATCGGAGTCCATAATGAAAATAGGCGTCTGTCTTCCCTACATGAAAGCCGATCTCGACCGGGCGACGTACCTGGAGTGGTTCCGGCGCATCGACCAGGGCCCCTTCGACAGCCTCTCCTGCGGCGAGCGGGTGCACGGCCCCACGGTGGACATGCGGGTACTGCTGGCGGCAGCCGCGGCCTGCACCGAACGGGTGGAGATCACCCCGACACTCTACGTGCTGCCCATGCACAGTGCCGCCCGGGTGGCCAAGGAGGTCGCCTCCCTGCAGCTGCTGGCCCCGGGGCGGGTGAACCGGGTCTGCGTCGGTTACGGCGGCCGCGAGAAGGACTACGCCGCGCTCGAGGCCCCCTTCGAGGGTCGCTACGGCCGCATGGACCGGCAGGTGGAGGCGCTGCGGCGCGTCTGGCGGGGCGAGGAAATCATCGAGGGCGGCGGGCCCATCGGGCCGCGCCCGGAACAGCCGGAGGGCCCGGAGCTGCTCGCTGGCGTGCTCGGCCCCAAGAGTATCCGCCGCTGCATGCGCTGGGCCAACGGCCTCTATGCCTGGTCGGGCAACGGCGAACGCGGCGAGCTGGAGAGTGCCTTTCAGCGCGCCGACCAGGCCTGGGACGAGGCCGGCCGCGGCGGCCGCCCCTACCGCCTGGGGGGCTTCTGGTGCAGCCTGGCGGACAATGCCCAGCAGCGCCTGCACGACTACGTCTACGACTACCTGGCCATCGCCGGCCACGAGATCGCCGAGTGGATGGCCAATTCGGTCAGCCGCAGTAGCCCCGACGCGGTGCGCGAGGGCCTGGACAATGCCGAGGCCGCGGGCTGCGAGGAGGTCTTCCTGGTACCGGCGACCGCCGACCTCGCCGAAATTGACCGCCTGGCCGAGGTAGTCGCCGCGCGCCGCTGACCGGCGCGCTCACCCGGCCTGTCCCCGAAACTCGCTCGCCGGGGTCGCCTCGCACCGCCGCTCACAGCGGGCCGCCCGGTAGTATTACTACCGGTTTCCCGGTTCGGCGGGGCGGGCCCCGGGAAAAATCCCCCCGGACCGGTAGTTTGACTACAAGCTACTGTTTCACAAGGCATTTTTACTCCCGGCAGCCGGGTGGCTGGGGTATACTCCCGCGGTCCTTTCGGGCAGCCACCCATTCCATGCAAGCGGAGACACCATGGCCAAACGCGTTTACCTGTTCAACGAAGGCAGCAAGGACGATCGCGACCTGCTCGGCGGCAAGGGCGCCAATCTGTGCGAGATGACTTCCCTGGGCCTGCCGGTCCCCTACGGCTTCGTCATAACCACGCCGACCTGCCGCGAGTTTTTCGAGGCGGGCAACCAGCTGCCGCGCCTGCTGGAACAGGAATACCGGGTGGCCCTGGACCTGGTGGAAAAGAAAATGGGCGCCCGCTTCGGTGACCCGGAGAACCCCTTGCTGTTCTCCGTGCGCTCCGGGGCGCCGGTGTCCATGCCGGGGATGATGAACACCATTCTCAACCTGGGCATGAACGACGAGATTGCCGCTGGCCTGGCGCGCCGCACCGACAACCCGCGCTTTGCCTACGACAGTTACCGGCGCTTTATCCAGATGTTTGCCGACGTGGTGCTCGGCGCCGACGGCGAACAGTTCGAGCACGAGATCGAGACATACAAGGCCGCCCACGGCAAGCAGACCGACGTCGACATGACCGCCGAGGACTGGCAGGCCATCATCGCCATTTACAAGACCCTGGTGGACTTCCCCGAGGACCCCTTCGAGCAGCTGCGCCTGGCGGTGGAGGCGGTATTCCTGTCCTGGCACACCCCGCGCGCCCACGTCTACCGGGAGATGAACAACATTCCCGACAGCCTGGGCACGGCGGTCAACGTGCAGGCCATGGTCTTCGGCAATTTTGGCGACACCTCCGGCTCCGGTGTGGCCTTTACCCGCAACCCCTCCACCGGTGAGCCCGAATTCTTCGGCGAGTTCCTGTTCAACGCCGCCGGCGAGGACGTGGTGGCGGGTATCCGCACCCCGCTGCCGGTGGCCGCCCTGGAGGAGCGCCTGCCCGAGGCCTACCAGGAGCTGTTCCGCATCCAGGCGATTCTGGAAAAGCACTACCGTGACATGCAGGACCTCGAGTTCACGGTCCAGGAAGGTGTGCTCTACATGCTCCAGACCCGCAGCGGCAAGCGCACCGGGCGCGCCGCGGTGCGGATTGCCGTGGACATGGTCAACGAGGGCCTGATCAGCGAGAGCGAGGCCCTGATGCGGGTCTCGCCGGAGCACGTGGAGGCCTTCCTGCACCCGATGGTCGACCCGGAGAAAAAGACCGAGGTGGTCGCCACCGGCCTGCCCGCCAGTCCCGGCGGCGCCACCGGGCGCGTGGTCTTCTCCGCCGACGAGGCGGTCGAGGAGGCGGCCAAGGGCCACAGCGTGGTGCTGGTGCGCCGGGAGACCACCCCCGAAGACATCCACGGCATGAAGGTGGCCGCCGGCATCCTCACCGAGCTGGGCGGCATGACCTCCCACGCGGCGGTGGTGGCCCGGGGCATGGGGGTCTGCGCCATCACCGGGGCCGGCGGTCTGCGCATCAACTATGCCGAGGGCACGGCGACCACCGCCGGCGGTGTGGTGATTCACCGCGGCGATGTGATCACTCTCGACGGCACTGCCGGCGAGGTGATGCTGGGGGACGTGCCCAAGACTGAAGCCAGCTCCAGCGAAGACTTCCAGACCCTGCTGTCCTGGGCCGACCAGCACCGCCGCCTGAAGGTGCGCGCCAATGCCGAAACCCCCGAGGACGCCGCCAAGGCCCGGGAACTGGGTGCCGAGGGCATCGGCCTGTGCCGCACCGAGCACATGTTCTTCGAGGCGGAGCGCATCGACGTTATGCGCGGGATGATCCTGGCGGAGACCCGCGAGGAGCGCCAGGGCTTCCTCGACCGCCTGCTGACCTTCCAGGAAGACGACATGCTGGCCCTGTTCCGGGTGATGAACGGCCTGCCGGTCACCGTGCGCCTGCTGGATCCGCCGCTGCACGAGTTCCTGCCCCACGACGAGGCGGACATGCGTTCCCTGGCCGAGCGCCTGGGCAAGCCGGTGGAGAAAATCCGCGAGATCACCGCCAACCTCAGCGAAGTCAACCCGATGCTGGGCTTCCGCGGTTGCCGCCTGTCCATCGTCTACCCGGAAATCACCGAGATGCAGGTGCGGGCGATCATCGGCGCCGCGGTGCGCGCCACCGAAGAGGGCCTCAAGCCGCTGCCGGAGATCATGATCCCGCTGGTGGTCAACGTGCGGGAAATCCGCCTGATCAGCGAGATCATCGACCGCGGCATCCAGGCGGTGATGCAGGAGAAGCACATCTCCATCCCCTACAAGATCGGCACCATGATGGAGACACCGCGGGCCACCCTGGGGGCGGATCGCCTGGCGCCGGAAGTGGAGTTCATGAGCTTCGGCACCAACGACCTGACCCAGATGACCTACGGCTTCTCCCGCGACGACGTCGGCAAGTTCCTGCCCCAGTACCTGGACAAGAAACTGGTGGAGAGCGATCCCTTCGTCTCCCTGGACCAGCGCGCCGTGGGCCGCCTGATGGAAATGGCGGTGCACGAGAGCCGCGCGCGCAAGCCGGGTATCAAGTACGGCATCTGCGGCGAGCACGGCGGCGACCCGCGTTCGATCCAGTTCTGCCACGACCTGGGCCTGGACTACGTTTCCTGCAGCCCCTTCCGGGTGCCGGTGGCGCGCATCGCCGCGGCCCAGGCCAGGGTGCGCCGGGAGCTGGGCCTGTGATATAAAGAGCGGAGGCAAAGGGCAGGCTCCCTTTTCGCGATGGGGCCTGTCCCCTTTTCCTCCAAGGCCTGGTGAGGTGAATGAGCAAGGATAATTGGAAGGTCTTCGACCTGGCGGAGATTCGGCAGCGGCTCAAGGGCCAGCCGGTGGAATACCAGGAATTTCTCAAGGTGCCCGCACTCAGCTGCGGGCTCTACCGTCTGGTCGCGGGCAGCCGCGACATGCAGGCGCCCCACGACGACGACGAAGTCTACCTGGTGCTGGAAGGTCGCGCGCGCATGCGCCTGGGCGACGAAGCCGAGAAAGTGGTCGGCCCCGGCGCACTGCTCTATGTGAGCGCCACCACCGAGCACTCCTTCTTCGAAGTCGAGGAAGACATGCTGCTGCTGGTGTTCTTTGCCAGCAACAACTGAGTGATAGCGCGCACCACTGAATCCGGGTTGCGCTAGCCGCCCCCGATCGCCAGTGGGCGCGCCTCGACGCCCTCCCCCAGGATCATCGCCCAGAGCTCGCCCGCACGCTCGCGGCCACCCTCGCGCTGGGTGAGCCACTCCACGTGCGCGTCCGCTTCGGCATTCGGCCGCAGGCGGATGCTCCACAGCGGGCGAATCTCGTTCGGCAGCATGGAGTAGCGCACGTCCATGACCTGCTGCGGGTCGCGCGGGTCCAGTGCCACGTAGCCGTTGCTGAACCAGGTGAAACGCGCCAGATCCCGTGCCTGCTGGGAGTCGGGGTCGAGCCAGGGCAGGTCCCGCTCCGGCGCCAGTTTCGGCACCGATTCCCCCGGATACCAGCGCGGCGTGGGCCAGATCCGCAGGCCGTCGACATGAAAGGCCTGCGGAGTCTCGTAGACCACCTTCCACACCAGCAGATTGCCAAAGCCGGGTTTGGCCTCCAGCCGCAGGACTTGGTGGCCGCGCTGTTGCGCCAGCACCGTGCCCAGCTCCACCGCGGTGTCCCGGGCCTGCCAGCCCAGGGCCAGGTAGCACGCGGCCCAGGCGACGCCCAGGCGCGCCAGCCAGGGCTGTCGGCGCCTCGCCGCCAGCACCACCAGTGCCAGCAACGGCAGGGTAAACAGGGGGTCGATGATGGAGATGCTGTTCCAGGCGAAGCGCTGATCGCTGAAGGGCCAGAGCAAGAGAGTGCCGTAGGTGGTGCAGGCATCGAGCAGGCCGTGGGTGGCATAACCCAGGGTGCAGAACAGCAGGCTCTGGCAGAAGCGCAGGCCACCGCGGCGACCGATCAGCGGGTGCAGCACCAGGGCGCAGAGCAGGCCACCCACGGGAATGAAGACCAGGGCGTGGGTGAACTGGCGGTGGTACTCGAGAAACAGCAGGGGATCGCTGCTGGAGCGAATCAGCACATCCAGGTCCGGTGCCATGCCCCCGAGCAGGCCCAGGATGGCCGCCACGACAACCTGTCGCGGCCGGGCGGAGGACTGCGGTACGACGGCGCCGACGACGCCCTGGGTCAAGGGATCCACTGCTGCTCTCCTGTCTCTGACTCTGCCATTATCCGGTTTTTCCCGGCTTTTTGCTCGCTTGTCGGTGGCACTGGTTTACACTGGCGGCCAGTGTCAATGGCACGTCACCAACAGGGAGAGCATTGCCCATGTCTATGCGAATCATCAGCAGTCTGTGCCTCGCCGCGCTCGCGGCGGGCTGTACCGTCAACCCCTACACCGGCAACCAGCAGGCCAGCAAGGCCGCGACCTATGGCGCCGGTGCCGCCGTCGCTTGCGCCCTGGTAGGTTCGATCGAATCCTCCAAGTGGGCCCGCAATGCCGCCCTCGGCTGCGGCCTGGCGGGCGCCGGGGTCGGCGCCTACATGGATGTGCAGGAGGCCAAGCTGCGCCAGCAGCTGGAGGGAACCGGCGTGCGGGTCAGCCGCGAGGGCGACAATATCCGCCTGATCATGCCCGGCAACATCACCTTCGCCACCAACTCGCATACGCTGCGCAGCGAGTTCTACCCGGTGTTGAACTCGGTCGCCGAGGTGGTGACCAAGTATCCCGACACGACGCTGCGGGTCAGCGGACACACCGACAACACCGGGGGACGCGCCCTCAACCAGGAACTCTCGGAACGCCGCGCGGGTAGCGTGGCCGACTACCTGGTCACCCGGCAGGTGGACCGCTCGCGGATGCTGGTGGAAGGCCGCGGCTTCGAGGAGCCGATCGCCGACAACAGCAGCGAAGCCGGACGCGCGCAGAATCGTCGCGTCGAACT
>CERN01029164.1_pt1 | contig 98976 bp, 79 predicted proteins | sample 530761 | NCBI WGS metagenome assembly CERN01 (sample SAMEA2620947, study PRJEB7988) | marine metagenome | isolation source: saline water (ENVO:00002010), including | reverse complement strand
AAGGAACCACACAATGGCAAACGCACTTGGATATGTCTCTGAGACAAAAACCGGCTTCGAAGGCGCCCTCGCAATGATGAACCTCACAAGCCCGATCCGCATCGAGAAGAACGCGGAGAAAGCGGCCGAAGGCCAGCCCGACTACCGCATCTTCGCCGGAGAAACCTCGACGGAAATCGGTGGAGGCTGGATGCGCAAGGCAAAGGCATCGGGACGCGATTATGTCTCGATCACTCTCGCGGATCCGCAGATCGGCCCGCGCAAGATCTACGCAAATCTCGCCCCTGTCAAAGGCAAGAAAGGCCGCCACGTGATCCTCTGGAACCCGCGGGACTAGGTTTCAATTCCATTGCCACGGAGCCGCTCCGGAGACCTCTCCGGGGCGGCCTTTGCCGTGTCCGCGCATGGTAAACCAGCAGGGGGAAAACGCGCCCTGGGCATTTTCCCTCTCCAGAAAGCGGCAGCCCTGGCCAAGGATTTGTCATCGCACGAAACGAAAAGGAGTGGCGAAGGATGACGAAAGACAAGCGACAGGAAAAGACCGATGATGGCTGGCCGGAGCTGCTCAGCGTTGAAGAAGCGGCGAGGTTTCTGCGGCTGAAACGCTCAACGCTCGATCATTACCGATGTGAAGGACGCGGGCCCGTTTATCGCAAGCATGGGGCGCGCGTCTTCTATCCCAAGCCCGGGCTCATGAAATGGTCAGAGCGCCATGCGTATATCTCGACCTCGCAGCGTCTCCCGAAACCCGAATGAAATATCCCGTCCTTTGGATAACCGGGGCAGGGCTTTGTCTTGCCCTGTTTGGCGGTCTGTTTGATCCTGAAGATTACCTGATCTGGAACCGGACAGGCAGCGCCCCCGAAGGGCTCTACTGGCGGAGCAATGTCCCATTCACCCCTGGCCGATGGGTCATTGTCTCGGCCAGGAGCGCGGACGCGCAGTGGGCAGAAGCGCAGGGGTTTGTCGGCAGGGACTGGCCGCTCCTGAAGCGGATTGCGGGCATTGCCGGAGATGAAATCTGCCGGCATGGCCAGATGATATCGATCAATGGTGACACTGTTGCCAGCGCGCATCTCGTCGACGCTTCCGGCCGGGTTCTTCCGGATTGGGCGGGCTGTATGTGTCTCTCGGAGACGGACGCTTTCCTGCTGAATGCGCATCCGGATTCGCTCGATGGCCGGTACTTCGGGGCGACAAAACTGGAAGACCTGGACGGCGTCGCGTTACCGCTTTTTACGCTCAAAGACTGAGAGGGACGGCAGGCGGATGCAAAGCGCGGCTAAGGCATGCATGGATATGAGAAGCGGACCCGGTAGGGCAAGATATAAGGATGTGCGTACACGCCCATCCAGGTCATTGTCTGCACATCATTTTTTCGTATGCCTTTGCAGGCAATCGATACAGACTGAATGTCGTCATGCTTCTGAATACATGCGCGATTTTCTGTCATACGCCGGAAGAGCCGGTCCGTGAGCGGGCAGGATGATTTTACACCCAGACTGGGCCGCCTGCGCGACCTCGGCGCAGGCAGTATCAGGCGCGGATCTTCAGCCATACGGAAGGTCGCTGCCCGGCTGAATGCGCGTGCCGCTCCGACCGGATTTCGGGGGAGGCATATCGGACGCGGAAATGGCGCCCTTCCGTCTGCCGCGCGGACACCTCGCGGCTTTGCGGCGCGGCACATGCGACGGGTCACCGTGAAAGTGCATATAGCACGGGCAGGGCGCGTCGGTGGCAGGCAGGCCTTTGGCGCGCATGTCCGCTATGTCCAGCGCGACGGGGTCAACCGGGACGGCAGGCAAGGCCAGCTCTATGACCGGGACGGTGAACGCGCCGATGGCAAGGCGTTTCTGGAGCGCAGCAGCGAGGATCGCCATCAGTTCCGGTTCATTGTGTCGCCAGAGGATGGCACGGCACTCGGGGACCTTAAGGCGACCACACGCCAGCTGATGAAACAGATGGAACAGGATGTCGGCACGCCGCTCGACTGGGTAGCGGTCGATCACCACAATACCGGCCATCCCCACAGTCATGTCATCGTGCGAGGACGCGGTGCAGACGGCGCAGATCTCGTCATCGCGCCGGACTATCTCATGAAGGGGCTTCGCGGACGGGCGCAGCAGGTCGTGACCGAGACCCTCGGGCCCCGCCGCGACATGGACATTGCAAATGCTGTGCGCCGTGAGGTCGGTCAGGACCGGTTTACGGGGCTGGACCGGGAACTCTCAAATCTGGCGCAGGGCGGGGAGGTAGCGGTCGTGGGCGCGAGCGGATCAGCTGACCGCTTCCGACAGGCGCTGCACCGGCAACGCATGAGGCATCTTGAGGGCCTCCATCTCGCTGAGAAGACGGGGCAGGCGACATGGCGTCTGAAACTTGGTTGGGAAAAGGCCTTGCAGGCCATGGGGCGTCGCGGCGACATCATCCGGTCCTTGTCGGCGGGCCTCTCTCCCGAGCATGCATCTGTCGGGGTCCGGTTTCTGGAGGAGCGAGGTGCAGATCGCGCGCCGTTTTCCGGCGTGGTGCTTTCGCAAGGTCCTGTCGATGAGCTACGCGATACGCGCTTTCTGATCGTCGAAGATGTGAAAGGGTCGGCCTGGTATGTTCCTGCACGCAACCTGGGTCCGGGTGAGATGCCAACCAAAGGCGCGGTTGTTGAGGTCGGCGACATGCGGGCTGAGGCCCGGAAGGCAGATCATGTGATCGCGGGCATCGCGGAGCGGTCGGGCGGGCTCTATTCTGACGCGGTGCATCTGGCGGAAGATCCGGTATCCTCTTCAGCTTACCGGCTGGCATACAAGCGACGCCTGGAGGCGCTTCGCAGGTCAGGGATTGCCGACCGGCGGGCGGATGGGGTCTGGGAGATTCCGCATGACTATCTTGAGCGGGCAGCTGCGTTCGAGGCTACCAAAGGAGACGTGTCGGTGCGGGTGCGATCATGGATGGCGCTGGAAAGCCAGGTGAACGCACGGGCGCTGACCTGGCTGGACGGTGTCGACGCTGCGGGGGATGGGGAGCTGTCCGAACGGGTCGTGGCCGCCAGACGTGCGCGTCTTGCGTTCCTTCAGCAGGAAGGTTTGCTCGGACCGGATGCGCAAGAACTCTCAAACGCAGCGCGGGTCCAGTTGAGATCAGAGGAACTGGATAGGGCAGGGGCGCGTGAAGCTGGACGCTCGGGGCGCGCGCAGGTGACGGCTGGCGATGGTCAGGCCTTTGAAGGGAAATTTGAGCGGACGATGGATCTTGCTCAGGGGCGCATGGCGCTTGTTGGAAACGAAAAGGCATTCGCCCTGGTGCCATGGCGACATGATCTGGAACGCTATCGGGGACAGAGCCTCATACTGGAGCAAAGGGCTAAGGGAACGGGATGGACACTCCAGCCCGGAAGGGCACGCGGTATATCGAGATGAGTGAAAGGTCGGTCTGGTGGTCTGCTTAGGTCAGCTTTGTAATTCGTCCTGAACAATGCGAGGACGTCTCTCAATGAGGGCCAGCAATACCCTTGCCGGACCGTCTGGCCTGCGCCGTCCTTGCTCCCAGCCTCGTAAGGTCCCGACCGCCACGCCAATACTCCTGGCAAACTCTGCTTGTGAGAGGCCGGCGCGGGCGCGGATCGCGACCACATCCGGCTCCGGGACGTCAACCTGATGGACGCGCGCTCCTACATCCTTGCCTTTGGCGTGGGCCAGGGCGTCTTCAAGGCCTTGCTTGATGCTCTTATATGCGTCGCTCATTTTCTGGCTCCATAGGTTTCCGCGATCAGATCGCAGAGCTTAATGAGATCGGCCTTTTCAGACCGGGAGATATTCGCCTTCTCGTTCTTGGCAAACGCAGTCAGCAGGAACAGCGGCATGTCCGGGGCGCGGTAGAAATGGAGCACACGATAGCCACCGCTCTTTCCGCTGCCGCGTCTCGCAATGCGAACCTTCCGCAGACCACCCCCGAGCGAGATGCCAGCCTCGGGATCTTCGGCCAGCTGGTCGATGACATCCATCCGGTCTTCATCTGACATTCCAACAGCATTCGCGCGCTTTATGAATTCTGGTGTTTCGATAACCGTTTGATGCGCCATTCGTGTTGCTCCACATATACGTCAATGACGCATATGTCAATGACGCAGTCCGCATTCTGATCTGATCCGGTGGGTAACGCGTTTACCGCCGGTTGAAAACTTGCCTTCGAGCGTTGCAGACGTTTGCAGCCATTCACACTGGTTACGAGCGCTTGGAGGCCAGACACTGGCCGCGTTTGTCCTGTGTCGGAGTCTGCCCTGATGTCACCTTCCAAAATCCTGATCGGTCAGTTCCTGATCGTGCTCACAATCATCGTGTTGACCATGTGGGGGGCGACCCAATGGACCGCGTATGAGCTTGGCTATCAGCGAGGGCTTGGGCGGCCATGGTTCCTGCTGGACGGCTGGCCGGTCTACAAACCCTGGCGCCTGTTTCAGTGGTGGTATGCCTATGAGGCCTATGCGCCCATCGTGTTTGCAAAAGGCGGGGCCATCGCAGCGAGCGGCGGCTTGCTAGGCATTGTGGCAGCGGTCATCGGATCAGTCTGGCGGTCGCGCTGGGAGCGGGGGGTGACGACCTACGGCTCTGCCCGCTGGGCGGAGAAGACTGATCTGGTCAAGGCCGAACTGCTTGGCGGAGACGGCGTGTTTCTGGGTCAGTTTGAAGGTCAGTACCTGCGTCATGACGGACCAGAGCATGTCATGGCCTTTGCGCCGACACGTTCGGGCAAGGGTGTTGGCCTGGTTGTGCCCACGCTGCTGTCCTGGACGGGCAGCGCGGTCATTCACGACATCAAGGGAGAGAACTGGCAGCTGACCTCGGGCTGGCGTTCACAGCTTGGTCCCTGTATCCGGTTTGATCCGACAGATGAATTGTCGCCCCGCTACAATCCGCTCCTGGAAGTGCGCAAGGGCAGGTTCGAGGTGCGTGATGTCCAGAACATTGCAGACATTCTGGTGGACCCGGTCGGCAGTCATGAAAGCCGCGACCATTGGGACAAGACAGGCTACGCGCTGCTCGTGGCCGTCATGCTACATGTCCTCTATGCCGAAGAGAACAAGTCGCTCGCCGGCTGCGCCGAGTTTCTCTCGCATCCGGAACGGACAATCGCCCAGACACTTCAGACCATGCTGACAACACAGCATCTCGTTGATGCAGGCGGAATATCGCGCGTTCATCCCTATGTGGCGAGAGGCGCGCGGGCGATGAAGAACAAGTCAGACAATGAGCGCTCAGGGGTCTTGTCGACCGTGCTGACCCTGCTCGAAGTGTTCAGCGATCCCATCATTGCAGATCTGACATCGACCAGCGACTGGGGCGTGATGGATCTGGTGGAAGCTGAACGGCCAGTATCGCTCTATCTGGTGGTTCCACCATCCGATATTTCGCGGACGCGGCCCCTCATGCGCCTGATCCTGAATCAGGTCGGGCGCAGACTGACAGAACGGCTGCCAGATCCTTGTCGCCGAAAGGTCCTTCTGATGCTGGATGAATTTCCAGCACTCGGACGGCTCGACTTCTTCGAAACGGCGCTCGCCTTCCTCGCAGGCTATGGCATCCGGGCCTTCCTGATCGGGCAATCCCTCAATCAGATCGAAAAGGCCTATGGGCCCAGCAACGCGATCCTCGACAATTGTCATGTCCGCGTCGCGTTCGCCACCAATGATGAGCGAACAGCCAAACGCATATCAGAATCGCTAGGAGCCAAGACCGAGCTCCGCTCTCAGAAGAATTATACCGGACACCGGCTATCGCCCTGGCTCAGTCACATGATGGTTTCACGCCAGGAAACGGCCCGCCAGCTTATGACGCCGGGCGAGGTGATGCAGATGCCACCGGAAAGGGAAGTGGTCATGGTTGCGGGTGTTCCGCCCGTGATGGCGGACAAACTTCGCTACTATGAGGACCGGAACTTTATACCCCGCGTCCTGGCGCCCGCACCCAGTGCGATCGAGCCAATCGGTCAGCGCATCCACTGGCAGGAGCCCGGGGCAGCTCAGATCTGTCCAGCAGGGGCGATGACGGTGACCGGGCAGGAGAGTGGCGGACGGGAGCGGTCGGTGGATCTGGGATTTCCGGACAAGACGGCTTCGCCCGAACCTGAACCGGAGATCGGGATTAAGCCTGAAGAAGGTGTGCAGCCGGACCTGGATGAGGCTCTGGAGACCGTCCGGCGCGCCGCTACGCTTGATGTGGCCGACGATAAAACGCTTCCCGGGTTCTGATGAAAAAACCGCACCGCCTGAACATTCGTGTGACGTCCGCTATGCTGCGCCAGCTTGAGCGCGAGGCGCGCGGGCATGGCGTCACAATGACCGCCATCATCGAGACGGCCCTGCAGCGCTATTTCGACACCGAGGAAATTGAGCCTCTGGACTCCCGTGTCATCCGGCGGCTGGACCGGATGGAGCTGAGGCAGGTCGACATCGAACGCGACGTCGCGATCGGTCTTGAGACGCTGCAGCATTATATCTTCTACTGGCTTACACGAACGGAACCGATCCCTGAAGGGGAGCGAGATGCAGCGCATGCGCTTGGCCAGCGGCGGTTTGATTACTTTATTGAGCAGGTCGCGCGGAGAATTAGTCCCGGATGACTTAGTCACTCGTATCGAGCCGGTTGCAGAGGGCGAACATGATATAGCGCACGCGCTTGGTCAGAAGCGGTTCGATCATTTCATAGTATAGGTGGAGCTGAAAATGCGCAGAATGACGGATCTGGGCTGGCTTGGATACACCCAACGTTTATACTCCAGTATTAGGCAACACCTCCGATAGTAAACCTATTGTATTGTCTCGATAAACTCCTCGACTAAGGTTGGGATAGAATCAGACGAAGAATGGGGACTCGGCAAATGTCAGACACAGCGGAAATAAAGCCTATTGCCGAAGAAGCGCTCTTTGCCTTCGAAGTGATCGCTGAGACTGCACAAGAAAATCTCAAGAGCGGCACTGTCCAAGATAGAACAATGGCCTTCGCATACCCCAATATACTGACTGGAGGTGAGGCAGTTGAAAACAGGTCCCATATCGCCGGAGGCGAGCTAGCGGCCCGCAAGGCCCTACTCACTGAACCAGCCATTGCACGAGTTGTTATCGAAAGTGACGCTGGCGATCAAAAGGTCGTCTATATATGCAGAAATTCCGCCATTTCTATTGGGCGCGATGGTATTGAACTCGCGAGCTCAAGAGCACTCATGGGTCGCTTCGCGGCATTAGACATTGGCGACACTGAAACAATCAAAGGCGAAGAGTATTATCTCGTTGCGAAAACCCGGTTTCAGCCTAGGCGAAAACACCAGGAGTGGGATTCCGAAAATTCGATTATTGAATGGGACGAGTTCGGACCCGTGACCGTGCCGTCCCTTCTCAAATTACTGAGAAGCGGGGCGAGTGATCTCATCGATGTCGATGGCTTGTCAGCATTGCTCGCTGAAGAATCTGAAAACGAACTGGTTTTCGAGGGCATCCGCAAGTCGCTCATCGAAGCCATGTCGCTGCGCGATCAGCCGATCCTGGACAAATTCCAAGACGAGATTTTTCGACTTCCCATCAACAGTCAACTTCTGCTTACAGGACCGCCAGGGACGGGCAAAACGACAACCCTCATACGCCGTCTTGGTCAAAAGCTCGATGCGAATTTCCTCGATGAAAGCGAAATATCCATCCTTGAGCAGAATGGCGTAAAGTCATCAGACCCGCAGTCCAGCTGGATCATGTTTACGCCTACAGAATTGCTAAAGCTCTATGTAAAGGAAGCTTTCAACCGAGAAGGAATTGCGGCGTCCGATTACCGGATTCAGACTTGGGATGGCTATCGAAATCGGATCGCTCGAGAAGTCTTTCCTGTGCTTCGCACATCAAACAGAAAAGTCGGCCTCGTTCAGAAGTCTAACGCCAACCACCTCAAGCCGCAAACCCTTGCACAGCAAACAGCCTGGTTTGAGCACTTCGAGCTCTGGCACAGAGCTGAGTTCTGGCAAACTCTGAGAACGGCCGCCGACTCTCTCAGTAAGTCTGAGGACGCAAACATCGCCGGCATCGGACGAGCCATGTTGCAAGTTTCAGCAGAAGCAGTTGAAGTCGGCTCCATCTCCAAACTCGACACGATCTACGCAAGGGGCGAAGCTATCCGGAATCGCTCAGCCGCTCTGAAAAAGACAATTGATGAAAGATTGAGGGCTTTTCTCAATCTGAGAGTCAATACCGATCGTGCTTTCCTAGACGCACTTTATGCCTTCACAGAAACTCTTTCGGATACGGACGATAACGAAGATGCTGAGGACGAAGAGGAAGAAACTTTTACCCCGACAGGCAAGCGCACAATTGCCGGAAACGCATATACGAATGCGATGCGGAGCTATGCGCGAAGCCTGGCCCAGAAGCAGCCCTTAAGAAAAGCCTCCCGCGCGGCGCAAGTCATAGAGTGGCTTGGAGACCGACTTCCCGATAAAGACATATTAGTCGAGGTCGGCAAAGCAGCTGCTCTGCGAACATCCCTTCAGAAATTCACAAACCCGGCAAACCAGCTGATCAATGGTACTCGGGCGTCGCATCAGCGATATCGCCGCGAGGCACAGAAGGAAGGACTTTGGTATCAGGCAGACGCAGACTTTGGCGGATATGCCGATCCGCTCGAAATTGACCTGATCCTGCTTTCAATGATTCGAAATTCAGCCGAAATAGCGAAACTGCCTGCCGTCTTAAGCGACGACACCTCCCCGGCACGAGCTATCATCGAGCGGTTTACTGGTCTGCAGGTCAACCAGGTCATGGTTGACGAGGCCACCGATTTTTCCCCGATCCAGCTGGCAGCGATGGCTGCGCTTACGCCAAATGGCCTGAACTCCTTTTTCGCGTGCGGAGACTTCAACCAGCGTGTGACCAATTGGGGTAGCCGGACAGAAAATGAAATCAAATGGGTCGCTCCTAGAATTACGCTCCGTCATATCAGCGTGTCCTACAGGCAGAGCGTCAAACTCAGCGAGTTCGCAAACAGGCTGATTGAACTCTCTGGGGGCACGGCAGAGCCGCAAGCAAAGTCAAAATTCGTCAACAATGAGGGCGTTGATCCCGTCTTTGTGTCGGGCCTCAGCAAATCGACGGATATTGCTCAATGGCTCGCCGGCCGGATCATCGAAGTTGAACGAGCTGTCGCCACACTACCATCAATCGCGGTCCTCGTCGCTGAGGAGGCCGACGTAGACCCCGTCGCATCAGCCCTCGAAGTGGCTCTCGAAAGCGAAAACATAAGCGTTCTCGCCTGCCGCGACGGCCAGGTAAAAGGCAATGAAGCTGCGGTAAGGGTGTTCAATGTCGAACACATTAAGGGTCTTGAATTCGAAGCGGTATTCTTTCTGGGACTCGACAAACTGGCGGAACAGAAGCCAGACGTTTTCGACAAGTATCTCTATGTCGGCGCAACACGAGCCGCCAATTTCCTTGGCATCGCTTGTGACAAAGACCTGCCCAAACAACTGAACCCTTTGAAAAGCCAATTTGCAGACGGTTGGAACCAGGTCTAAAATCGCATTTATTGGAGTCTGGAGAACGAACCACGTGGAACACGATGAGCGCTCTGGTCCAAGATAGCTGCGCCGCATTGGTGGCAGACGCCTGTTAACAGGCCAGTCTATGGTTGGAGTTTGATCTGTAGATCTGCGAGATCTTCGGCGGTCATTTCTGATCCCACCAAGCTATGCAAGTAATCCAGGAGGTCTTCCTGTCGGGGCTGGCCGAAAGCGAGACGATAGAGGGTTAGGCTGCGCTTGAGCCATTCGAGCCTGCGAACCTCTCGGCTGAACGGGAGCATGGGCACGCGGCGCTCGACTTTGACCGGGCCTTCATAGATCCAATAGGGGATGAGATCGGTGTCTGTTGCGGTTTCGGCACGGGCGGCGTCGAACATCTCCCGCCACGGATCATTCTGGCTCACACATCGCCCCCGTACGACGTCGATCTGTCTATGCGCCAGATTGAGGCGGATGGCATGGCCTTTGTAGCGGTGAACACGGCCTTCGCGCTGCTCGAGATCGACCGGATTGCTGGGCAAATTCCAGTGATAGACGCGATAGCAGTAAGGGTGGAAGTCGAGCCCCTCCTGTCCGACCGAAGTTGTGGCCAGAACAAAGGGCCGGAACGGCGAGTTGAAGGCGTCGCGCACACTGCTGAGGCGCGCGGCGCCGCCTTCCTCATCCTTATAGTCAGCCAAACGCATGGCGAAGCGCCCGCGCATCTGGAATTTGTTGATGACGATCTTCTGGCCGTCGACGGTGGGATCCTCAACATCGATTTGGGAGGGTCTAATTGCCAGCGCGTCTGAGATAGCTGTGGCGATCCCTGCAACGCGCTCCGCCGAAGGCCGTGCGCCCAGGCCTTCGGCATCGACGAGATAGTGGACATACTCGTCGAGAACCGCCTGTAGGTTGTGCTCGACACAATAAGTCAGCACCCGACGCCAGTAGCGGTCGTCATCGTCCTTGCGCAAAAGGGCGACAGCGTCGTGCTGATTGAAGAGCGTGCGAAAGCCCCAGGAAATCTGACTCGCGGCATTGAGTAACCGGTGATCGTCCCATTCAAGATCGGGGGCGATCCGATGCAAGGCTCGTAGCGCGCATACCGCAGGACTGCCCAGTGCAACATCGACGAGGAGGTCGGGCAGCGTGTCGGGAGCCGACCCGAACATGCGTTCCGTCGCAACAGTGCGCAGCTCGGCGACGTGTTCCTTGAAGCCTTCCTCGTTTCCCAGCGTCGCGAAGCCGTCGGGGGAAAAAACCCACTCGACAGATTTTGCACCCACCATCGCATCGATTGCGGCGGGCGCGGCCCATTCCCAATCGCGCCCATCGGATGTGTCACCCGGTCGTTGAGCCAGCATTGCCACGCTTTCGCGAAGACTGTTGGCGACGGCCTTCCGCATGGCTTCGACCGAAAGGGTTTCGCTATGGGCGCCGAAGATCATCAGTGGATCAGCGAGCTTTGCCAGCGTCGGCGATGGATAAACCAGGTGCATGGCGCGCATAGCGACGAGCCGTCCCTGATCCTGCCGAAACTGGATGGGGCGAGGTCGAACGTGGCCGAAGTAACGCTGGTCTGCATCGCCTACGCCCATGCGCCGTTCGGCTTCATAGGAAAGGATAGCTGCGATTGCATCGGGCACCATTGACCAGGACGAAAAGATCAGGGCCTTGGTCAGGGGCGGACCTGATCGCTCGGGACCGTAATAGGCCAGTGAGGGCGGGATCCAGAGGTGCTGATCAAGGCTATCGCCGAACACGTCGTCCATGACGCTACGCATTCGGCCATTGGCCGGCTCGAGCGGCTTATAGGCGTCGAGATGATCATGATCGAGCATGGCTGGCCGTGCGCGCTCCAACGCATCGCGCAGGTTGGGGGAAGGTCTGTCGAGTTTCTCTTTCAGGCGCCTCTTCAGCGCGTAGTCACGCATGAAGTTGAGCAGGTAGGGTGCAGATTTCCAATATTCGGTGATGTCGGGCGCATCTAGCGCGCGACCGACATCCGAAACGGCCACGGCCTGCAGCAGGTCAGCAGGCTGAATGGTGATCGTCATCGGCGGCTCGCTGACCATGGAATCCCGCTCTACGGTGCTGGCTACGCGTTCCGTGCGCGCCATCACCTTGCGGAGACGTTGCTCAACCCTGTCGCGGGCAGCGATGGCCTCACACCGCGCTTCGGGAAGAGCATGGAGAAACCCACGAAATTCGCGCATCTCATGCTCGAGACTCTTGGCGACCTCGGGACCCTTGGTTCTGCCGTACAAAAAGGATACCGTTTCCACAAAGTCGCGGTAATGGTCGCCGTCATCGGGCTCATCGCCAGGGAGCGTCAGCATCCGATATGGCGTTGCCGACAAGAGCAGCGTACGAGCTGCATGGCCATCGCCGTCAGAATAGTCGAATAACTCTCGCGCCAAATCTGCAGCGGGTGTGCCGCCGTGGAGCAAGTCGCGGAACCGCTGAAACTCGTCCATGATGATCAGGTCGGGCTTCAGAGCATCTATACATGCATGCGAAAGCTTCCCCCGCAGTCGCCCCACCAACGCATTACGGCGTTGATTGAGCTCGTGGGGATAGGAATCACGGCGACGAGGGAATAGGTCGCAAACCGCTTCCAGTTCCTCGAAAAGGTCGTGATCATATTTGACGTCGCGGCGGAAGCGGTCGACGATGCGCTGATCCACGCCGTCAAGAGTAAGGTCGCAGACCGCACTGTTCCACCCATCTGCGCCGGCAGTCACCTGAAGCATATTATGCAGCCCACGCGGACGCGAAACGCAATCTTCCAACATTCGCAACAGGAGGGCGCGCTCCTGGGCAACCCCTGTCGTTGAGCGCAAGTCGAACGTCGTGCCGGGAGTCAGGCTTATGAAGTTTACCTTGTTGGCATCCAGACCCTGGCCGCCGCGTACTTGAAGTGGGATCAGGGTCATGCGCGTTGGCAACGCCAATTCGCGCCGGTTGAGAACGTTCAGCCGATTAATGTTCTGCGCCGCAATCGCCTGATTGGAGCAGATATAGAGGATGTCGATCCGGTCGGAGGTGTCCCAGAGTGTTTCGATGGTCCGCGCGATCACCCCGCGCGCGACCATGGTCTTGCCCAGTCCGACCTCATCAGCCACCAGGAATTGACGCACTGGATCCTGATCGCCGTAAAGCCGGTCAAACACATAGTCGACAGTGCGGCGTTGAAACGTCTTGAGAGGGGCTAGCGCGGCTTCAGCCTCAAAATGATTATCAAGCATGGCTGGAGCCTTGGTCCTGGAGTGCGATACGGAAGGCCTCCCAGAGTGTGCGAAAATCAGCAGGGATAGGGTCGGTGTCTGTGTCCTTACCTGCTTCCAGCTTTGTCATCAGGCGTTCAATCGCGTGAAGTCGCTCGCCACCCCGCAATAGCGCTCGAACCATGTCTTCCAGAAGAGGCGAGTCATCGACCGCCGTGCTCCACGCCATGCTGCCTGAGCCTTCCTGCGCTGCCAAAGCCGCGCCGAAAGGATCACCGAGTTCTGACAGCAACAGGCGCAGGTAGCGAAAGAAAGCACCCCGGCTATCGATCACCCAACGGAGGATAGCCGCATGGCGTTCGGGCGGTAGACCCTCCATGATCAAGCCGGTGCTGAAGAGAACAGACGCCAGATCGTTTTCCGTGGACAAGCGAAAGGCTAAAAATCGCGTGAGATCGACGATTGGCATGGCGCCCAGATCGACAGCCTCGCCCGATCGCAGGGCGTCTAGAGCATCACGGGAGTGCCCTTCGCCGCGAGTGATCGGCCAGACGATCAACGATGCAATTCCGAAAAGTTGCATGGGTTCTGGGGGAATCAGCCAGACTCGCCAGGGATGACCATCGCCATCCTCGCTTTCTATTCGCTCGCAACGCAGGCGCAGCCCGCCTCGGCACAGCGCGCGGTGTGCGTCGTCAAGTTGAGCTTCGGCGGACACAACTGCTGGATCGACTGGATCCAGTTCACTCGGAACGAATCCACGGGCCAAGCGCCCGAAGCCCTTGTCTCCCGTGATCTGTTCGACGCCACCAACCTTGGAGCGTTTGCCTTGGAGCGAGGCAAACAGCTCAACATTGTTGCCCGAAAGCAGGGCTGGCCGTGTGGCATTGCCCGATCCGATAGTCAGGACCGTGTCCCACCCAATCTCGGCAATGAAAGCCTTTGCGTGGAGCCCCTGAAGCGCATTTGCGGACACGTCTTCCCCATCTTCGCTCGCGGCCATTTCGTCTAAAACCGAAACCCGCTCGAAGGCGTCTAGCGTGGCAGGGGCCACACAGGCCAGTTGATCCGGTCGGCTTATGATGACTGGCTTTTCGGCACTCGGGAGTCTCGCCAGCAGATCAAGCGTGCTGGTATCGCAAAACGGGGAGATGATGCCCAACCGCGCGCATGATGCAGGCTGCCAGACTTCCGCGCCGAACCCATTTACGGCAAAAGTGACGTCATCAAAGCGATCGGGCATTGTCCATTTGGCGCGACGGATGTCTTCGGCGACTTCGGCCGTGAGCGTGCGTGCTTCGTCGGAAATGCCCGCGACCGCCAAGTCCGGCAGGCGGGTGAGGAGGTCGAACAGAGGTCTGTTCTTGGCGTCCGCTCGCTGCGTCAGCTCTCCATCGAGGCGCAACGAAATGTCCCATGAACGGTCTCGTGTGAGATTGCGAGAGAGGATCAGCATACGAAGAAGAGTTGGATCTTCGGCCCGTGTCGGCCGATAGCGCAACGCCCAGAGCTTGGGATGAAACGCGCCTCCACGAGGAGCCGCGACTTCTACGATGATGCGTTCCAACAGTGAGCAGAGACGCGAGTGAGGGCGGCTCTGTGCGTTGAGATGTCCCGCATCGGCATAGACCACGAGCCGTCCCGCGATCCGTTCTGCTCCCTCGAGCAATGCCAACGGGTGGGTCAGAATATCTTCCCGGTTTTCTGCAGCGAACAGCGCAAGGCTGACCGGAGCCGCGAGCGCCGTCTCGAAATCGAGCGAATAGGTCGTGGCGATCGCCGCGTCGAAGACATACCCTGGCGGCGGCTGAAGGCTGTCGCCATAGAGCACGCGGGTTTCGGGGTCGAGTGTCGCTCTATTCAGCATTCGCAATGTCCCGCAGGTGGGATTTGGCTTGCGCCCAACGGAAGGTGAGCGGCTCAGCTCCTGAGGCGCCAGTCCATCGGTCTCGTACAGCTCGGTTGGCGAACCGAGACTGGCTGGTTTTCAGCCGTCTCTCGCGGTCCTGCACCAAGCGTGCCGCGGGTGTCAGGTGACCATCTCCGATGCCGTCGGATGTCAGCAACGCCAACCAGTCAGAGACGAAGCGCTTGGCAGCGGGCCGGATACTATGGGCCGGATGTTCAATGACCTGCCAGAAGGCGTCGAGCGACCAAGCGCGGATGGCAGGCATATCCAGACCCGCCCGCCAATCGGCGAGCCGCGATTCGTACCGCTCGATCCATTCCGATTTCTCGCGCATCTGGCTCAGCAACAAGTTGTAAAGCAGGGATGCGCCGTGAATGACGCTAGAAAACATCGCGGCGTGTCCGACCAAGATGCGCGTCTCATGGGGGAAGTCGACAAGCTGTGGGTGTTCCCAGATATTGTCGCAGTCTGCCTCGCCACTTCCGCTGCGGGCCAGGAACGCCAACAAGCTATTCGGCTGATGCGCGACCAGCCGATCTATGATGAATTGGGCTTCGTCGAGCGTGAGATTGAAGTGTGCGGTCTCCAGCAGATCCTTGGGCATAGGCGGCAAGGACGGTGTCCAGATCTGAAGCGATTGGGCTTCGGAAGCTGCGTCTTCGCTCTCGCGAATGCGGGGTCGGCCGTGCTGGAGGTGGCGCATGGACGAGAAGAGATTGTCGGTTGAGCCCGGGAAGAGGCGGATGCCCCATGCCCCAAGCCCGGCCCAATAGACGGAACTCGGCAGTCGCTGTAGATCAGCGCCAGCATCCCGGCCAATGATGCCGTTGGATTCTCCACCCGCCTTGAGCGCGTTGGCGAGCCGGTTTTCGAGTGCGCGCGCGTTGGTTGCCAGTTGATCCGACCCGGCAGATGAGCCCTCAAGCATCCGAAAGATCCAGGGGATGAACAACATGTACCGCAGCCGGGTCTGGATCGTGCTTGTTCCTGGAAAGAGGTGGTCGGCAATTGAGTCGCGAATGCCACCGAGTCCCAATTCGTCCCGGGTCTCGCGCTCCTGAAATAGCGCCATGATCCGTTGCGCACGCTGGCGCTCAGACTCATCAAAATCAATCCAGGCAAGTGACGACATCAGCCCTCGCAATCTTGTCTTTGGGCGACTAGCGCCGTTGCTTCGAGAAGTGCGGCATAACCTTTGGGAAATCCAAAACCTATGCTGCTTTTATGTCCTTCGAAGATGGTATCACCGTAATGACTTCCCCAGTTGTGACCAGCACGATCAGCCCTCTCTCTGTGCCTGTCATATCCAGATAGTTGCGGACCTGCGCGCGGTAGTGGTCGAGAGTTTCTCGGGTGGGCTGGACATCACTTTTCCAATCGATGACGACTTGGGGCTTACCATCTGGTCCAAAGCTAGTCGCATCCGTGATCCCGGCGGTTGCCTGCTCGCCGCCCTCGACCTCGGCAGTGGTATAGACAGGATACTCTGGTGACAGGGTAGGGCGCAGTTCGATGATCTCAGGCAGGGCGAAGGTGCGTGTTACACAAGACGCAAGTTCATCGGGCGAAAGCCCATTGGCCGGATTATCGACCGCAGTTTTACCAAGCAAGTTTATAAGGACCGACGCCCTATCAGTCAGAGCCGCGATATTGTCGGCTAATTCACCGGTCAACACTTCCTCGAGAAGTTTGTGGAGGATCAGACCACGTTCCCGCCCGCCTTGAACTGTTGCGATAGCCACATTGTAATCGGGCTGGCTGGGTTCGGATGCGGCCCAGATTTCAACCGCTTTGGGGGTCAGGAGTGAGCTGGTGCCGTTTTCGTCCCTGCTGGGGGCAAGCCAAACCAGTCGACGGCGGCGCTCTACAATCGCATTCGCCTCTGCGGCAAAGCGCTCACGGCTCTGCTCGTTGCGCTCGCTCGTATCTGTTTCGCCCATGTCTGACGGAAGGTGCGAGAGATCGAGTTTAGGCAAATCTGTGAGTGACAAATCAAGTAACGAAATCCAGGCTGATTTTGATTGTGGCGCATCGAGCCGGGGCAGGACCAGGAGCTCCCGCGCGCGGGTGGCAGCGACATACCAGAGCCGAATGCGTTCGCGATCGAGTTCCGCTTTTTCGGCGTCACGCACCTCGTCGTAGCCTACCGGTTTCACACCAAAGACGGGGCAGTAGAAGGTGTCGCTATCCCGGTCGGTCACGGCGCTTTCCGGCGCCATAATACCCGTCATCGTGTTGATCGGCACAACGATAGGCCATTCGAGACCCTTGGCCGCGTGCATAGTGTAAAGTGCGACGGCCTCTTCCTGGGCGTCCGGACGCCCTTCGACAGCGCGGGCCTCGTCGGTCCATGCCGCAGTCATCGTCTCGGCAAAAGCGCGAAGACCGCGAACCGCAAAAGCAGTCGTGAGACTGAGATAGAGATCGACATTCGCTAGTGCACGCTCGGCCTGTCCACGGTGGCGTTCAAGCAGCATAGGCCGAACCCGTAGCGCATCGACGGCCTGCGACAACAGGCTATGGGGCGTCGTGCTATTGGTTTGGCGATAGAGCGCTTGCAGCGTCTCAATTATTGTTCTCGCTAATGGGTGGGTGACATTGCCAGGTTCGACACTGAGGTCGAGGCGTGGAAGCCTCTCTTGATCATCGAGCGCTCGCGGCAACGCCCAGATGATGTCGAGCAATTCCTCTTCGCTCAGGCCGACCAGGGGGCCTCGTAGAAGCGCAATGAGGGCCAAGGTGTCGCGTCGATCGGCAAGCACACGTGTTAGTGCGATGAGATCCTGAATCTCTTGTCGGCGAAAAAAGCCTTTGCCAGCTTGGGTTGCCACAGGAATGCCTTGCCGCTCGAGGGCCTCTTCGTAGCGCCATAGATCGCTACCGGTGGGAGCGAGCAGGGCTATGTCGCCGGGACGGCAGACACGGCTTACGCCCGAACGGCGGTCCAGGATCATCTCGCTTCCAATCAAACGAGCGCACATCTCGGCAACAGCCTCTGCCTCACCGTCGCGCCGCTGTTCCGCCGAAGCTTTACCGTTTTCATCGGCAACGGCCACGTCGAGGGCAGCGACGCAGAGCGCCTCGCCGCGATCTGCGTGGAAGGGGTCGAGCGCCGTGAAGCCGGGCTGGCCATCGCTCGACAGCAATGCCTCAAAGCGTTCGTTAACATAGGTCAAGATCGGCGCGCAGGAGCGGAAATTGGTCGAGATCGACAGGACGCTGTCGGCCTCCTGCGCGATAAAGGCGTCGCGCGCTCGGACGTAAGCGCTCACGTCAGCGCCGCGGAAGCGATAAATCGCTTGTTTGGGATCACCAACCAGGAACAGCGCGCCCGGGCGGATGGTGAAGGCTGCCCAGTCTGCCGCCGGTCCCTCAGCAGGCGGTTCCCCGCACAGACGCCAGAAAATCTCTGTCTGCAGCGGATCGGTGTCCTGAAACTCATCGACCAGAACGCTCGAAAAGCGCCTAGCCAAGGACCTGCGAACATCATCATGATCGCGTAACAGGTCCCGTGCGGCGAAGATCAGATCATCGAAATCGAGCAAAGCCGTAGACCGCTTATACTCCCGGAATCTTTCCAGGACGGGTTGCACCTGAGCGATCAGGTCCGCCAGGACGCGACTGGCAACATTCTGGAGTAGCGTCTGCCAGGAGAGGCAGCACGCATTGTAATAGCTTTCAGCAGCGATGTTGAGGCGTTCGCCGTCAATCTTGGCCAGGCCTTCGCGCTTGGCCGCATCCACCCACTTACCCTTTTTTTTGTACGCGAGGAACGTTCCGCTCTTTGTACAGAGATCGGAAGGCGGTGAGGAGATCAGCATCGTCACTAGCCCAGCTGGCGTTTCAATTGCGGGTCCCATGACCAGCGACGCTGTCATTTCGCTGAAGCGCTCCGCGAAGTTCGCCGTCTCTTCTTCAACGGCAGGCGCATTGCGGATGAAATCCGTGAATTCGTCGACGGCGTTTCTAAACGCGAACAGGTGCGGCGTGAGTGGGGTTGCGGCGGGCGCGGTGACCATCCGCCGTTTCCGCAGATTGTCGACGATCTTGTGGATCAGTCCGACGGTCTCGCCAGGATTGTGCAACACCATCTCGGCGATAATTCCGCCTTCGGAACCAGAAAGAATTTCATGCAGCCATGTCTCTACAATCTCGATGAATGCAAGGTCGGCCTGATTGCGGTCCATTACGCTTGCGCCTGGATCGATGTCTGCCTCGACGGGATAGGGCTTGATCAGGCGTTGGCAAAATCCGTGGATAGTAGAGCAGGTGATCTCGTCGATGCTGGCTGACGCTGCTGCAAGGTTGACCTGATGGGCATCCGACAGGCCGCCCGGAAATGCTATCCGCAGCTCCGTGGGGATGACACCCGCAGAAAGGTCATGGACGAAGTCCCGTACCCGGATCAGAAGCTCGCTTGCCGCCAGTTCGGTGAAGGTGACGGCTGCGATGGATTTGGACGGAATGCCTTCTGCAAGCATCGTGGCGATTCGCCCAGCCATAACGGCGGTTTTCCCCGAACCGGCGCCAGCTTCGACGAGAATTGATCGATCGTGGACGGCGATGGCGGTGCGACGTGCCGGGTCGTCCCGCAGAGTTTTTGTTGCATGGGACATTATTGTGCCTCCCAGACGGTCGCAGCGTCTCCGATAGTCTCGGTCGCGGCGGGCATTTTGCGTTTGCAATAGGTGGCGCCTGCGTTCGCAGGCAATGCGAAGGCAAGGTCGTCATAGTTGCCGCCGGTATCCGGCCCGAGAAGTGCCTTGCCCGTTTGCAGGTTAATGCGGGCGGCTTTCAGATAGCCTGTAATCTGAGTAAGTGTCTCTTCAGGATTCTCCAGTTTAAGATCGATTTGATCCCTTGGAAACAGAAGCGAGGCGCTTATCGAAACATCGGTACCAAGAAGAGCCTTGACGGCGAATGCATATAAGCAACGCTGCAACTCGCGGCCACCATCTAGGACAATATCTTCCTTGGGTGGACGTCCCGTCTTGTAGTCGCGGACAAGAGCCCGCTTTCCGTCGCCAGAAAGGTCTAGGCGGTCGATATAACCCGCGATACGAAAGCCAGTATCGGGGATTTCGACAGGAATTTCCGAGTCCCAAGGTCCCGCAGCATTCGTTTTCGGAATCGCACCCCCAAAAGCGACTTCGCCATAGGAATGGGCCTGCCGCAGGTTCTCATCGCCATAGGTCAACGCGCGGGTCGTAAGAAGGCGCGACTCTTCGAGCGTTCGACGCCAGATAATCGCCGGAGGCACAGCGCGCTCGCTTTCCCATAGACCCGCTATCGTTGCTGCTGCATGATCAACTGCGCCTTCTATCTGGCTTTCGTTTGCCTTGGCCAAACCGATGTCTGCCTCAAGCGCCTGGAGTGCCAGGTCCAGCGTCATGTGAACGAGTTCACCCATTGCCAGGGCATCAAGGACGAGTGGTTCATTCGCGCTTTCCGGCATTCGCAGACGCATCCCGTAACGCCACACGAAGCCAAGCGGGTTCCGCAGTAGAAGCCTGAGCGAACTGGCCGATTGGGTGCGTTCCAGAATAGCGAGAAGCAGCGGGTGGTCCGCCCGGACCAGTCCGTCATGTGGAGTGATTTCCTTGCGATGCCAGTTTCGCCAAGCTGTCGTCGCGCTGACCGCTTGCGGATCATCTACGAATTCGTCCGGGCGCGCCATCAGCCGGTCTGACTCGCTGAACGCATGGCGTGGAACGGCGTTGCGGCGGATGTAGATCTCCTCGGTCGGCGCGCTTAGTAACGAACTACGACCGAGCAGGCGCCCCTCGCTGTCTCTCCGGGCGTGGGAGAGAATGACTTCGTATTCGGTCGTTGCAAGAATCGTATCGAAGTCTCGTCGATCAGCGGTGCCAACCGGCAGAGGATCTAGTTCGTCCGTCGGAATGATATGGTCGGAAATCAGACGGTCTTCGGAGATGCCACGTGGCCAACGCGACGAATTCATTCCGATCAACCGAACGAATGGGCGTGGTGATGCTGCCAAGGCGCTCGCCGGCATCCAGGCCACCGACACGCAGGCCTCGAGGCCGTCATCCTGTTTGAGGGTTTCGAGCGTCGTATCGAGGGATCCCGATGGGCCAGCCAAGAGTGCCTTGCGCCAGATTGCCAAGGCACGACCTGACAGAAAGACGGTGCCGACTTCATCAGCAGAGGCGTGGCCCTTCGCCAGCATGTCGATGATCTCACGCAATACTGGGGTATGATCCTGCTCATCCGGCCAGCTCGCTGCGGTCAATTGAGCAAGTAAGCGTTGCCAAGCCGAAAGCGAAGCAAGCGGCGCGTCGGTGGGAAGCAAGCGCAGCCAGCCCACTGGCAGGGTATGGAAAGGACCGCTCTCCGAACCGCAAAGTGCGACGAGGCGGCGTAACCGGGTCTGTGAAATCCCGCGAATGAGGACGTCCGCAAGTGCAGCCGCCGCCTGACCTTCGCGAGTGGCAGTTACCTTGATGCCGTGAACAAAATGCAGATCGATGTTTCCCTCGGCGCGCAGGGCGAGGAAGTGATCATCATATTCGGCGCACGAAGCGGCGGCGATGGCGATGTCGGCATGCCCGGCCTTGCCGGAAGCCAGTAGACTTCGCGCCCAGCGGACCGCTTCAATGGCTTCGTGATAGGCAGTCGACGCGCTGACCGAGCGAAGTGCGGGTGTGAGCGGCGCGGACCGAAGAATCGTCACACCTGTGGCTTCCAACCAAGAAGGAGCCGGACGCGGGCCAGCAGTCCAGCTCACCACTGTGTGATGGGTGAGTGCTTGCAAAAGCGGACGCCAGCAGGGTGAAAGTTCAGTAATTCCGACGATCTCAACAGGGCCCAGGACTGCTGGAGCGTGACGCATGCGCTGTGTGGCGGCCGCGACCAAGTCGGTCGGCCGCATCATTCCCGACGGTAGTTGCGTCATGACTGCGGCCTCCAGGCGCGCCATAGAATCTAAGCGCGGATGCTCGGTGGCGCGCAGGGAGAGATCAATGCCTGCTCGCCAAATTTTGTGGAGGGTGTCGGCAGCCGCGTCGACCATACCAGGCAGCAGCTTAATTCCTTCAAGTTCTCCTAAAGAGGTCGTTGGCAGGACGGTCTGGATTGCCGCGCGTAAAGCCTCATCGTCGATAGGCCTGGCAAAACCGCCCGCGAGCCGAACGGCCAATTGCTCGAACGTCATGATCTGAAGACCGTGAAGACGGTTACGAGCCGCATCGAGGCGGATCTCGCGCATTGCCAAACGGCCATGAGCGACGATGGTCCTCCGGTTTGATATCGTGGTCATCGTCGCTCTCTCCTGGCTTACTTTTTGTTTGGACGCTGAGTAAGCGCTGAGGCCGCGGCAGTTTTTGCCGCCGCACTAGACTTGGGATCACGCAACACCTTCGAGGCAGCGGTGGCCGCCTTTTTGCTGGTTACTTCATTCCTGGGTGGGGATTTAGCCATGATGTTCTCCTGTTGCCCACGGCGGACTCGCTTGACGCGAATCCCCGATAAGGATAGAAACTATACATGTATTGCGGATATGTCCATATAGTTTCTATCCGTATTTTCTTTGGAGGAAGATTTGGATGGCGGATAGCCTGACCACATTAAAGTGGGGCGTGGAGCGCCGACTCGAATTCATTGAGTTCCGCCTGTTTTGGGAGGGGGGGGTCAATCGCTCTGACATTATCGATATGTTCGATGTGTCGGTGCCGCAGGCGTCCAAGGACCTTACCCTCTATCAGGAGCGTGCGCCGCATAACGCCTTCTACGACAAGAGCGCCAAACGGTATGTCGCCAGTGACAAATTCGAGCCGCATTTTCTCAAGCCCGATCCGGACGGGTATTTGTCACGTTTGCGATCTGTCGCCGAGGGGGTGATAAATCTGTCGGAATCTTGGATCACGGGGCTTCCTGATACCGATATCGCTTTAACGCCACGTAGGGAGATCGATGCGGCCGTTCTACGCGCGGTGTTAGGCGCCGTGCGTGACCATCGTTCGCTCGATGTCTACTATCAGTCGATGAGTAGGGACCGGCCTGACCCGACGTGGCGGCGAATTACGCCCCATGCCTTTGGCTATGACGGGTTTCGCTGGCATGTCCGCGCCTATTGTCATCTCACCGACAAGTTCAAAGACTTCTTGCTGCCCCGTATCCTCGATTTCGGAGACTTGGACGAGCCAGGTGCAAATGCGGAAGGGGATTCGCTTTGGCAAGAGCGTGTCGACGTCGAAATCGGGCCACATCCTGACCTCGCACCAGCGCAAAAGGCGGTCGTCGCCAAGGACTATGGAATGGAAGGAGGCTCTGTTGTTCTTACTGTGCGCTACGCCATGCTATTTTATGTGTTGAAACGGCTTGGTCTTTTAGGTGACGCAGCAAAATTGCCTGCGCGCACCCAGCATATCGTGGTTGTCAATTTGGATGCGACAGCAGCGGCTTTGCAGAAAGCCAGCTTTACGCCGTAGCCACCTGTTTCGCGTCTTTCCAGTCACGCGTTTACATCTTGAGCAGAACCGAGCCTTGTGCGTCGGTCTTGGACTTCGTCAGACGCTGTAGCGAATTCGTGGATTGCGTGTCGTCGCGAAATTTTGGACTACCAATTGCGTTCGGGCTGAAATGCGATTGCCTGGATGACCTTTGTAGCTTCTCTGCGCCCCGCATAGACGCCAAGTAGGTCAGCATCGGTGTCCTCAACCGTCTTAACGCGGCTGAGGCTCCATCTCTTGTCCTTGCCCTGGCAAAGTCTGTAGAGGCGCCCGTTCACCCGGCAGAAAACGACATTCGATTGGTCGAACGCTGTCCACTTGCAGTCTATGCCTGAGAGCAGTCTTTGCCTCATGTTTTCGCGCTCAATCTTCTGGGCTTCGCGCCACCGCGTTTCTCGTTCAATATCGATCCGCCCTTTTTCAGCTTCTACAAATTCCTGCAATTCGCCAATGATTGCGATCATCTCGGTGCCGAGCTCTCGTTCGCGGTTGTAGATTCTCAGGCAGCTTTCCTGGAGCTCTGTATCCGGATACGAATTATGTGGTTCCTCATGCATGGCTCGAAGTCTTTGGGCGACATCGGTGGTGGTGAGCTTCGGTCCGGGCAACCCGTTGAGATACACACACAAATCTTCGGTGGGGATCCAAGTAGAAGCCGCGGCCATCAAGATCGCTTCGCGCGCACCTTCCCATTTTTGCCAGGGGCCCGGTTTCCTATCGACGGCACGCAGGATTTCTTGCGCGAGCTTTCCGATAAAATGCGGTTCCCGGATGTGGCGCAAAGACGGACTCTTTACGTAACTATGGAGCAAGCGCCGGATCTCGTTCAATCGTTGATCTTCGGGCATCGTCTCTTCTCGTTATCGCCATTTTTGCAGATTTTTGTTTGCGTATGACCCGTCCAAAATCGATTTTTTTAAGCTGCCGGGCAATTGGAAAAGGCTGGACGCGTGCGTCAAAACTTTGTCAACTGCAAGGAGGCGTCATGGGTTCATTATTCACTTTACCTATGGCGCCATCTTGCCGGTTTCGATGACGGTATAGTTATCCACAGAATTTTCAACACATTGAAATAGTTGGCAATAATGAGACCTTTCATCATCGAGTGGGAATAGTGACTTTGCCCTGAGTGACGGTTATTCTCGGCCTGTGGTCCTGAGAGTCCATTTCACGCCGCTCTGTACACGCGGCCCAAACGCGGTAGAATCGCCCGTATGACTGATCTGACCGACACGCTGAAACAGCTCTCCGCGCTTGGGCAGGAGACCCGGCTGCTGACGTTCCGGGCCCTCATGGAGGCGGGGCCGGAAGGTTTGCAGGCAGGCGCCATTGCCGAACATCTGGACGTCGCGCCTAACAAGCTGTCGGGACATCTCAACATATTGGTGAATTCCGGGCTGGTCAGCGTCGCGCGTGACGGGCGCCGGATGATCTATACGGCCAGGATTGATGGCGTGAACCAGTTGCTCTCGGTGCTGGTCGACAATTGCTGTCACGGTCATCCAGAAGTGTGTGATCCGCTCGCCAGGAAATCGAAAATAAATTGTTAAATCAATATTCGGCAGAATATTGAAATAAAGTCTGTATCGCGCTAAAGTCTTTCCAAAGTCGCACGGGAGGATGATATGCGAACTGGACTGAGGACGTACGCTATAATCGCTTTGACCGGTATAGGACTGGCGGCCTGCGCGGGCGCGCCGGACTCGGTCCAGGCAGCGGCCGAAACTTCTGCCACAACCGGTGACCTGGAGCTGCGCGCAAGCGGCTCTGGAAACTGGGATATCGACTGTGTCGCGGTCACCGGACGGGGTGAGGCGAATGCCAGCGTGAAGGGGCGAGGGTCAACCAGTACGGACATGTTGTTTGTGCGCGATGTCTCAACCGCCGCCTGCACCTATCAGACCGGGGCCTCGCCGGTCACCTTGAAACTGATGGAGGAAGGCCTGACATGCCCGTTCGGCGCGTTTGAAAGCGGGATTTGCCAGACAATTCTTCCAGCTGAGACCAGCGGAACACTTCAATTCTCGGTCAAATAATGTTTTAGAACCGCAACGTGACTCGGGCGCGAAGCGGGAGAGAATATGCGACGAATTTTGTGGGCCTTCGCGCTGATGGCGCACATATGCTCTGTTGCCGAGGCGGAGGAGGCTTTTCGGCTCAGGGATGCCGTAGACACTCCGGCCTGGCTGACGCTCAAGGGTGAGACCCGCGTCCGCTATGAGACGCTGCAGGGGCAGTTTCGGGCCGGCGGTGAGGGCGGCGACCAATTGCTACTGTTCCGCAGCCTATTGCTGGCTGAAGCAGACACCGGGCCGATCTCTTTCGGGGTCGAGATACAGGACAGCCGGACCTATCTGGCCGATGCCGGCACGCCGCTCTCCAGCAGCATCGCCAATCCGCTGGACCTTCTCCAGTTCTATGCCCGCATCGACGAGTTACCGGGCGTCTTCGGAGAGGGGTCGTCCAGCAAGCTGACCCTTGGGCGGCAAACGGTCTCCATCGGCTCGAAACGCCAGATCGAGCGCGTTGATTTTGCCAATGTCATCAAGAGCTATACCGGCGCGCATTTCGTCTCCACGGCTGAGCGCGGGGACGAACTCCATCTGGTCTATGTCGTGCCGACCGCGCGCTATCCGGATGCGCGGCCTGCGCTGGATGACAATGAACTGTCAGGGGATGAGGAACAGTGGGAGCGGCGCATCTGGGGCGTGCATTATCGCCGCGCGGATATCTTGCCGGCTTTGGCGCCGGGCCTCTGGGGCGAAGTGTTCGCCTACGGACTGGAAGAGCGGGATTCCGGCGACTTCCCGACGCCTGACAGGTCCTATTTCGCGCCGGGCTTTCGTCTCTACCGGAAGCCTGTTTCCGGACAGTGGGACATTGACCTAGAAGGCGCCCTGAGACGCGGCAGCCGCTACGCCTCAAACGATCCATCGGACACGCAAAGCCTTGAGGTGGAAGCGTCCATGCTGTTTGCGGCGTTCGGGTACACATTCGATACGCCATGGCAGCCGCGCTTTGCGTTGGAATATTATCATGCCAGCGGCGACGAAGACCCGTTTGACCTCAATTACGACCAGCATGAGCGCCTGTTCGGGTCCCGGCGGACCGATCTCAACAATACCAGCATTCACGGGCCTCTGACTCCCGCCAATCTGAATGCGCCGGGCTTTCGGGTGGAAGTGAAACCGAATGCCCGATGGGACGCCCGTTTCTACTATCATGCGGCGCATCTGGCGTCGAAGACTGACAGCTGGGTCATTGCCAAGCTGCGGGATCCGTCCGGCCAATCCGGCGATTTCATCGGACACACGCTGGACGGGCGGGCACGCTACTGGGTGCTGCCGGATAGTCTCCGCCTGGAACTCGGTGCCTCCGCCCTGATGTATGGCGAATTTGCCAAAGACGTACCGGGTGGTCCAGATGGGGACGGGACACTGTTCGGATACGCACAACTTACCTTTACCTTCTAGGGAGCCATCCTGGACCGGTTTGAACGCTATCTCATCGTCCGGGAAGCGCTCCCATCGGGTCAGCATGCATGTAATGTCTTCGGTATGTTTTTATTCTAGGACTTCAAGCTCGCGGGATGTTTGCGTCTGGCGGGTACCGAGTGTGCAGAAGTTGGTCGCAATACATTCCTCGGTGTGGATTTGCGTCAATTTCGACGGCGCATCGACCCGGTTCTGATTCAGACGTTGGCGAATTCAAGCGATTGCGGATCTCGAAATAGGAAATCGTCAGGATGCCATCCAATGGAAGGGGGCAGGCGCCTCCTTCCATTGGATTCCAGCAAGAGGATTGGTTGTTTTTGTTCAGCACTGTCTGGACTAGTAATTATCTTTGTTGTCCAGATCGTCGACCGATCCGTCCTTGTTCGTGTCGAGGGTCGAGAACATGCGCTTGCCGGAGGCGTGGAATTCGTCGAGCGAGAGATTTCCATCTTCGTCTGTGTCAAGCACGGTAAACCGGAAATCTGCCTGGTCGATTTGGCGTTTGCGCTGTGCCTCAAGTTGCTCGAGCAAACGGGTTTCATACTCGGAAACATATTCTTCAGACTGGACATTTCCGTCTCCGTTGGCATCGCGTCTGAGATAGCCGTTCGCGCGCTCTGACATGAATTCGGCTTCGGTGACTTGCCCATCTCCATCGAGGTCATACTTTTGGAAGAATGCATCCTTGCTATGTCCGTCAGCGGAACGACGTGGAGTTTCGGACTCAGGCGTGACTGCGGTCGCGCTTGCAGTCTCGGCTTCAGCCGACGCTTTGGTGTCATGGGTGGCACACGCGGCGAGAGGCGCGAGCGCCAGGGTCAACAAGACCGGGTAAATGGATTTCATGTTTGGGTTTCCGTTCTGGTGGAAGGGTTTTTACCGAGCAACTTCGAAAGTCAGGGAGGTTGTGTAGCTGCGTTCATCAGTCTCTGCGCCTTCTGGCGCGTCCACCGCGTGACGGGTCATGAGGAGGTATTTGCCTGGCTTGTCGAAAGACAGGCTCACGGTTCCGGAGTCATCTGCCTCTACATGGCGTTCGTATTTCGGCGTTTCATAAGTTCCGCCCTGCCGTTTGATTTCCACAGATTGGCCAGCAAGCGGCTGGCCATCGAAGAGGAGCTTGAATTCAAATCCCTCTCCTAGATAAATCTCGTTTGGGTGGGTGACGGGCGTGATAAGCAAGCGGCCGATTGGCAAGTTGACCGCCTCCCACGTGGAAGCTCCTTTCGTCACATAGACGTCAGCAACCGTTTCGGTCTGACTGGTGATGACCTCGGTTGCATTTTGAGGAACTTCCGCATCGGGTCCGAAAACCGCCTGCCATTCACCATCAACAAGGGCCTTCTTGCTTTTTCGACCCAAGCGGACACCGGTGGTAAATCGATAGGTTCCCTCGGTGTCCAGATCACTTTCAAGAACAACCACCTGGCGCAACTGGGTTAGGGTCTTGAAGTCTTCCCGCGAGCCATCCGGAAGAATGACATGATAGTCCTCCGAAAGAACGGCGATCTCTGGCACGAAGGGGTCCTCACTAAAGGATGCCTGCACAGTGACGTGATCGCCTTCCGTCGTGACGAATGCATTGGGATACATAAAAGATGTATGAGCGTAAGCGGCTGCGCAAAGCGTGGTAGCCGATAAGATTCCGGCTGCACCAAATTTCAGAATTGTCATAAAGACCCCTCAGTCACGTTATTGAGAATAATTATCACTTGCATGTACTGAGAATGCGATTTAGTTGCAAGTAGAGATTTTTGGTTTTTGCGGCGGCCGTCGTGCTCAGCGCCTTTTAAGTGCAGTCAGCGCGTCTGCACGCTCAACCCACGGAGATTTCGATGCGAAAGACCTTGTCAGGCATGGCTTTGACATCCGTTCTGCTGGCCATGTTACCCGGTGTCGCGACGGCGGATATGTTCAAACGACATCATGATCATGTTCTCGGAACGTCCCTGGATATTGTTGTGAATGCCCCCTCAGAGACAGATGCCGACAAGGCAGAGGAGGCGATTCTCAAGGAGATCGAACGTTTGCGCGGCGTATTCAGCACGTATGACAACTCCAGCGAGATATCACGTCTAAATCGCTCCATCGACACGACAGTGTCTGACGATATGGTTCGTGTACTGGAGCGCTGTGAAGCCTATCGGATGCAAACGTCGAATGCGCTGAGCTGTCGTATTGGCAGCTTGATCGATACATGGGCCGTCGCCGAACGTGAGAACAAATTGCCAAACCGTCCCGCCATGCGAATAACTGCTGGAGAGATACGGCGCGCCAGTGTTGAAATTGATGCAGGGAAGGGAACCGTCAACCGACCGGATGAGGTGATTTTCGCTACCGATTCTTTGGCAAAGGGGTATATTCTGGACACGGCAGTCGAGGCGGCCATTGCCGCGTCCCCAAAGGTTTCAGGACTGTTGATGAACATTGGGGGTGACATACGGACCTGGGGCGCAGGCCCTCAAGACGGACAATGGGCCGTCGCGATCACCCGCGGCTCTGAGCTTGGAGAAGGCGGATCAGCGTTAGAAGGCCGTGTGCAGATAAATGAAGGGGCGGTCGCAACAAGCGGTTCGGGACCTCGTGATCGTTTGGTTGGGGGGCAGCCCTATAGCCATGTCATATCCCCCGCAGATGGCTGGCCAGTCTTTCACGCTCTCACGGCGACGGTCTATGCGTCAGATGCCATCACCGCAGACGCACTTGCAACGGCACTCCTGGTGATGGACCTCAAGAGAGGATTGAATCTCGTGGAGAGTCTGCCGGGCGTAGAAGCGGAGATCGTGACGGAGGATGAAAGACATCATCAGACTTCAGGTTGGGGTGGCTTGAAGCCTGAGGGGAAGGCGACCAGCGAGATAGAGGCAAGCTGGACGACGGGCTATGAATTTTCCATTGAGTTCGAGATTCCCGATCAAGATATTGCAGACTATGAGCGCCCCTATGTGGCGGTATGGATTGCAGACAAAGACAGAAATTTGGTGCGGATTCTCATGCTTGCCGGTCAACAAGCGCGCTGGATGGAGGAGAACTATTACTGGCACCGACGATTTGGCCGAAAGGCCGGGAGCCTTGTCGATGCGATCTCAGGTCCAACCCGGCGCCCCGGACAATACAAACTTGTATGGGATGGCCGGACAGATGATGGCCACACAGTTGGTCCAGGCGAGTACATCTTGCATCTTGAAGCTGCTCGCGAACATGGCGAGCATCAGCATGAGAGCGTTACTTTCACCCTTTCTGCTGATGCGTTCAATCACGAGATTGAGCCTGGGAATGAGCTTGGACACGTTTCGGTTCGGTTTGGCTCGACGGACTGATTTTCAAGTTGTTCCCTCGGAATATCCTCAAGACCCCTCAATCTCGACAGTAAAGCTGTGGCTGATGCCAGTTGGCGGAGCGGGAAATGGCGATGCTTTCTTCACAAAGATCAAGGCCTGACGATCAAACCTGGATGAGCCAGAGCTTTGGGAGACTTCAATGTGTTTGATCGTACCACGAGGGGAAACCGTGAATCGAATATGAGCGGATCCGGGACCGGAAGCGCGCGGTCTACGCAGTTGGGACAAGTGTCTCATCACCTCTCCCGAATAGTTCGAATGCTCCGAATTTCCTGCTGCTGGGGACTTTGCGCTTGCAGCAGAGTCGCCGCCAGATTTCTTGGTAGCTGGACTATTCGCATTGACAGACGTTTTGGCTTTTCGGTGTGAGTTGTTGCCAGCTGGCTTGTACTCGGCGGGTTCTGTCTGGGGTGCCGCTGAGGTCGCAGAGGAAACTGCCGTGGTTGGCGCTGTCTGAGCTGCCGGCTTGATTTGACGGTCTACAACGGCCGGCTCGTCAGTGTTTTCTTCAGGCAAAAGCGGGTCAGCGTCTGCAACGAGAGTTTCGGATTTGGGCTCATCCGGAGCTGTCTTCTCGACTTTGGGGGCTGCCTCCGGTGATTGAGGTGACGGTGAGGAGCGGGTGGCGGGCGGCTGTTCTGATTGTGCTGGGCTTGGTTCAGGTTCGTCCGATGGCGGGGCTTCGTGCTGGAAAGCATTTGTCGACGAGGCCATTGTTCCAAACTGCACGCCGAAGCTGTTTCCTGCCACCAATGCCGGCGGAGCGTGAGGGACTGTATACGCCAACACACTCAAGTGGGCCGCTGCCGCTGCTGACAGCGCAATCGAGAATTTGACCACATTCGCTTTCGTCATCCTGTGGTGTCCTCCGTCACGACAATGATGTTGGTCCTACCGCTCGCTCGAAGCTCTTTCACCAGCTTGAGGAGTTGCACTGCTGGCAGTTCGCGATCGGGAAGAAGGCGTAGGGAAGACGTATCTGCCGCCGGGCTGTCGAGAAGACTCTCCAGGCTGACCGGAGCGCCTCCCCGGCGTAATTGACCGGTCTTGTCGATCGACACCGCGTCTGGAGGGACGCAGCATTCGAGATCTTGGGTCTGAACAAATCTTACAGATGGATCAGGTGGGGAGGCGAGCGTTCCTGCAATCATGAAGAAGATCAGGATCAGGAATACGATGTTGATCAGTGAGATCACGGGATCGCGGCGGGTTTGCAGTTTGCTACGCTTCATGTCGGCTCCACCACGAGCACCTCAATCCAGGGCGTACGTTTCAGTTCAGCGAGGACATCAATCAGTGTTTGCGTGGTAACATCGTCTGTTAACTTCACCGCCACTGTCGGTACGCTTTCATCATTTTCATGTATTTCGAGCTTGTAAGCGAGATGACTCAGCGGGACCGCCTTTCCGTCCAGCAGAAGGGTATCAGCTCCAATGGTTAGTATAAGGATGGGGTTGTCGGAGGTCTTACCGGCGGCTGCAGTGGTTGAGGCTATCTCGACCTCGGAAAACTTTGAGAAACTAGAAGCCAGCATAAAGAAAAGCAGCAGCAGAAAGATCACGTCGATAAGGGACGTGATCGACGCGCGACGGCGTGGACGGGTGCGCTTAAGTGCCATATCCAGCAGCAACTATTTCTCTGGCTGACGTCTCGCGCGTCTCCGGTGTAACGAGGACTGTGAATGCATGCTCGGCGAAAGCGCGTTCGCGGTCAGTCTGAGCTTCAAACCAGGACAGCGCAATGGATGTAGGCATGGCGACGGAGAGGCCTGCGGCGGTGGTCAGCAGGGCGACCCAGATACCGCCAGCAAGGGCTGCCGGATCTACCTGTGATCCCGCAGATTGCAGGGCCTGGAACGCCTCAATCATCCCCAGCACCGTTCCGAGAAGCCCTAGCAGGGGGGCCAATTGAGCAATCGTATCAAGGACGCGAAAGCCACCTTCATAGGGTTGCAACGCGAGGTCGGCTTCGGCTTCGAGTCGGGCAACAAGGCCTTCTCGCCCGCGTAGCGGCAAAGCGGACAGAAGAATGTTCGCCAGCCAATGTTTCGATGCGCGGAGCTGATCCGATGCATCTTGCTCATCGCCAGCGTCCAGAGCGCGGATGGCAGATTTGAGCGGCTTCAGGCGTCCGATCTGATCCGACCGAAATTGCCAGTATTTGAAGCCTGTCAGGGCGAGCGTGAAAATGGATGCAAGCAGAAGGATGGTAAGGATGGGACCGCCGACATCATATAAGTTTTGAAACATTGTGAGCATGCGGGTTTCCAATCAGATTTCGCTTTGAAACTCAGTTCGCTGCGGGAATGTTTGGCGAATTGTTGCGAGCACCATGCAGCTGTTGGCAGCCGCGCATGGTGCTCGCATCGGTGGGGTACTGTCTAAAAGGCTTTCGACACCGTGAACTTGATGTTCCGCCCAGCCGCCGGACGCGTAGAAAGGAGCGGCGTGTAATTATGATCGAACAGGTTTTCAAACCCGAAGCGGAAGGATGTGTCCTTCAGGACACCTTCCTGCGGAGTGATCGTTGCGCGCAAATTGACAGTGGCAAAGCCCGGGGTCGTCGTGCCATTGCGGTCTGCTTCATCTGCCAGCACGAACTCGCTGGACAGATCGGCCAATCTCGATAAGCGCTTGCCGAGCGTGAGGCGCAGCGTGTTGGCTGGAGCATTCGTCCAATCCGCGACGGTGCTGTCTGTGCGGGTCTGTTCTGCATCAACGATATTGGCGTTGAGGTCAGCATAGTAGCCGTCGCGGCGGGCGTACGATCCTTCAAGCTCCAGCCCCTGGATTTCGATCGAGTCCACACCTGAGTAAGACGTGTTATCTTCCTGATCCGTGTGATAATAATTGGCCTTCATGGAAAGCGTATCATCCTGTCCAAGGACACCGATAAGGTCGTAGGATGCGCCGAACTCATAAGTCTTCCCGATCTCTGGCTGGCTCATATAGACCTCGTTCTCGAGGTCATCGAGAATGGGGAGGCTTTCCGTGTAAGCATAGCTTCCGAAGAGGGCAACGCCATTGTCAAACTGATAACGGAGCGATGCCCCGCCCATGAGCGCGTCATTGTCATAGCTCGCAGCGCTGCCATCATCAAGGGTCCCCTCGACTTCTGAGCTTTCAAACCGAAGGGCTGGTGCGAATGTCCATCCATCCAGAAAGTCGATCTGGTCGACTACGAACAGGGCGATGCGATTGTCTTCACCGCCTGGGGCCGAATTTGCATCAAGACGTTCTTTCTGGATGAACTCGATGCCCGTGCGCAAATCATGCACCAGAGCGCCTGTTTCAATATAGGCTGTGTTCTTCACGGTGAACTTCGTTGTCTCGTAGCGATGGTCGGCATCGACCGTGGCGAAGCATCCGAACGGGCCACTGCCGACAATACATTCCTGATCAATTTCCTGATTGGCGTAGGAATACACCGCATCAAGGTTCACCAAATCATTCGTGATAGGATTGAAATTGTAGGCAAGCGATATCGTTTCGGACTTGGTGTCACGATCCACATTTCCAAATGCGCCGCCGGTCGTACCGAAGGAGTCGTATGGTTTGTCCCGTTCGGTTGTCTCAGAATTGGTATAGCTGGCGCGCATGCTGTGGTCCCCGACCGTATAGCGGGCCTTCAGCAGATAGGAGGGCAGTTCAAATTCGCTGTTCTCAATGACATTGTCATTACCATCTTCCTGATTGTGTTGCTCGCGCCAGGAATAGTTCGCAAGGAGCTCAAGGTTTTCCGTGGGTTGGACTGCGAGCGTGCTGGAGGAGTTGAATCCGTCCATATTGGTTGCGCCGCCGAGGGTTTGACGGAAGGCGAGCCCCGTTTCGCCGCCCGTGAGGTCTGACGCATCGATCGTCTCAAGGCGCACAACCCCACCGATAATACCAGATCCGTACTCAAAGCTTCCGACAGTCCCGCGGATCACTTCGACGCTCTTGTAGAGATACGGATCGGTATAAAGCTGGGTGCCAATACGATAGAGTTCTTCCGAGCCCACGCTCGCGCCATCGACCTGAATTGCTACTTTCTGGTCAGTTCCGTAAGTGCCGTTGGCGCCAAAGCCACGAATATTGATCCCGGATCCGATCGGGGTGGAGCCGTTTACGAGGGAGACGCCAGGAACGGAGTCAATCAATTCCGCAACAGTGCCAGCTTGGCGGTCTTCTATTTCTTCCTGATCGACGACCGTGACTGGTGTGGCGGTGTCGGTCTGGACTTCCCTTTTACTCTCGCCGAGCGTCAGCGTGCCGAGGAACTCCTCACTGTCAGTGTTCGCGTCTTCCTGCGCGGAGGCTGGTGCCTGAAGCATAATGATCGATACGATCGCTGTGGCCCCGAACAGGGCGGTTTTACGGTTTACGATGTGGTTCATGGACCCCTCCAGATAATGCGTTAATGCAACTCAGTCGCAATGTGGGGTCGGGATAGCGCGTGGCAATCTGTTTTGCAAATGAAAATTATTCGCAAAATGAGTCTTTTAGATCATCATCTGCCAATTCGGGGTGTCGGCCTATCTGCCTGGAGGCAGATATTCACTCATATGCCGGCCATCTGGCGGCAACCCTGCCAGTCAATGAGGGATTGGGGCTGACATGTTGCGAATTGGAGTGGAGAGCTAACTTTCGAATACCGTTATGCAAGTGGGCTAGCGCTTGAGAGATTTCAGCACGTCGAATGGGCTGCTCGGGGGTGCTTCAGCTGTCGGCTCGAGCGCTTTTCGAGGTTGCGCCTTGGGCGCCGGTTTGGGACGCGTGCCCGCTTGCGAGTCGGCGGACGACTTCATGCTCAGGCTGATCCGCTTCTGGTCTATATCCACTTCCAGCACGCGAACGCGCACAATGTCGCCAGCTTTGACCACGTCGCGCGGTGACTCCACGAAGCGGTCTGCCAGTTGAGATATGTGAACGAGGCCATCCTGATGAACGCCAATATCTACAAAGGCGCCAAAGGCGGTGACGTTTGTCACCACGCCTTCCAGATTCATGCCGGGATTGAGGTCGACGATTTCGTTGACGCCTTCCTGGAAGCTCGCGGTCTGGAAGTCAGGTCTTGGATCGCGGCCTGGCTTTTCCAGTTCGGCGATAATGTCCCGGATTGTAGGAACACCAAATGTCGCATCAGCGAAGTCAGCTGGGTTGAGTTGTGACAGGACTGCCTTGTTGCCGATCAGGGACTTCACTGATTGTTTCGTTGCCTTGGCGATGCGTTCGACAATTGGGTAGGACTCCGGGTGTACGGCGGATCCATCCAGCGGGTCCTTGCCTCCAACGATGCGCAGGAATCCAGCCGATTGCTCGAAACTCTTTGCGCCCATGCGCGGGACTTTCTTCAACTGTTTGCGTGTCAAGAACGGTCCATTCTGGTCGCGGAAAGCGACGATGTTGCTGGCCAGCGTCGTGTTAAGTCCGGAGACATGCGTGAGGAGGGGAGCGGAGGCTGTGTTGACGTCGACGCCAACCGCATTCACGCAATCCTCCACAACCGCGTCGAGCGAGCGGGCGAGTGCAGCCTGATCGACATCATGCTGGTACTGGCCGACGCCAATCGCTTTCGGTTCGATTTTGACCAGTTCGGCCAGCGGGTCCTGAAGGCGCCGTGCAATGGAAATTGCCCCACGCAAGCTGACATCCAGATTCGGAAACTCGTCAGCAGCTAGCTGTGAGGCCGAATAGACGGAGGCGCCAGCTTCCGACACCATGATGCTGGCCAGTTTCAGCTCCGGTGCTGCCTTACCCAACTCAGCAACCAGAGCGTCCGTTTCCCGGCCGGCTGTGCCATTGCCAACGCCGACAAGATCCACGCCGTGCTTGGCGGCAAGTCGCGTTATGATGGTCAGTGCGCCCGCGCGATCATTGCGCGGCGCATGAGGATAAATGGTGGCGGTATCGAGCAATTTGCCAGTCGCATCGACTACGGCAATCTTGCACCCGGTTCGGATGCCGGGATCAATGCCCATGACCGTTTTCTTTCCGGCCGGCGCGGCGAGAAGCAAATCCTTGAGATTGTTGGAGAATACTTGGATCGCTTCTGCCTCGGCACGCTCCTTCAAACGGGCCAGCGAGTCAGAGGCACCGGATTTGGCAAGCTTGGTCGACCAAGCCTTTTCGGCGGTTTCCCGCATCCAGCGATCACCGATGCTACCCGATGCGTTAATGCCAAATTCCTGACAGATTCGAGCGATTGCCTGACGCGGCGTATCAGCCTTGCGTGTCTGGATTCCGACCCCGACTTTCAGTACGCCTTCTTTCTCTCCGCGCAACATTGCGAGAGCGCGGTGGGACGGCATTTTCTCGAGCGGTTCAGCGAAGTCCGCATAATCCCGAAATTTGTCAGCCTGTTTGCCTTTGACCAGCCGTGAACTCAATTCACCCGCCTCCCAGACCTTTTCCCGGACGTGGCGGACGATGGATGGAGTTTCGACCATTCGTTCGATCAGAATGTCTCGGGCACCTTCGAGAGCTGCCGATACCGTTTCCACATCCTTCGTGCCATCAACATAGGCAACAGCCAGTTTTTCAGGATCACCTGCACATTTCAGGAGTGTTTCGGCCAAAGGCTCGAGCCCCTGTTCACGTGCAATTGTCGCCCGCGTTCGACGTCTCGGCTTATACGGTCGGTAAAGGTCTTCCAACTCAACCTTGGTTTCAGCATTCCAGATCGCACGCTCAAGCGGGCGCGTGAGTTTTTGCTGCTCACCAATGGACGACAGGATTGTTTCACGCCTTGCTTGTAGCTCTGTCAGATAGGTGTAGCGCTCTGCCAATTGCCGCAATTGAGTGTCGTCCAGGCCGCCCGTACGTTCCTTCCGATAGCGTGCGATGAAAGGTATGGTCGCGCCCTCTTCAATGAGCCCAATCGTCGCCGCAACCTGCGCTTCGCGAACGCTGAGATCGTGGGCAATTATTTGAGCGATGGAAAAGGAAGCGGCGGATTCAGACAGCTTGACTGCAGGCATGAACACTTGGGCCTTCGTAATTAAGACAGTTCCAGAAAAAGAGGTGGTAAGCCGAAGCGATACCGCTGCCTTGCATCTTGGAGATCAAGGTTAACCAAATGTTGCGAAGAGCGGAATGGGATGTCATTCGCGCCATCTTTCGCAGCGCTCAAGTCTTGCTCTAAAATTTGCCAAACCCGGCCTTGTTCAGGCCGGGTTCGTATGGGGGGGCAAGTTCCGCGACGATGGTCGCCATAAGTGCCGTAAATCTCAGGATATCCGGCTTGACGTCATATGAGGCCAGCCATCGCCGCGACAATTTCGGGATGGACAATGTCACCATGGGCTACATTGATGCCGGCATGCAGATGTGGATCGGTCTTCACGGCTTGTTCGGTGCCCAAATCGGCCAGCGCCATCGCATAGGGCAGGGTGGCGTTTGACAGGGCGATTGTGGATGTTCGGGCAACTGCTGCTGGCATATTGGTAACGCAATAGTGGCAGACACCATCAACATTGTAGACGGGTTCGTCATGTGTGGTCGGACGGCTGGTTTCGAAACAGCCGCCTTGATCAATGGCGATATCCACAACCACTGATCCGGGCTTCATCATCGAGATTTGTTCGGCTGAAACGACCTTTGGCGCAGCCGACCCGGGAAGCAGGACAGCCCCGACCACCAAATCAGCGGTCAGAAGTGAAGCTTCGATCGCAGCCGATGTGGAGTAAAGACAGCGGGCGCGACCCGCGAAGAATGCGTCCAGTTCCCGAAGACGATCAAGTGAGCGATCGAGGATGGTGACATTTGCTCCCAGCCCGACGGCCATTTCCGCCGCATTCCGTCCTGCGACGCCACCTCCGATGACGAGTACCTTGCCTGGAGCGACGCCGGTAACGCCACCCAATAGTGTTCCCGAGCCACCTTGAGCTATTTCAAGATACTTGGCGCCAGCCTGAACTGACAAGCGTCCGGCCACTTCACTCATTGGGGTAAGCAAAGGCAAGCGTCCAAACCGGTCGGTTACTGTTTCATAGGCAATGCAGGTAGCGCCCGACTTCAAAAGTCCGCGGGTCTGTTCAGGGTCTGGTGCCAGATGAAGATAGGTGAACAGCGTGTGTCGTGGTTGCAGGCGCGCGATCTCAACCGGCTGAGGTTCTTTCACCTTGATGATCATATCGGAAGAGTCGAACAATTCGTCCGCGTTCGTGGAAATTGTGCAGCCTGCCGATTCATACAGTTCGTCAGAAAATCCAACCATTTCGCCCGCGCCGGTTTCGACGAATACAGAGTGACCCGACCGTACGAGTTCCTGGGCGCCTTGTGGCGTCAGGCCCACGCGATATTCACGGTTCTTGAGTTCTTTTGGGGTGCCAATACGCAAGTCAACAATCCTTTGAAATGTGGGTCCGATATATGAAGGAGGGTCTAGAAGTTCGCGACCAGATTTACGCGAAGTCGCTGTTGCCAGTCGTCGGTGGCGAACGGGATGAGGATTTCATCCTTGAGCCGATACGCATACAGGCTCGTATTCATCTGGAGGTGCTCGCTGAGTGCGTAGGAGAACGAGTATGTGTGCTGAAGATAGTTGCTGGCATATGGTATGTTATCTTGCGCAAAGGCCGCGAATACCGAGTCGGCTTCTGCGACATGATAGCCATATCCGAAACTATAGGTTCCTGGCGCGCTCGCCTGTCCAAGCGATGCGGAGACTGAATAGCCTGTATCATAATCGTCCGCACCGAGATTTCGAACATATTCAGCCTTGATTTCCAGTGGCCAGCGATCTCCAAAGCCGGAAAAGGACGCTTCCGTCATGATATTGAGAAGATCAAAATCGGACAGATAAGCGCCTGAACCATCAAGCAAGTTGGTGCGTGTATCACCGGAGTCTGCTGTGCCAACCGCCTCGATTTCATAGTCGTAGTATCCGGCAGCAAATCCGAACTCCCACGCTTCGCTGGCTTTTTGATCGAGGGTGAGCTGAAATCCGGATGCTGTGCTGTCTTGGGCGGCGGTCGAACGCTCAATCGGGAAAAACAGCGCGCTACCCCCGATACGAGTCGAACCATTGTCGAGAGCCGCGTAGCGGGCTGCCAAGCCTTGCGGGTTCACATCGCCATCCCAGACGAGATCCGTGCGCCGGAATGGGTTCGCAAATTTTCCGCCCAGCACGGACAATTTGCCGAACGTCTTGATGCCGTAAACTTGGTCCAGGCTTACCTGAAGATCGTCATTGAAGTTGGAGAGCGAAACGTCGGCTGAATTTGGATCGTCAGGATCTCCAGTGACGAGCCTGGCACCAAGTTCGAGAGTAGGTGACGCGGCATATGTGGCCGCGATACGCCCACGCACGACGCCGCGCGCATCATCGCGTTCGTCGCCATCAGACGAGTTATGCTCATATCTGAGGCGCATATCGCCACTTATGTTGAGATTCCCAGTCGGGGCGGCAGGACGCGTATCTGCGACCGTGGCTTCTGCCACGTCAACGGGGGACGTGTCCCGGTCGCTTGTTGCAAGCTTGGCTGGCACATTTGTCGCGTCTTTCAGCATCCGCTCAAGGCGCGCCAGTCGTTCGTCCTGTAAGCGTAGTTTTTCCTGCAGCTCGGCGATGAGAGCTGCTGGATTATCCGTTGCGGCGTCCTGGGCCAGTGCGGCCATTGGCACCGTCGCAGAAGCGATAGCCATGATAGCGCTGGCTTTCAGGAGGTGAAATTTTGTCGAAACCGTATTCGGGTAGAACATCAGATTCCCCCCATCGCGATATACTTCACATTCAGATAGTCATCGAGGCCGTAGCGAGACCCCTCGCGCCCGATGCCGGATTCCTTGACGCCTCCGAAAGGTGTTGCCTCTCCTGAGATCGCAATATCGTTCAATCCAACCATGCCGACTTCCAATTGCTCAGCGACACGCCAGGCGCGCGAAAGCTTTCGGGTCCAGAAATATGCGGCGAGCCCATAAGGCGTATCATTGGCCAATGCGATGGCGTCTTCGTCGTTTTCGAAAACGAGAACCGGCGCAACTGGGCCAAAAATCTCAGTGTGTGCGATGTCCATATCCGTTGTGACATCGCACAGGATGGTCGGCGGCATGAAATTTCCGACGTCTGAGGAGTGACGAGACGCGGACACTGTCGCGCCCTTTTCGACAGCGTCTGCTATCAGAGACTGAACCTTGTTCTTAGCGGCGGTGTTGATCATTGGCCCCATGTCAGAAGATGGATCGAGTCCGTCCCCAACATTCATGGCCTCTGCCGCTGCCACGAATTTATCAAGAAATGCGTCCTTGATGGACGTATGTAGTAAAATGCGATTGGCGCAGATGCATGTTTGTCCAGCATTGCGAAACTTTGCGACCAGCGCGCCTGCGACGGCTGAATCGATGTCTGCATCATCGAACACGATGAGGGGCGCGTTCCCACCCAGTTCGAGTGACATGCGTTTTACGCTGTCGGCGCTTTGCTGCATCAGTAGTTTTCCAACGCGCGTAGATCCGGTGAAGGAGATCTTGCGAACGAGTGGATGGCTGGTCAGTGTCTGGGCAACGGGCGCTGGATCTTTCGAAGTGATGACCTGGAAAACGCCTGCTGGGAAACCGGCATCCTCTGCCAGGCATTCCAGTGCCAGCGCTGACAAGGGCGTTTCATCGGATGGCTTCAGGATGATCACGCACCCGGCGGCCAGTGCAGGCGCAGCCTTGCGGGTTATCATGCCGCTCGGAAAGTTCCAGGGCGTAATGGCGCCGACAATTCCCACGGGCTGCTTGATGACGAGCTGTCGCCGGGAGGACGCGCTGGTCGGTATCACATCACCGTAAGCGCGTTTGGCCTCTTCAGCGAACCATTCAATATAGCTGGCATTAAACGTCACTTCCCGGCGGGCTTCTGCCAAAGGCTTGCCCTGTTCGAGTGTCAGTATTTCGCCAAGTTCTTTTTCTGATGCGAGAATAAGGTCATGCCACCGCCGTAGTATCGCTCCGCGTTCTCCCGCCGTCAGCCCGGCCCATGCAACCTGTGCATCATTTGCCAGCGCAATCGCTTTTTCCGTTTCCGGCGCGCCAAGATCCGGCACTTTTGCCACAATGGATCCGTCTGCGGGATTGGTCACGGTAAATGATTTTTCCACAGACGATGCGGCTATGCGCTCCTTCAACCGGTGCAGCAGAGCATTCGACGTCGCTACGGAGTCCGCAGTCGAGACTTGCATGACGGACATGTCATGCGACTCCCAAGCAGGCAGCCGTTTCCGAAAGGCCGGCAGACGCGATGTCGATCAGTTCGTCTATTTCAGCATGCGTGATGGTAAGCGGAGGGCAGATCACCATTGCCTGTCCGACGGCACGCATGATCAGGCCTTTATCGAGGCATATGTCACGACAGATATTCGCCGCATTGTCTTCAGCCGTGAAGTGTTCGCATGCTTCCCGTGACTTGATGAGCTGAAGACCGGCAATCAGGCCAGCTCCGCGTACTTCACCAATGATTGCATGTTCATTAAATAGCTGCTGGAGCCGTGCGTGCAGATAGGGGCCGACATCATTCTTTACGCGATCCACCAAGCCTTCGCGTTCGATAATGTTGATATTGGCATTCGCAACCGCGCAAGCGACGGGGTGCCCGGAATAGGTGTAGCCATGAGAGATGGGACCACCTTCATTGATGGTCTCAAATATCTCATCGCTGAAAGCCACCGCAGAAATCGGCAGATAGCCGGATGACATGCCTTTGGCCATCGGCATGATGTCAGGCTGGACACCATAGTGCTGGCATCCAAACCATTCCCCCAGACGTCCAAAACCACAGATGACCTCGTCTGATACCAGAAGGATATCATGCTTGCGGCAGATCTTCTGAATCTCGGGCCAGTAATTGGGAGGTGGGTCGATGACGCCACCAGCGCCCTGAATTGGTTCGCCGATGAATGCGGCGATATTGTCTGCTCCAACTTCGAGAATTTTTTCTTCCAATGCATGCGCTGCCCGGAGACCAAACTCCTCGGGGCTCATATTCCCTCCGTGAGCGTACCAGTGGGGTTCCATGATGTGCTCGAAGCCAGGAAGCATGGATGATCCCATATCATGCATGTGCTTCATGCCGCCGAGGCTGGTCGCGGCAAGCGTGCTGCCATGATATCCGAGATGACGGCCAATGAACTTGTGTTTCTTTGGCTTGCCGCGGACGTGCCAATAGTGGCGCGCCATGCGGATTACGGTGTCATTCGCCTCGGATCCGGAATTGGCGAAAAAGAAATGGTTGAGGTTCCCCGGTGCGATCTCTGACAGTTTTTGCGCAAGTTCGATCTGGCTAGGCGTCGAGCTTTGAAAGAACGAATTGTAGAATGGCAATTGCTCCATCTGCGCGGTCGCAACATCAACCAGTTCCTGGCGACCATACCCGACATTCACACACCAAAGGCCAGCCATCCCATCTAGGATCTTGTTGTTGTCGCTGTCATAAACATAACAGCCGTCTGCGCTCGTTATGACGCGCACGCCACGTTCTGCGAGTGTTTTTGGATCGCAGAACGGGTGTATGTGGTGAGAGGCGTCCATGGCCTGCCACTGGGCTGTATTCCGATGCGCGATCGCCATTGTGCGTCCCTTTCAATTGTTTGAACCCATGTTGGGCTCAGGCGGCGGAAGGGAAAAGATGACTAAACCGATTGGAGTGGTGCGGTTTCAGCACCGATGGTGCATGACCAATGCGATGTGACTATTTTTGCCAAAGACTGCGCATGTGCCGCGCGATTTCCTGATCCTGAACGTTGCTGTGAGTTTCGAGGGCGTCGACAACCCGCTTCTGATCCGCAAGCGGATGGGTCTGACTCAACTTTGTCACCGCATCGATATTTGAGATGGTGATCCTGAAGGAGCGGATACGGGGAATCAGGCTGTCGACTTTGCCATCGGGTGCGTGCTCCATACGCCACGCGGATTGGGACGCCGCTTCGCTTTGGGCAATCGTGATCCGCATGATCTCCAGTTGAGCCTCGGCATCATCAATCGGATGAAGCGTCCCTCGTACTTGCGCAGCAATGTAGTTCCAGGTCGGAACGGTTGGCTGGTCCTTGTACCAGCTTGCCGAGATATATGCGTTCGGGCCATGAAAGGTCGCAAGCGCGTTTTGGCCGGCGGCCAGGGTGGTGGCGTGTGGATTGTTCCGCGCCATGTGCCCCACCAGCTCAGTGTGACCAGTCGATGTTGTCACCACGTACATGGGGACCGAGGTCGCATAGGGCAGGTCGCCGCAGCTGGTGATTATCTGGCCAAAGGGGTAGGCGGCTATGATCGAGAGCGGGTCAGACGCCCGATAAGGTTTCGGCACATACATGTGCCAAGTCTCATTTGCATCGGTCATACTATATCCCTTGTATTTTCTGGGGTCAGTCTTCGCGTCGACAGACGGAAATGTGAGGCGCGAAATGTATAACAGCTGGTGCGGCGGGGGCACCAGAATACCTTTGCTTGGCACCTGAGTCTGCCGGTATCGAAATGTATTGTCACCACAAAGCGCGCGCCACCTCCTGATTGTCGCTGCGCTAACCTAGGAGACTATTCGTGACAGCATTCTCTCAGCGCGAACCGCAGTTCGGTGACATCGTGACGGCTTATGCTGGCAAATTGATGCCAGATGTTCAGATGCATACGTTCAGCCATACACACGAGATTTTCCCCACTCGCACCATCAAGGCTGGTGACACGGTGTCTGCCTTGCCATATGCGGCGACGCCGCTGAGCGATATGTCTATTCAGGCGAATGGTAAATCCTACGATCTGTTCGACTACGTATCTCAGAACCGCCTCGTCGGACTGTTGGCGATCAAGGATGGGCATATCGTTCACGAATACTATGATCAGGGCATCGGGCCGGATACGCGATGGATGTCGATGTCCATGGCCAAGTCAGTATCGACAACGCTGGTTGGTACGGCGATCAAGGATGGCTTCATCGACAGCGTTGATGACCAACTCGTGAAGTACCTGCCTGAACTGTCCGGTAGTGGCTACGATGGGGTCTCCATCAAGCATTTGCTGCAGATGACGTCAGGTGTGAAGTGGGACGATACTCACACGGTGGCGGAGTCTGAACGCCGCACCATGCTGGATATCCAGGTTGGGCAAAAACCGGGTGAAATCATGAAATTCATGGCCTCTTTGCCCCGCATTGCCGAGCCGGGAACGGTCTGGAACTATAGCACGGGCGAGACCCATGTTGTGGGTGCACTGGTCAAAGCGGCAACCGGGAAGTGGCTGTCTGACTATTGTTCCGAAACCATGTGGTCGCGTCTTGGCATGCAGGCAGACGCCGCATGGTGGCTGGAGTCACCGGACGGGCTTGAGGTTGCCGGCAGTGGTATCTGCGCGAACTTGCATGACTATGCCCGGTTAGGACTCTTCGCGCTGAATGGCGGGGTGATCGACGGGGAATCGGTCGTACCGAAAGGTTGGTTCAAGGAAGCTACTGAGCCACGTATGGCGGGATCCGACCCATTGAACTACGGGTATATGTGGTGGCCCGTGCCTGACCGCGACGGTGATTTTAAGGAAGGCGCATTCAGCGCACGGGGAATCTTCGGGCAATATATCTACGTCAATCCCAGTCGTGGAATTGTGCTGACCGTTCTAAGTTGCCGGTCGAAGCCAAAATTCTCGGAAGCGATCCTGGATAATGATTTCTTCAATGCCGCTGTGGACGCGCTGAGCTAGCTGCCTGGCTTGAACTGAGGCGTGTCCTTGGCGATCGTGTTGGTCAGCCATTGACGGAATTTTCGCAAGCTTGGTTCGTTCCAACGATCGTGACGGGCGATCAAAACATAGTCGCCCCGCCTTGCTGGAAAAGTCGGATTATCCTTGCCGATCCAGACCAGGTCGCCTCTTGTAAGGTGCTTTTCGGCGAGCAAGGGGTTGGTCAGGGCAATGCCCCGTCCGTGGCGGGACGCATCGCTCGTCAAGTTGCCCTGCCACAGGCGAGGACCTTTGAGCCCATCGGCACAATCGACGCCAAGAGAGTTCAGCCAGATTTCCCAAGTTTCGGTTGTATTCTCATGAAGCAACTGATGATTGAGCAAGTCTTCAGGTTTGTGGATTTCAGGGGCGCTCTCAAGGTAGTCCGGGCTTGCTACGGGAATGATAGGAGATTGTGCGATCACCTGGCTTCTCAGGTGGGACGGAAGCTCATCAAGATCTTCGTAGGATGCCCAGTAGCGAATATCAGCAGTGGCCTCATGGGAGAGAAAGTCCGGAGCACTGACGGACGGCTTGAGCTCGATTTCCACACCTTGGTTTGCGCGCTCAAGCGATGCCAAACGGCGCGACAGCCATTGCTGTGCAAATCCGGGCGTACTCCATATCAGAAGCTGGTGATGGATGCCCTGATTGAGCAGGTCCAGTGTGGCGTGCGCCACCATATCAAGGGCTTGAGCAATTGAGCGATGATAGTCCTTGCCAGCTTCGGTCAGGATCAGGCCCGTCGGAACGCGTTCCACGAGGGTTATTCCGACCCATTCCTCAAGAGCCCGCAAATGTCGGCTCAGAACTGCATGGTCCCGGTCCAGCCATTTTGCCGCTTTTCGAACGCCGCCGAGCCGGGCGATGGCGTCGAACGCCCGCAATCCTTCAAATGGTGGAAGCGCTTTTCTGAGTGGGGGCTGTTGCCCGGTCTTGATCAGGTCGTCCTTACGGTCGGCCATTCTGGTTTCCCTATCATGGTGTGTTTGTCGCGGGATTGACCTTCCGGCGGGTTCGTAAGTCAAGCTTTGCGCTGATTCCAGTGGGACCATGTGTTTGTCGCGCCTGATTTCTTGGCGTGTCACTTATTCACCACCGGGTGGCGATTTCATTGCGCCTTGCCCGCGACGACGGGCTAACCAAAGTTGTACGCCCAAAGCGATCATGAACAACAACCAGATGCCGGCGGCGGCATTTATGAGTCGCCCGAACAGTCCACCTATCTGTCCGGTGTGGAGTGGGTAAAGAGATTCAATTACACGCTCTTCCGGAGCGCTGTTGGCAGCATCATGGTCCAGCAGAACCGTGCCGTCCAATCCGACGAATACGCGGGTTGCACCATAGAGGCTCGGCATTTCTCCGGGTGCCTTCAGGCGAAACTTGTACCATTGCCGGTTTTCGGAGGGCAAATTGATCGCGACGAGAGAAGATCCGGGATACTCGCCGAGTGCAACATCCATCGCGGTGCCTAAGTCCACGATGTGCGTTGGAGCGGGCTTCTGACTTTCAGGGGTTTTCTGTTCCACGCTCAGCCCATTTGCCAGCAGATCAGACTGGGTGAGGGCAGTGCCCGCCAATATGACGCAGAGCGCTGGAATTGCCCCCCAAAATCCCACGCGCCAATGCCAGCCTGACAATGCCGCAGCTGCCGGGACGGAGGAGGCTTTTGTAAACGCTCTAAGGCGTTTGCGTTGAGACCATCCAGCCACCAGCCCAAGGCTGATATTTGATATCAGAAGGAGACCGGAGATCGTGAGGAAGAGGTATCCCGTTGAGCCCAACATCAGCGATTTGTGAAATTGCGTCAGGGTTTCGAAGATAGCGCCGTCTGAAAACCGATTGGCGTCGGACCGATCACGGATGCGTGCGCCGCTACCGTCAATTCGCACTGTGCGGCTTTCACCATCGCGGTCCAAATAGACATCATATTGACCGTCCCGACCACCGGATATCCAGATTGACGAGATTTCGTCGCCTTCCGATTGAAGCGTCTCGATCGTTTTGGCCAGGGCGGCAGTTTCGGTTTGAACGCTCTTCTGCCCGAGGAAGAAATCATCGATATCGGCTCGAAAGCTAATCGCAAGGCCGGATGCGGCCTGGAGTGCCCACAAAGCGAGGAAGCTGAGGCTGACATATTTGTGGATGGACCGGACTCTCGGAAAACGCATGAAACCTCCAGTACCAAAGAGCGAAAAATTGCCAGTCTCATGTATCGCAAAGAATTCGGAGCGCGTGACAGATGCGAAGTGCGCGACCAGTGGTGCGCTTGGCGCACCTCTTCATGCGTCGTAGGCCCCTTCGCCGATGCGGTCTCGACATGGTCAAGTCGAAGCTGCAGGAAAGCCTACCCGCCGGACCGGCGAACGCGCATTCTACTGGCTTGAGCGCTGCAACACAGAGGGGAGAAGGCATTCATGAGAGTGACGACTATAGCTGCCGGACTGTTGGGCCTGGCTTTGTCAACTGGATGTACATCCAACGCGCAGGAATGGGATATTACCCAAACTGGGCAGCCTTATCAGGAGGTCGAACTCTCCCTGACAGAAGGAACCTGGATAAGTGTTGCTGTCAGTCCGGTTGGCGACACGATCGTGTTCGACGTGTTGGGAGACATTTACTCAATGCCAGCAGCGGGCGGTGCCGCTGAATTGGTGCATGGCGGGCCTGCCATTCAGCATTCGCCGGTATTCAGTCCGGATGGTGCACGCATTGCGTACATCAGTGATGTCGACGGGTCCGATAATATCTGGACGTCGGACCCAGACGGCAGCAACCCCGTTCAGGTCTCGTCCGAGAGCACGCTTGCATTGGTCGATCCATCCTGGAGTGCGGATGGCCGAACCATTGTTGCGGCCCGCATGTTCGATACGGCGAACCGGCTCCATTCCTCTGAATTGGTAACCTATCCTGCTAGTGGGGGTGAGGCAGAACAGATCGTCCCGATGCCAGAGAATGGCGAAAACGTGCATGATGCCGTCTATTCACCTGATGGTCAGTTCCTGTACTTCGTCGAGAAAATGACCCCGCCGCATGCGTCCACTGTATATGTGGATGCCAACCACAAGAATTTTGCCATTCGTCGGAAAAGTCTTGAAACCGGCGAGATCAAAACCGTGGTGGGCGGTTTTGGTGGCGCCATGACTCCGTCCATGTCGCCTGACGGCAGTAAAATGGCCTTTGTCCGCCGGGTCAAAGATCAAACAATGCTGTTCACGTACGATTTTGCGACACGCGCCCAGATACCGGTGTTTGATGGATTGGACCGGGATGGGCAGGCTGATTTTCTGGGGCAGGGCACATATTACCCCCGATTTTCCTGGTTTCCCGACGGCAAGGCAATCGCGATATGGGCAGGCGGAAAAATCATGCGCGTCGATATCGACAGTGGGCGCCCGAATGAGATTCCATTCTCCCTGACGGCTAGGCATCGTTTGATCGAGCCGGCGCGATTCACACAAGACCTCGATCCGGATACGTTACGTGTAAAGGCGATTTCGCGACTGGCCCTTTCGCCGGACGAGCAGATGCTTGCGTTCAGCGCGCTCGGACGCATATGGCGACAGGATACTTCCAACAACACGCCGGAACACTTATCGACGACGGAAGCTTCGCAATCGGAGCCAGCCTTTTCACCCGATGGTCGAACCATCGCGTTCATCGAGTGGGATGACGTATTGGGCGGGACCCTGAAGGTGAAATCCGACACTGGAAAAGTGTCCACACTGTTCAAGTCTACCGGCATTGTGCGTGAACCTTCATTTTCGCCGGACGGATCGGTGATCATGTTCCAGATTGCATCGGGCGACGATTGTCTCGGCGGTCACTTGGCGGACCCTGGGATTTACTGGATTCCTGCCGAGGGAGGCGAAGCAACCCCATTGGGCGTCGTCGGTGGCAATCCGAGATTCTCTCCCGATGGAGAGCGTGTGTACTTCACGACAGAGGCTTATATCGACGAGACGCTCGTTACGACACTCGAAAGCGTGTCGATCAATGGGGATGACCATGAAGTGCACGTGCGAACAAAGGATTCAGACACGAGTGAGTTGAAGCTTAGCCCGGATCTGAACTGGATCGCTTATCGTCACTATCAAACGTATTACGTGGCATCCTTTGACCCCGCCGTAGAGGGCGGTGTGTTCGATGCTGATAGCGGCACGCGACTGACAGATGCGGGAGGGTATGAACTGATCTGGGCTCGGGACTCAGAAAGCGTATTTTGGGCGTTTGGTCCTGATGTGTACCGAGCCTCGGTGTACGCGGATGGCGCCGATCCCACTCTGTTTGCGAGGTTGGATTTGCGCGTTCCTGTGGACCGCCCCATCGGCAAGACCGCTTTCGTAGGTGGCCGGATTATTACCCTGGATCAGGGCGGTATCATCGAACACGGCACACTTGTTGTGGACGGAAACCGGATCGTTGCGGTCGGACCTACCGCCGACGTCGGCGTTCCCAACGATGCACATGTGATTGATGCGACCGGAAAAACCTTGATGCCGGGCCTGGTGGACATGCATGGACATCTGGATGGATGTTACTATGCGTCGGCAGGGCTGTTGCCGCAGCAGCAAGCATCTCGCTACGCAGCACTCTCTTTCGGAATTACCACGAACTACGATCCCTATACATCGGAGCTTCCGACCTACGGAGTTACCGAGATGACCCAGACTGGTGCGATGGTGGGCCCCCGCACCATTGCGGTCGGGAGTGTTATTTTCGGCCGCAAGCGTAAATATGACCCGGTCTATGTTCCGATCGAGACCTATGCAGATGCCGTAGCGGTGATGGACCGTAAGAACGCATTGGGGGGGACAATAATCAAAAGCTACCGACAGATCCAGCGCAAGCAACGACAAATGCTGGTAAAGGCAGGACGCGAAAAAGGCATCATGGTGGACGTTGAGGGAGAGAGCCACTTTTTCAATGGCATTACGGCCATTCTGGACGGCAATCTGAACCTTCAACACAACGTACCAGTTGAGACGCTCTATGATGATTTTATCCAGTTGATGGCGAAATCTGATGTGGCGCACACACCCACTCTGATCGTGCTCTTCGGGGAGTTGATGGGGGAAAACTATCTCTACAATTCGTCTCGGCTTTGGGAAGACCCGCGGGTGGATGCCTATGTTCAGACGACGACGAGTTCTTACAGCCCATTGGCAGTCCCGGTCGGGGCGCCACCTTATGTGCGCGGCATGACAAACATACAGGCAGCGGACGAAATTTGGGACTTGGGGTTCCGCGCGGCTGCGCGTTCCATGAAGGCGTTGAACGATGCCGGTGGCCGGGTGAATGCCGGATCGCATGGCCAAGTCTACGGGCTCGCCATGCATTGGGAACTTCAATTGCTTTCAGAGGGCGGGATGAGCAATCTTGATGTTCTCAAGGCTGCTACGATCAACGGCGCCACGACGTTGGGACTTGAGGAGCAAATCGGTTCAATCAAGGCCGGAAAGCTCGCCGACATTATCGTTCTTGATGAAAATCCGCTGACGGATATCCGGAATACCGAAACGGTCTCGCGAACAATGGTGAATGGTCGTCTCTATGATTCTGTGACCATGAACGAAATTGGAAATCATGATCGTCCACGGCGACCGTTCTACTGGGAAGTCAATGATGTGCCCAAACATATCAACTGGAAGCCCGCCTGGGGCGAGCACTGAGCGCTTTGTCACAGTTATCCAATGAAAGACCATTTTGATGAGTGATCTACCAAAAACCTCCGGAGCTTCGGATGTGGCGGACGTGAATGCCAAAGGCGCAGACGATGCGGTGTTCTTCGGTCACCCCAGGGGGCTGGCCTATATCGTGTTCACTGAGGCGTGGGAGCGGTTTTCCTTCTATGGCATGCAGGCATTGTTGATCCTGTATATGGCGACATACCTTTTCCTGCCGGAGAATTCTGGGAATGTTGCGGCATTCGAGCCCTTTCGGAGCTTGTTTGAGGCGGTCTTCGGGCCACTGAGCATACAAGCATTGGCATCCCAGGTATTTGGGGCTTATGTGGGCCTCGTCTATTTTGCACCTGTTCTTGGCGGGCTGATTGGAGACCGGCTTCTGGGCCGGACAAAGGCCGTTCTTGCCGGGGCCTTGTTCATGGCGGTTGGCCATTTCCTCATGGCGTTTGAGGCAAGTTTTCTCTTGGCATTGGCCGCCCTGATACTCGGATCGGGGCTCCTGAAGGGAAATCTCGCGGCTCAGGTTGGCGGTCTCTACAAGAAGTCTGACCAGAGAAGGGATTCCGGCTATTCCATCTATGTTTTCAGCATAAATGTCGGTGCCTTTATCGCACCCTTGATATGCGGCACGCTGGGCGAGGTGTATGGATGGCATTATGGTTTCGGCGCCGCCGGAATAGGCATGTTGATTGGCCTCGCTGTTTACCTGTCCGGCCGAAACTATCTGCCGTTGGATACGGTTGTGGAGAGTAAGGATCGTCCGAAGCTGGAAAAGGGCGACGGCGTTGTTATTCTGGCAATCCTTGTGATGCTGGGCCTCACTTCCTTGTATTGGACGGCGCAATCGCAAGTTTGGAATGCCTATCCATTATGGTTGAGATCAGATGTGGATCGTACCGTCTTCGGAATGGAGGTTCCGGTGACATGGTTCCAGTCTCTCGACTCGTTGGCGGTTCTCCTGCTTGCGCCTCTGGTGCTGTGGTATTGGCGCCACCAGTCTCGTCGGAATGCAGAGCCAGGAGATCTGATCAAGCTTGCCCTTGGCTGCGCTGTGTTCGCAATTGCGTTTGCACTGCTCGGGTTGGGAGGCGTGTTATCTGCCGGGGGTTCCGTCGCTTTGATCTGGCCCATTATCTTCCATTTTGTCTGCGCCGTCGGGTTTTTGTATGTTGGACCAATTGCGCTGGCGCTGACGTCTCGCGCTGCTCCGGATTCGGTGAACTCCATGATGGTGGGATCCTACTATCTGGCCATATTTGTCGGTGGACTGTTCAGCGGTTGGCTCGCCCGCTTTTATGAAGTGATGTCGGCCTCCGAATTTTGGCTGATGCATGCCGCGATCGTAGGGTCGGCGGCAGTATTCCTGGTTGTGTTGAGACCCGTCCTCAGTCGATTGATGCGTCTTGACAGGGATTTGTCCGCCAGTCCCAAGGCGCCTTTCCAGCAGGAGGCACTCTAATGCTCGCTCGACTTCTTAAGACTGTTTCGTTTCCGGCTGTGCTTGCGGTGATCGCCTGCGCGACGACTGGCCAGTTCAAGGATGACGAAACCACTGCGGTACAAGTCTGTTCACAGAGGGGTCCTGTCGATAGTTGCGATTATTTCGGATTGGTTGGGCTGCAGGAGGCCATTGATCAATCCACCTCAGATCGTCGAATTCTGATTAAGACCGGGACATACACGCCGACATCCTACCGGGATGTTCCGTTTCAGGATCTCCATGTACGCGGAGCGGTGGTCGTTCGGGATCGAAAGCTGAGCATTGAGGCGGAGCACGGGGCAAGGCTCGTTGGCAGCGCAGGTTTTCCCTTGAGCGCGATCGTAATTGAGGACTCAACTGTTCAGATCTCAGGCCTGACCATTTCTGGATTCCACTATGCAGTCGCTGAAGATGATATATATGATGGGCATGGTATTTTCACCATCAACAGTGATGTGAGCTTGGACGGGGTTGTAATCGAAGGCGTTGCCAAGATGGCGCTGACGGGTCGCGAAGCAGGTCGGATTGTTGCGCGCAATTTGACTATCAACAAGTCCCATCTCGGCGTCTGGCTTGAGGAGACTGCAGCGATAGACCTGATAGACAGTGAAATTATCGCCAGCGAATCTGCAGCGGTTGCTGCTTATGGCGCGTCGTCTGCAAGAGTAGAAAACAGCTTGATCAAGGGTAATCAGGATGATGGCCTCTACACTGAGGACACGGCCAGGATCATAAGCCGCGAGACCACCTTGCAGGACAATTCACCCTTTGGTGCCCGTGCATCTGGCGAAAGCGTTATCCTGATCTGTGGCGGCGAAGTGTCCGGCAATGCTGAAGATTACGGAGAAGAAGACGCGGGTCGCGTATATCGCAATGAGGTTGATATGTGTTTGCCGGGCTGAGGCCTGCGAAAGACTCCTCTACACCCCTATTCGCCAGAATTGTGTGCCGGCAATCCGTCGGCACACATTTTTTTGTAACTTGGTCGCATTCCTTCATGCGCAATCAAAAAGGCCCGACCTCCATAGGAGATCGGGCCAGTTACGGGGTGGAGGTGAGATGATCGGGAGTCTACCAGAGTTTCCAGATCATCTCATTTCCATTGCCTCTAGAAATTATAAGCAGCGCTGACGCCGACAACACGGGGACGCGTGCGGTTTGCGTTGGCCCAGCCCTGGTAGGGGTCAATGGATTTGTTTTCGTCGGTGAGATTTGTGGCGAAAATCTCGAGATCGAAGTTGCCGACGACGACACCTGCGCGCGCGTTTAGCAGGTTCAGGGCGTCTGAACTTTGCGGAAGCGCGGAGGCCACGAAGCTTGACCGGTCGATATAGGTGACTTTGTCCCTATGGTTGAAATCGACCCTGACGAATGCCGGATTGTCAGGCGTCAGGTCGAAGTCATAATTGACGCCCAGTGTATAGCTCAATTCCGGAGTGTAGTCGGTTGGATCACCAACCTGGTTCACCTGGTCGGTATCCGCTGTTTCCACGATCTCGCTGTCGAGATATGAGGCGTTGGCCGAAAGGGTGAGACCGGACATGGGTTGATATGCAAGGCCGGCCTCGATGCCTTTCACTTCCACCTTGCCGATATTGCTGGATTCTCCGAGGAACGCTCCATTCACCTCGGTCAATCGACGGCGAACCATATCCTTGTACTCGGTGAAGAAGGCCGCAACATCATACTGGAAGTTGCGAGTATTTCCTTTCGTGCCGATTTCATATGTAAGAATGTTTTCTGGCTCATACGGATCGAATGGCGCGGAGTTGAAGCCGCCGCTTCTGAATCCCGATCCTGCACTCGCATAGATCGTCGCGTCTTCATCATACTGGTAGGTCATGTAGGCACGTGGGTCCAACGACTGGAATGTATCTGCCAGTTCCGTGCCCGTGCCGGGTGCATATTCAATCAGGCTGGTCTGCTCATCGTGGAAATAGCGCATGCCGGCGCCGAGGGTCAGCTTTTCCGTTACATCGAATGAGCCGTCCGCAAACAGAGAGTATGCTTCGGACGACGAAGCGGAATAGTAGAACAGATCGTCATACAGAACGCCGCCACCTTGATACAGGTCGCCGCCAGGTGCGTATGCGTATTCATAGTCCGCTGTCAGGGAGCGTTCGCCGTCGCTATAGTATGCGCCGACCGTCCAGGCGTAGTGGTCTGATGCATCCGAAAGCCGAACTTCCTGAGAAAACTGTTCAGCTTCTACAAAGCGATCATCATTCCCTTCAACAAATCCGTACGAGTAATTTCCTTCGCGCGCGATATACGAGAACGGGTACTGGTGGTCATGGTCGATCTGCGTAGTTGAGGAGGTCAGTTCCGCAAAGCCGAAATCATAGGACAGTTCCAGATTGTAAATGTTGAAGTCGAATTTCTTCGGAATCATCACCTTGCTGCGGTCAGGGCCCACATCGACCGTACGATCAGCTTCTTCATACCCCATGCCGAGTTCAGTTTCTGCGCGCTGGATCTGGACCATCGCCTTGGCCGAAAAGTTTTCCGTAGGCACCCAGAGGATTTTACCGCGAGCGTTCAGGAGTTCGGTGCCATTGCCATCCTCAATGCCTGCCTCTGGTTGGTCGATCCAGCCACCGCCATTTTCGACCCCTACTGCCAGACGGACAGCGAGTTTGTCTTCGATGATCGGTGTGTTGAAGATGAATTCGCCCTTTTGGCCGATCTCACCTTCAGAGACGGTGTAGAGTTCACCTTTGACCTTGCCTTCGACCTGATCGAGCACAGGATCGGCCGTGATGTAGCGAATGACACCCCCAGCGGCCCCTTGGCCGTAGAGTGTGCCTTGAGGCCCCTTGAGGACTTCCACACGTTCAAGATCGAGGGCCACAGGGCTGAGTTGGTCATAGCCGCTGAGTGAAAGAGGTGCCTCGTCCATGTACATGCCGACGAGGGCGCCAGATCCTGACTGGTTCGCCAGTCCACGGATGAATATTGTGTAGCTGCCCGGACCATCTTCCCGCATGGTCAATCCAGGTACGCTAAAGGACAAGTCCTGCACGCTTGCTACGCCCAATTTTGCCAGTTCATCCCCAGAGATGGACTCGATGGCCATTGGAACGTCGATCAGACGTTGTTCCCGTTTCTGGGCTGTTACCATAATGGCAGACTGCACCAGTTCTGCATCATCGGCCGGAGCGTCAGCTGTTTGAGCATGCGCGCTCGCCGCATGCATCAGCGCAATAATAGCGCTCCCCGATGTCCAAAGATATTTACGTTTCATGTGTTCTCCCGCTCGCTTTTGCTACATTGCCTTCGAGTAAGACGGACAAACAAAAATTTGTGCAGATGCTAAAAGTGAATTGCATGGTGCGGAATACGCACCTCTGGTGGCTTGGCTGGGACAGAGACCAGTTTTGAATGCTCTGAAGCGTTGCAAAACTGAGATCGCCTCAAACGAGTATTGCTTCGCCTGTCAGCGGGGTGTGACAACCGCCGTTCGAGCACCGACTTGGCCTTCCGAACGCAGTCGTTCAACTGTATCCGGAGAATAACCAAGCACAGTGGTCAACACGTTGAGCGTGTCTTGTCCAAGGGTCGGTGCAGCAGATCTATATGTTACGGGTGTGTGGCTGAGCCGGATTGGGCAAGCGATTCCGGGCACGGTTCCGAGGGTAGGGTGTGGCAAGGTGATGCGTGAGCCCCGCGCCCGAACTTGAGCGTTTTCAAACACATCAGACATCCTGTTGACAGGTCCTGCTGGAACTTTGCTGTTCTGTAGCAGGTTCATCCAGTGTTCGGTTGACCGCGTTCGCAACTTTTCAGTCAATAGGGAGGTCAGGGATATCCGGTTGGCCACGCGTGCACCATTGGTTGCGAATCGATGGTCGCGGAGCAATTCGGCACATCCAATTCGTTCGCAAAGGTCGATAAACTGAAGATCGTTTCCGACCGCCAGGACAATGTGTCCGTCGAGGGTACTGAACACGTCATAGGGTACAATACTTGGATGAGCATTACCCATCCGTTCCGGATTTTCTCCTGTTGAGAGAAACCCCTGTGACTGATTGGCCATTGCGGCGACGAGGCAATCAAGCAGCGAGATATCGATAATCTGCCCTTGGCCCGTCCGCTCCCGATGCAGAAGTGCCGCCTGAATGGCATTGGCTGCATAAAGACCAGTCACGATATCGACCAATGCGACACCGACCTTCAGCGGTCCGCCTCCCGGCTCATCATCTGGAACGCCCGTGACGCTCATCAGACCGCCCATTGCCTGAATCAACAGGTCGTATCCTGGCTGGTCGGCATAGGGGCCCGTCTGGCCAAAGCCTGTTATGGAACAATAGATAAGACGGGGGTTGATAAGTCTGAGAGAGGCGGCATCCAATCCGTACTTTTCCAACGTACCCGTCTTGAAGTTTTCGACGAGGACGTCGCTTGAAGCCGACAGCTCACGAATTACACTCTGGCCGGCCTCCGTCGAAATGTCGACACAGACCGATTTCTTGTTGCGATTGGCACTTAAAAAGTATGAGGCTTCACGGGTATCGCCATCCTCACCGAATTGAAAAGGCGGCCCCCAGCTTCGTGTGTCATCCCCACGGACTGGATGCTCGATCTTGATGATTTCAGCTCCCAGGTCTCCCAGGAGCTGGGTCGCCCATGGCCCGGCAAGAACTCTGCTCAGGTCCAGAACTCGCAAACCGTCAAGTGCGTTCGCCATATCAATTGAACGCCGCAATTCCGGTTTGTGCCCGGCCAAGGATCAATGCATGAACGTCGTGGGTGCCCTCGTACGTGTTGACCGCTTCGAGGTTGCACATGTGGCGCATCACATGGAATTCGTCCGATACACCGTTGCCACCATGCATGTCGCGTGCTGCCCGCGCGATATCAAGGGCTTTTCCGGTACTGTTTCGTTTGATCAAGGAAATCATTTCGGGCTTGGCAGAGTTGGTTTCGAACAGTCGCCCGACCTTTAGGCATGCTTGGAGTCCTATCGAGATTTCCGTTTGCATATCGGCCAGTTTCTTTTGAATGAGTTGGTTCGCCGCAAGTGGTTGCCCGAACTGGTTCCGATCCATTGTGTATAAGCGCGAAGACATCCAGCAGCTACGCGCGGCGCCAAGTGCTCCCCAAGCAATTCCAAACCGGGCCTTGTTGAGACATCCGAATGGACCAGACAAACCTTGTGCATTCGGGAGCAAATGGTCATGCGGCACGAACACGTCGTCCATGACGATTTCGCCCGTAATTGATGCGCGCAGGGCGAGCTTTCCCTGGATCTCCGGAGTGGAAAGGCCCTCCATACCACGCTCGAGCACAAAACCGCGAATCGTGCCATCCAGCTTCGCCCATACGACGAGCACGTCAGCAATAGGGCTGTTCGTGATCCACATCTTCGCACCGTTCAGGCGATACCCACCCTCTACAGCAACGGCGCGACATGACATATTGCCAGGGTCGGAACCGTGGTCGGGTTCTGTGAGCCCAAAACACCCGACCAATTCGCCCGACACAAGCCCCGGCAACCAGCGCTGGCGTTGTTCTTCGGTCCCATAAGCGTGAATGGGATGTATCACCAAAGACGACTGTACGCTGAGAGCGGACCGATAGCCGGAGTCTACGGCCTCTACTTCGTGAGAAACCAATCCGTAGGCGACGTGACTTACTCCGGCTCCACCATACTCTTCAGGCAATGTCGGACCGAGCAGGCCCAGAGACCCCATGTCCCTCAGGACTTCGCGATCGAAATGTGCGTTGCGATTGGCCTCGACAATACCCGGCAGGAGGCGCTTCTCAGCGAAGTCGTGCGCGGATCGTTGCACCGAGCGTTCATCCTCGGTCAGATCGGAGGCGAGCGAAAGGGCGTCGGCCCAGTCAAAGGCAGAATACTTGGTCATCTGAATTCCTGATAGATAGAATGAAGTTGGGCCTACTCGTGTCCGACACGGTGTCCGATCTGTTGCCATCGCCCGGGGTTCACGATCACGGTGTCGCCGGTGAATTTGACGCTGAATGGGTAGCGGCCGCGGTCTACAGTGAAAACATCCTGCATTGCAGCTAGCAGTCTTCGTGGTCCGGCTTTGGTAATCTGAAACACGTCGCGCGCTCCGCTAGCCTCCGCCACCAGGTTTCCGTCTTCCAAACGTACTGTGAGCGATGCGAAATCGCTGAATTTGTATGTGCCGACATATTCCCGGAGTGTCGAAGATGGAATGACCAGGTCGGGGTCAGCCTTGGGCTGAGTGACCTGTTGGGGTGGAACAGCAGCCAGAATGGCATCCCACATAAGTTCAGATGCGGCCACACCAATTTCCATGCTGGGCAGGTTCACGCCCGGCCCAGCTTCAACTTCATTGGTTGAAACAGCGTACAGGACATCGCCATCGAATTCACTTGCAAAGGGTTGAATGCCACGCGCCATGGATGTGTGAACTTGAACAGCGAGGCGTTGAAGCTCTGCAGGGGACATCGTGCGATTGGTGACCACGACACTGATCGTCGTGTTCTTCCGCTCAAATTCCTGAGTGTCCTTATCGCCATTCCAGTCCGGCTGCAGACTGGCAGGTGCGGCCCCCATGAGGTCGGAAGCTTTCAGGGTTTCGGGCCAGTTTGTCCCTTTATGGCAGGCGACGACATTGCCATCCCGGTCGGTAACGGCACCCAAAGCGTTGACGACGGTGAAGACGGCAATCTTTACGTCGCCGACCTGTCGAAAAGCGCTGCCTTGTCCGGATCGTGCGTTGCACCCGAATATCCCGCCATTCATTGCCGAACGCCCTGCGCCAAACGCGCCGTTCGGAAACACCCCCGGCTTTGCAGCGCGCAAGGCAAGTTGCGCGAGGCGTTTGTCCGGATAGATTTCGTTTAAGCGGCGCCCTCCAAAATCATAAATGATTGATCCAACAACAAGGCCGACATTGTTCCAATGGCCGCCCCGATAGCCATCATCCAATAGTGCGGTGTTTACTGCCGTGGCGGCCTCCAAACCGTACCAAGAACCACCGGACAGAACGATCGCATCCAGTTCAGGCTGCGTATAGCCAAGTTTGAGATACTCTGCATTCACAGTGCCCGGACCACCTCCGCGCGCATCCACGGCGGCGTTTACCTTCTTGCCAAATTTCAGAACGGTCAGGCCCGTCGGCCCATCTTCATACTGCCCAGTACCGATCTCCAGCATAGGCCAATCAAACTTCAGAGCACTTTCTCCCTCGAAGCCATCATTGATCAAGGCTGGAAGGGTACTTTGGCCGTCAGGTTCTGCGGAAGCGTTTAGCGCACTCGTGGCGCAGGCCGCCAAGGTGAGAACGGAGATTGCAGCACCAATCGCGCGCAGGCCACGGAAATTGTCTCTCTTGATGCGCATGGTGATCCTCGATTGCTGGCTTTGAAAATAGATTACTTATGCAACTGAATGGCGGACAGATGCGATTTGGGAAGAGTGTGGTGCGAAAACCGCACCTGCTAGCTCGCTTGGTCAACATCCTGTGCAACGCGAAATCCGACTGTGAAATAGCCTTGCGATTTTGGACCTGGTAGTCGGTAGCGCGGGGACAAGTAGTCGCCAGCATCACCATAAGAGCCGCCGCGTATTACGTGTTTTCCGAGCGTTGTGCATGTCGTGCGCGCAGAGCCATCCAGCGGCGCACCGTCATAGGTTTCCTGATGGCAGTCTGCTTGCCACTCCCACACATTGCCACGCATGTCGTGGATGCCGAACCGGTCTGCCGGGAAGCTGGCGACGGGCGCGGTTTCCATCCACTGATCGCGTCCTTCCACGACGCCGCCACAGCAATCGACAAGGCCAATATTGGCTTCGTCATGACCGACATGTCCATCATCACCTTCGATGCCGCCGGTTGAAGCCACGTATTCCCATTCGGCCTCCGAAGGCAGCCGAAAGGCCTCACCCGTCTTTTCGCTCAGCCAAGCTGTGTAAGCTTGCGTGTCGTCCCAACTGACGCAGACCACGGGGTGATCGTCGTCTTGCGCAAATCCGGGGTGTTCCCAATTCGTATCAGGCGCAATGTGCCAGGACTGGTTATCTGTATAAATATTGCAGATGCCTTCCGACACGTAGCCGGTATCCTCAACGAATGATCGAAAGTCGCCAACGGTCACTTCGGTGACAGAGAAAGCAAACGGACTCTCAATGCTGACTTCATGACGTGGGCCGTCGATCTCTCCATACCCATAATCAACCGTTTCGCCCATGAAGAAGCTGGCTGCCTGAACTGTTGCCATGTCCGGTCTGACGCTTGTTTCGGTATTATTGGAGCATGCCATAAGTGCGAGACTTGCTACGATCAGCGCTGAATATTTCATGTCTAGTCTCCTGACCATGTCCATTTCCAGTCGATTCCGTTTGTGGGTTGAGTCTCCCAGTAGAATTCCTTCCGGGGACGGTCATAGTTGCCGATCTCATTCATTGTGTGCGCATCATAAAGGCGCCCATTGACCATCGTGTAGCGGACGCTGTTCGCATTGCGGATGTCGACGGTAGGATCCTTGTCCAGGATGATGATGTCGGCCAGTTTACCAGCTTTGATGGAGCCGAGCTGGTGATCAAGTCCATAGGTCTTCGCGCCGTTTAATGTTGCAGCACGCAATATATCCAGCGGGGCCATGCCGCTTTCAGCAAACAGCAACATTTCCCAATGCATGGCGATGCCCGAGGCTTGCCCGTGCGAACCGACATTTACAGTAGCGCCAGCTTCGGCAAGTTTGGTGAGTGATCTGCCGACGGACCGGAAGCCGATATCATAGATTTCATCGGAAACGTGAATCGAATGCATGCAGCGCACGTGCAATGGGGCGCCACCTGGGCCTGCAATCGGATTATAGGCATTGTTCACATCCGGAATGAAAGTCCTGACCTTGTCCTCCTTCCAGGGATCTTCATTCTCATAGATGAAATTCTCGCCAAACAACTCCCCGAAAGTCACGATCAAGGTTGGTGTCATCGACACATCAGAAGCGGCAATGAGCTTTTGAAGATCCTCGTAATAAGTGGCCACGGGGAGGTTGTGTTCGAGATTTGTGTGCCCGTCGATAATCATACCAATATTGGTATAGAACTGACCGGCACCCTCCCCATCAACCATGTATCCGTATTCACGAGCGGCTTGAAGCAACCGCTGACGTTGCACCCGAGTTGATAGTTTGTAGCTTTTGAGGATCGATGGCCCAAGCGCGGTACGTCGTTGGAGGACATTGCGTGCATCCTCGATCGAAGCAAGCGGATGGTAAACTCCGTCCGTACGACCTTCGAGGCCATGCACTACCTGGCCCGACTTCAACCAGCGCGGCCCTACCAGGTCACCCGTAAGCGTCATCTCACCACTCTCATATGACATGAGATCATTGGAGTAGGGGTCAAAATTCGTAGTAATGCCATAAGCAAGCGCTGCGAGCCGAGTAGGGTGCTGTTGCGGCATGGTGCCAGAGCGGAAACAGCATTCAATATGGCCGTGGGCATCAAACAGGCCCGGCATCAGTGTCTTGCCCTTGATGTCTATCCGGGTCGCGTTCCAGGGTATCTTGACCTTGCTATGCGGGCCAACGGCCGTAATGCGATTGCCTTCAACAATGACGGTGCCGTGCTCGATGACTTCGCCCTCAATCGGAATGATCTTGCCACCTACAAAGGCAATAATGCCTTCAGGTATGTCGGTCTGCATCTCCATTTGTATGGGTGTAGACTGGATCGCAGCTGACTGGGTGGCAGGCTCAACCGACAGGATTTCCGCTCCCATGGTCCAATAAAGTCTGGATGCGTCCGCAGACCAGCTCATCTCATATCCACCAGTCTCGCTGAGGAGACGGACTGAGGAGTTGTCTTCCATCGACAGAACAATGGGCTCGTCGCGGATGTCGAACGGCATGACGTAGGGGCGATTATGATACTTGAAGCCCAGCCAGGCCTGATCGGGGCTGAGGCTGAGATTGCGTATGTCCGCGGTCTCAGCGATGGCGTGCTCTTGGGGATCGCCGCCGTCCAGGTTGACGCTCATTAGAACGGAGGCTCGTCGGTCGTAGAAGGCGGGTTCGGCGAACAGGAACAAGCGGCTGTCATCGGCAGAGAAGCCGACCAAGCCGGAAGACGGTGAAAGGAACCTGGAAGTTCCTCCGGACGCATCTACGATGTAGATGCCTGTTTCCGGACCGGCCGCATTGAACGACGGATCCGGCTCCATGATGCGATACGCGATCAAGTCTCCAGAGTTGGAAAACCGTGGTTCTCGGATCACGCCTCGACTTTCAACGATAGTCCTTTCCTCTCCCGTAGCCGCATTGCGGATGACCAACCGACTGCCGGTCTGATCCGTCCAATTCGTATAGACAATCTTCTGTCCGTCCGGAGACCAGGCAGGGTCGGATTCGGCTGCATCGGAGGTGGTGAGGCGCGCCGGTCTGGCTGGCGCGTCCATCTTGATTTTCCATAGCTTGCCGACCGCGCGGAACAGCATGGTCTGTCCGTTCGGCTGAGGTGCCAGCTGCCGCAGCGTGCGGATGGTGACTTGTTCAGGTGCAAGGTCCTGTTTCACGCGAATGGCTGGCTGAAGCTCGTGCCGCGAGGTCAGGCTGAAAGGAATTTCTTCCGCAGAGGCAGAGTGCGTATCAATGCGAACAATCTTTCCCTTTGCCCAGATCGCAATTGTTCGGTTGTCCGGAAACCAGTCGAAAGATGGATAGTAGTGTTCCTGTGGCAGGTAATCTCCGTGCAGGTCTCGCCCGAGTTCATCATAGATTGGCTGTTCGTACCCGGTTTCCAGGTCTTTGACGAACAGCACGGTCTTTGCGCCCAGACGGCGAATGAAAGCCACTGAATTGCCATCGGGAGAGACTTGCGGAGTCGATGCACCACCGAAGCCGGAAATGGCACGACGCTTTTTCCCCGTCTCCAGATCCAGCTTGTTGATGGCGAAGTTCTTCAGGCCGGTATTCATGTAGACATAGTGATCACCGCCAATACGTTCCGTATAATAAAGATACCGGCCATCGGGCGAAAAACGTGGCTCCTGAACATCCTTGCCACTCTGCGGGGGAGAAACGATGATCTCATCGGACGTGCCATCGAGGTTGTAGAGGTGTATTTCAGAGTTTCGGACACGAAATATGTCCGAATAGGTTTTCACTGCTGCAATGGATTTCCCGTCAGCGGCCCAAGCCGGACCAGCTATCATGGCGTGCGATTCCTGCGTGATCTGGCGGGCTTCACTGCCATCGACACGCGATACCCAGACATTGTCGGCACCACTTTCGTCGCTCAGATAAGTCAGAAACTGTCCATCTGCACTGAACTGCGGACTACGTTGCGCCACGGAACCTTGATGGATCGCGACGGCCTTACCTCCCGATGCTGGCATAACGTAAATATCGTTCAGGAGGTCGAACGAAATGAACTTCCCGTCTGGACTGACGTCCAGGCTCATCCATGTTCCTTCCGACAGGTCCAGATTGACGGTTTTAACGCCAGTATGACTGCTGAGGCTGTCTCCGGAGGCGGGGGCCGGGTGCGCCGCAGCGTAAGCAAGAACGAATAAAATCAGTAAGCGGATGTGCATTTTTGTCTCTCCTACTGACGTCAGGTTAGCATCTCCGTCAGTTCAGGGGTGATGCAATCTGTCGGTGACCTGGTGCTCATGATGCACCGATCCTAGCGCAATACGCAGTGCCTGTGCGCTTTGGTTGCAGATACATTCCGTGCTTCACCTCAGGAGATTTTCATGAACCAAACAGTCAATACGGTGTGCGGCGTTGCCATGTTCGGCCTTGCCATCGGCACAACAGGGTGCACCAGCCTGCCGACGTCGGACGTGCACGCAACAGCCCCGCAAATCGAGGCAGAATTGATGGCAGTTGATCGCGCTTATGAAGCCTACAATCTCGCGCATGGCTATGAAGCAGCGTCTCTGAAGTTTGTGGATTTTGAAAAAGGTTTCATGATCGAAGCAGGTGAGGGGTTTCTGACAGGCCAGGCGGCTATCATGGCCGAGCGACAGTTGGACATGGTTCCGTCGCCCGTTCATTGGCAGCCTGAAGGCGCTATGGGTGCGGCGAGTGGTGATTTGGGAATCACTTGGGGAAGTTTCGTCGTCGATGGCGATCCCGATACGACGGGTGATTATGTAACCGTCTGGCGGAAAGTGAACGGCGAGTGGAAGATCGTAACTGATACGGCAGTCGACGATCCTGACCCAGCTGATTAACCGGGAAAGTCGGGCGCAACGCCAATTCATCCTGCTTTTCGTGAATGAACTTCATGACATGAGGCGTGGGGTGAGTTGATGTTGTGCCAATCAGCTTACAACTCACCATGTTGGGGCTAGCCTTGGTTTGCTGGCCAGTCTTGCAGCATCGCTTCGATGGTTGGTTCGCCAATTTGGCGATTGTAAACGCCTGAATATATACGCGTTATCCAAGTCCGCATCACGTCCTTGCTGATTGATGTGTCCATTCCGTTCGGATGGTACATCAGATCAAGTGCGGGCGGTGACTCGGAGTTTAGTTGAGGCATCTTATAGGAAACCGATTCGAACGTAAGGCACCCGAGTCTCTCATAGTAGCGTTTCCGCCTGCGTTGCAGTCTGCGTTCCGCCTCTGGGCCACATTCGGCCTCGACTTCGATCAACAAGGGGCGACCATGCGATAATTCCAGAGCATGTTCGAACAGCGCTTGTCCGATGCCCTGTCCTCGGCACCCTTGTCGTGTCGCGAGATATTCGAGAAGCGAGAAGGTGTTCTGATCAGGGAGAAAGATTACCGAAAAGCCGACCACCTGCTTGCCTCGCCTAGCCGCGATCACTGCGTAGTCATTTCGCTCCAACAATGTGGCAAGCTCGGCCCTGGTTTTGCGCTCAGCTGCGGGAAGGGCGCTTTCATAGATCCCGAAGACTGCATCGAAATCGTCCGGGGCTGCCAGGGCCCCAGATATACGTGAAAGCTGCATGTATCGCTCCTGACAGGTGCAAAGTGGACGTTTCCGATGATGCGCACACGATAGTCTGGTACCATGGCATGGCAGTAATTTGTAATCGGCGTGCAAGCATGAAATCGCGTTCCCGCCCTGGTTCATTCAAATGGCACGTCATGCGAGCGAAGCACTCCGGTTCGTTAATCGGGGCCGATCAGTGTCGAGGCGACGCCCGTCGCATGATCTACACTGCGGAGATTGAAAGTGTAAATCAGCTGCTCTCTGTACTCGTGGACGATTGTTGCCCTGGTCACCCGGAAGTTGGCTTGGCTTCGGCAAGCAAACAGTCAGCGCGTGACTGTCTTAATGTTCGATAAGGGGTGATAATTAGTGACGCCAATTTTTTGAATGCTGAGGGTGATGGCAGGTGTTGCAGGCCTTTGGCGATGCTGTCGGTTCCCGCCTGTGCAACCAATATGATTGGTATGGGTTGATTGTCTTTGAGGAGACAATTGATGACACGCAAGACTTTAGATCATCTGGGCTATCCGCGATCCACCGCCAAAGAAGCTGGCGAGATCCAGCAAGCTGCCGAGAGACGGCGCGAGCAGATGCTGCCCGGGAACGGCCCGTTCGAGCCAATACAGGAAGCGCCGGTGAGTCACTTCAAGGGTGAGGACGATTCAGTTGAACTGGGCCCCGAACCGGAAATCGGTCCCGTCGTTACTGAAAATACATTGGTTGATGAAGAGTCCCGGGACTCGTGATGACGCATTAACCGCGCAACATTGTCTCCAGGTCCGCAATGGACCTGCTCCTTTTCCTGCGGGAACTTGCATTTTTGTCTAGCCGATTCAGGAAGGTTTCAGTCCACCAATAGACGTCGTGCAGAGAAATTTCATCCCACATGGCCTGATGGCGTTCAATTCGTTCGGTTAGGGGCATGGCGACGGCTTTGCGTATCGCGCCAGCAATAGAGGACGGATCGAAGGGATTGACCGTCAGGGCGCCAATGCCCAGCTGCTCTGCCGCCCCCGCAGATTCCGAGAGTATCAGTACACCGGGATCACTGGAATCCTGCGCAGTCACGTATTCTTTCGCCACCAGATTCATTCCATCGATCAGTGGTGTGACGAGACCAATCGCAGCCCGTCGATAGAGGCCTGCCAGATAGTCGCGGGGCACAGCGCGATGGATGTACTGGATAGGCATGTATCCAAGCTCGGCAAACTCTCCATTGACCTCACCGGATAACTGCTCAAGCTGGCGCCGGATATCCTGGTATGCTTCCACATTTTCGCGCGTCGGCGATGCGATTTGCAACAGTGTAAGGCGCTCACTTTCGGAATCCTGATCTTCCAGAAAGCGCTGAAATCCACGGAACTTGTGAGGCAGTCCTTTTGAATAATCCAATCGGTCCACGCCGATCAGAAGTTTCTGGCCAGGGTCAATCCGGGGTGACGTCATTTCCTGCGTCTCGGCTGTCTGCCGGAACGTCTTTGCATCTATCCCAATTGGAAAGCTGGCAGCCCAGATATCCTGACCTTTGCAGCGGATTCTCCCGTCTGACAACAACTGTCCGCCGAAAGTGGCGCGGCAAACCTCGATCAGTGCAGAGACATCGCGTTGGGTTTGCAATCCCACGAGATCGTACGCAGCCAACCAATCCAGCAAGAATTCTTTGTGAGACATCGCGCGTACATTGTTCGAGGATGGGAATGGCGTGTGCAGAAAGAAACCGATCGGATTGTTGACGCCCAATTTGCGCAGTTCCGCAGCGAGAGGAATGAAGTGATAATCATGGATCCAGATCACATCGCCCTCCTGGATCAGGTTGACAGATGCTTCCGCCATCTTCCTGTTGACGCTGCTATAAGCTGCGAGTTGTCCTTCTTCGACATCCAGAAGGTCTGTGCGACCATGGAAAAGCGGCCACAGGACGGAGTTCGAATATCCCAGGTAATAGTCGTTGTATTCGCCTTCCGGCAGATGAAGCGCGTGCCGGTCAAAGCTGGCTCCTTCATATGACTGGAGCGTATGCTGGCCTGTTCCGCTTTTCCCGGGCGTGGCGCCAATCCACACTCCCCCTCGCTGCTCCATCGTTCTTCCCAAGGCAACGACCAGTCCCCCAGACGGCGATGATCCCAATGGCAATCGGTTCGAAAAAACTACGAGTCTGGACACAGCATCCTCATCTTCTGGTTGATCAACGGCATTCCGGCCACAATGATCAACCAACTCGCTAGAGCTGAAAAAGTTGCGCCAAAATGAAGCAAACTGGCAGCTGGTTATTGGCGCGAGGGATTGGAGGAAATCTGTATAGTGAGCGTTTTGGCGAGCGCTGTACTTGCTGAACTATGAGTGCGCAAACTCTAGTGTTCTGCGTCACCTCCCAACAGGATCGCGCCGATCAGACCGGCATCATCTCCCAAGGCCGGAGTGCAAATGAGGTCTTCGGCAATCGGGTAATCCATTCCGAGATAGCCGTTCATCTGACGAACGAATTCGACGTGTATGCGGCTCAGCAGGTGCGGCGCCAACATAAGCCCCCCGCCCAGAATGATTCGGTTCAGGCGGGCTGTCAGGAACAAGCTGCGGCACGCCTGAGCCAGGTAATCAGCCGTGACGTCCCAAACAGGATGATCTTGTGGAAGTTCACTAGGGTCCCCGGCCCGGGCGTGCACGGCCGTGGCGGAGGCAAGACCTTCCAGACAATCTTCATGATATGAGCAAACGCTATTGAAGCTTAAGTCCAAGGGATGACGGTTCACAGGTATGTGGCCAAACTCCGGATGGTGGGGGTGTGCCAAGAGCTGATTATTGGCAAAAACACCTGCGCCAATACCGGTGCCAATAGTGACATAGGCAGCGGAGTCCACATGCTTCGCTGCTCCGTATGCCATCTCTGCCCTTAGAGCGCCGTTCACATCCGTGTCCAAGCGAACAGGTACTCCCATAGCAGAGCCGAACGCGGTCTTGAGGTCGGTTAGGGACCAACCGGGCTTTGGTGTTTGTAAAATGGTGCCATAAGTTGAAGACTGCGGATCGATATCGATCGGCCCGAAGCTGGCGATTCCGAACGAAGACAGGCGGTCGGTTTCGAAAACGGGCCGAAAAAAATTGATGCAGCTGGAAATAGTTTCGTCTGGTGTCGAGACTTTGACGCGAAACTTCTGAACGATGTTACCTTTATCGTTCATGATGCCACATTTGAACGTGGTGCCGCCAGCATCGATTCCGCCGCGAAAGTTTCTGGTCGACATAACCCGTTCCCCGATCATTTCAGAACTTCGAATATTCATTTGCAATCGATTGTATTTTTGTTATCACAATCGCGGAGGAGACAACAAGATGACAAGAACACAAGTAGGGTCTGGCAAAAAGGGCGTCTCTGTAGCGCTCGTTTCCGCACTCACTTACGCGATGTTCTTTATGTTCGCCATGACGACCGATGCGGTCGGCGAGATCATCAAGATCGCGCGTGTGGACATGAATCTTTCCAATACTGAGGCGAGCGCGTTTCATTGGGCAACAATGATTGCGATTGCCATGAGCGGGATCGGTCTGGGCTTTCTCGCGGATCGCTTCGGACGCAAGAAGACGATCATAGGTGGTTTGGCAATGTATGGCGTCGCCAGCGCACTTTTCATGACAGGCCAGTCCTTTCAGCTCTACTTTACACTGCTCTTCATTTCTGGCCTCGCCATCGGTGTGTTCAAGACCTCCGCATTGGCGTTGGTTGGAGACCTCGCGAATTCCACGGATGATCACACGTCACGCATGAACGCCGTTGAAGGCTTCTTCGGCGTCGGGGCCATCATCGGCCCATTGCTGGTAGTGTGGCTGACGGGACAGGGCTTGTCCTGGACCTGGCTGTACATGATAGCCGCATGTTTGTGCGCGCTGATGATCATCGCTGCGCTGGTGACAGAGTATCCACCCATTTCCGGTGAGAAGGAGACGCCAGCGTCGGTACGACACACGCTGTCACTTTTGGGTAATGCGCACGCGCTTGGTTTTTCCATGGCCATCGCCCTCTATGTCGCCTGCGAAGTCGCTATCTTTGTTTGGCTGCCAACCTTTCTCGAAGGGTTCACCGGAACCAACACCGCCATGATGTTTGCGGCATATGCGGTGATGATTTTCTTTGTATTGCGTGCTGTCGGACGGTTTCTTGGGGCTTGGATTCTCCGCATCGTTGACTGGAAGTTGGTAATGATGGCGTTCACCGCGATCATTTTTGGCTGTTTTCTCGCAAGTGCGCTGATCGGTAAATCTGCGGCGGTTTTCCTGCTGCCGCTATCGGGCCTGTTCATGTCGATGATCTATCCGACTCTGAACTCCAAGGGCATCAGCTGTTTTCCAAAGAGTGATCATGGCGCAGTCGCAGGACTGATCCTGTTTTTTACCGCCGCGTCGGCGGCTTTTGCGCCTCTGCTGATGGCGGTGGCCAGTGATATGTTTGGCGGAGGCGACATGCGGATTGGCTTCGTCCTCGCGACAGGCTTTGCAGGCTTATTGTTCGTGATGGGGCTTGTGAACTGGATAGCAAACCCTGCAGCGGCCGCTCTCAAGGCTGCAGACCAGTCGGAATATTCCTGAGGATAGTTTATGAGTCGCCGTACAGCGCCGATCCCTGATCCATGCGATCTATCCTTTTCGGGAGACATTCGTCATCCAGATCTTTGGTTGTGGGACTCTTGGACGATTCAGTCGGGGGAAGGGCACTTGCATCTATACTGTCTGGCGCTCAGTCGGACGGACTTCGATGGATCAGCAATCCTGCCGCGGCAGCGCAACGACCATTCCTTTCATATTCGGCATTTCCGTTCAGCCGACAATGGTCTCTCGTGGCGCGATCAAGGTGTGGCGATCCAGCCCGGCGGCGCGTCCGATGGCGCAGATGCGTTCAACGTGTGGAGTGGTTCTGTCATCATGGGAAAAACGGGCCAAACCCTCTTCGGATATACCGGGGTCCGTAACATCTCCCCGGCGCGAACTTTCCTCCAGACTATTTGTGTGGGGGCAGGCCCAACACCGGATGCCATGACCACTGTGCCTGCTGCCGCGATCAGTTGTCCCCTGCGCGACTATGACCAGATCACCCGCCTGGGGTTTTATCTGGGGCCACTGGATAGACTGGGTGACCGGGCTGGAGAAGAGGGCGGTCCCATAATGGCTTGGCGCGATCCGTTCCTGGTGCGGGATCACAATGACGAACTCAATGCCTTCTGGTCTGCCAAGATCGGACCAACGAGGCCTGCCATAGCGCGCGCGCGACTCACGGAAGGGCCGGCTGGCGTCTCGATGACGGAGTTACTGCCTCCGATCGAACTGCCCGACGCAGCCGAATATACTCAGTCTGAAGTCCCGAAACTCTATCACGACAAAGCATCGGATCTCTGGCTACTTCTCGTATCAGCCTGTAATCGCCAATATGAAGGCCAGCCTGATAGCGAAGTTGAGTTTCAGCAAAGACTGTACACATCAACATCATTGGATGGGCAATGGGAGTCAGCGTTGGTGTCTGGTAGCGTGCTGACAGGCCTTGATGGCATGTTCGGATGTAGTCTTGTGGACCATGATCTTGTGGCGGGTACGTTGAGCGTACTCGGTCCGTTTACTGAGCAAGCGGGCCCGGAGAAGCAGCTGAGTTTTCCGCCAGTGCGAAATATTTCTCTGACTTCGGTGTCTGGTCCAGCAGCGTAGCCTAGCGCGATCCACCGCTTGATTCACGAATGATCAGCTGCGTGGGCGTCAACTCCGACTTGGCAGTCTCACCGGCCAGTTGAGCGAGTAGTTTTTCCACCATCAGTTCGCCGCCACGGGCTATGTTCTGGTCAATTGTCGTCAGTGACGGGGTTGCCATACCAGCTTGTGCAATATTGTCGTAACCGACCACAGCTACATCATCTGGCACAGAAATGCCGCGTGCGTTGAGCGCCAGCAAAGCGGACATTGCCAAAACATCAGAGGCGGCAAAGATGGCATCAAATTTCTTGCCCGAATCCAAAAAATGAAGAACTTCCTCGAACGCATTTTTCGCGCCGAATTCAATGTCCAGAGTCAACGTATCGTCCCAGCCTACGCCACGTTCGTCATGTGCCTTGAGAAATCCATTGTATCGCAGCTGGACCTCAGGAAGGCGACCCGGCCCCAGGAACAATATACGTTTTCGAGCAATCGAAAGAAGATGGTCACCCGCAAGTCGACCGCCTTCGACATTGTCACTTCCGACAAGTGTGTAATTTAGGTGACCAGCGTTGCCACCCCAGACGACGACTTTGCGACCCAGGGGGCCGAGCTCTTCAAGCCGTTGCGACATTCCTGCCTGGCCGATCACGATCAGGCCATCGGCTTTACCCGTCTGCAGAAGGCGGCGTTCCGCGATCGTTTCGTCTTCACGTGGAATACTCACGATCAGGTCATAGCCATTTCTTGAGGCGGCCTGACTGACCGCTCCAACCATTTCCAGATAGAAGGGGTCTGAGATAGTCTGGCCAGATTCCGGTCGTAGCGGGATGACTATTCCGATTGCCTCGGACGATTGGCGCCTAAGATTTCGCGCGGAGGCATTGACTGCATAGCCGGTCTCGGCCGCGATATCGAGGATCAGACGCTTGGTCTTTTCCTTCACCAACGGACTATCGTTCAGAGCGCGCGAAACCGTCGAGACATCAACCTCGGCCAACTTGGCAAGCTCTGCCATAGTCATCTTTCGGTGCGACTTGCTTGCGTGCTCGCTCATGTCGCCTGAATTCCTCTCGTCATGACGTCTTGTTGTCTGCGGCCTGAATTGCCGATTAAACGGGCATATAAGGACCGATGTGTCCCGCACACAGGGCTAATTATCCATTATAAATCAAGCTGAGTCACAAAGGGAATAGCGAGACCTCGAAATTATGTGATCTTGCAGAAGTAACTGTGGGCGTGGCTAGCACTTCGTCCTGAAAAGATGGGAGCCTGCCAGTGTGAATGGCAGGCTCCGAAAAGGACTGGCTTTCTCAGCTACAATGCAGGAGGCAATCAGAAGCGGTATCTGAGAGTTGCAGTCGCGGAGGTGCCGTTGATCGAGCGGGCAACGATGACATCTGCAGCACCATCGCCATCGGTGTCGAACACTCGGCCGTTCTCGGCTTCTGTGAACAGGACTTCGTCGAACACGTTGTTCACGCCAACTGACAAGGTAGCCTGTTCGGTGATGTCCCAATCAGCGAAGAAATTTGTAATCGTTGCGCCGGGCATCACATAGACGTTGTCATCATCGACATATGTGTCCGTGGTGCCGGTAAAGTTCACTCCGATGCGCCCCAGGCCGTCGATCGTGTAAGTTGGTGTAAGGGACCAGATCCAATCTGCCTGACGGCGCGGCGTGTTTCCGATATTGGCAGGCGCGGTATCGCTATCGTCTATTTCGGCATCAGTGAAGGTTACCGATCCTGACAGGTCCAGGCCGCCATAACCATATTTGAATTCAGTTTCGATACCCTGCGAGACATAGGTATTGCCCAGCGCCGTCATGGTCGTGATTTCGTAATTATCCTCTTTTGTCTCTGCATTGAAATAGGTGACATAGAGGTCAAGCTGTCCCGGAATGGCGTCACTGGATTCTTGCCATTTCACACCTGCTTCGAATTGTTCCGTCTCATCGACATATGTCTCTTCACTACCAGGGACGAGTCCGCCACCTGCATTTAGCGAATTGAACAATTGCCGCTCGCCATTGAAGGCCGCACCGTCGCTGTAGCGTCCGAATACGGAGAGTGTATCCGAAACCAGATAGTTCGCGCCGAGAGTGAAGGAGGTGTGGTCTACCTCGAAGTTGGCGATGCCACCTTGGCCAGTATTGAGCGATACCATCATTTCCGGGGCGTCAATAATGCCGTCGCCATCTACATCAAATGCGCCGCCAGCGCCTTCGGTGCGTGTCCCGGTTTGCTCTATCGTGTCGAAGCGTACTGAACCGTCAATCGTCAGACCGTTATCAAGTGCCCAACTTCCTGCCACAAAAGGTGCGCGGGCCTGATATTCGAGGTCATAATTGCGGTTGGTGCCCGTCCAACCGAAAGCTTGGTTGTAGCCAAGAATTCCATTGTCGGTGAAGCCATTCACGTCGATCAAAGCCGCATTGGTGTCAGTTGATGTCAGGAACCGATTCCAGTGCCAATCCTGAACGAATTTCTGATTCATGAGGAAGTACCCGGCCGTCAGGTCCAATGAAGAGCCTTCAAAGGCCAGCGATTTGGAGGCGCGCAACTCGCTCGCAAAATTGCTCATATCGTCGAGGTCGGTGTTGAAGTAGGCAACTTCCGAAACGTAGGGGTTGCCCGTTGCGGCCGCCAGCGATGCGGAGGTCACCGGATTGCCCGCGCCGGGACCGTTGAAGAAGCTCCCTGACGCGCCGCCATAAGTGGATGCCAGAACAGTATCGGCATCGCCCACAAAGTGCGTGAAAGGAGCGTTGAAATAGCCTGAGATGTCTTGGTAACGGGCCTTGGCGTCCAGATTTATTCCTGCACCAATATCGAAGTTTGCCTCAACACCTAGAGACTTGATTTGTGTGCGGATGCCATCTGCAAGGTCGTAATTGTTGACGGTATTGTTGCCATCAACATCGCGTCCATTCCGAATGTAGGGGCTGTGCAGGCTGTCATTCGTCGCTGAGAAGCCAGCGATGCTGTCGGTGACTTCATCACCAGACAGACCAGCAGCTTGTGGCATGTATGTCGCGTCGGCTTTGTCCAGCCACTTCGAGTTCACGCGTATGAAGCCGTTCTCGAATTCCTTGGTGAGGCTGGCGCGAATTTGACCGCCACTGACCGCATCAAAGCCAAGATCACGATAGTCTCCACCTTGTTGCCAATGGCCTCCAACATGGAAGTAGACAGTGTCAGTCAGCGCGCCCCCATACTCGAATTCTGCCCGGTAATCATCATGATCGAGTCCCGTGCTGAGTGCGATCGAACCACCTTCTGTGCTTCCAGTTTTGGAAATGAAGTTGATGATGCCGCCAGGGCCGTTTGTGGTCAGCGTGGAGGCCGTACCGCCCCGAACCGACTCAACGCGGTCAAGTGTACCGTCCACTTTGTAGAAGCCATCGGCAGGCGCGAAGTCGAAATCTCCGAACAACAGTATCGGCAGCCCGTCTTCCTGAAGGCTCACATACTTTGCCCCACCTGTGGATAGCGGCATTCCTCGGACCGCTATATTGGAGTTACCGCCGCCGGCGGAACTTTCGGCACGAATGCCGGGCAGGGCGCGAAAGATTTCTGCGGTGCTGCGCGGGGCAGTCTTCATCAGTTCGTCTTGATTTAGACTGCTGACAGATATGGAACTGTCGAGTCGGTTTTGACCGCCTGCCTTTACGATGCCGGTCACGATGATGGTTTGTTGTCGAGCCTCTGCCTCAGTTGCACTCAAAGTTTCTTGAGTGAACGCGGTGCCATTCGCCAGGGCAAATGCGCCAGCACTAAGCAAAAGTGTATTGCGAACAATCGACATGACTTTTTCCTCCCTATCACTGCTGGTGTGTGCACCAGTCGACTTCTAGACCGGCACGTCCCGGTTGGCTCTTCATAATATCAAAATACAATCGATTGCAATACATAAATACAATCGATTGCAATGGGTTCACCAAGGGAAGAGTGCGAATGAGACGATAGTTGAAGAGAAACGGCGCACTTCTTGCTCTTTTCAGTTTACAGCAGAATTTCGCATCGGTGCAATTGCCCATCCTTGGAAGTTAGTCATGACAACACGCAAACTCCTGGAGTCCAAACCAAAGATCATGGCACGACTTCCATGGTCCGCGAAACATCGCGAACGCCTTCAAGAGATCTTTGCGCCTGCTGAACTGGTTTTCGTCAAGCGAGAGGATCGGGTTGCCATCGACACAGCTCTCCAGACTTGCGAAGTCGCCCTGATTGATGGCGTGATGGATGATCGCTATCTTGCTGCGCCCAAGCTGAAATGGGTGCATTGCGACCAGTCTGGCCTCGATGGTTATGCACCACAGAGGCTGAGTGACAGCGATCTTGTTGTGACTTCTTCGAAGGGCCGGTCTGGTCCGGTGCTCGCCGAACACGCTGTCTTCTTCATGCTCTCGCTGGTGTACAGGGCATCGACCCTTGCGCGCGCCCAGCGGCGCCGCGTCTGGGGCATCCGGGATCAGGATACCTTACGCGGGCTAAATGGCCGAAGCATATCCATCATAGGCTATGGGGCGACAGGAGAGTGCCTTGCCCGTCAGTGCCAGAGCTTTGAAATGAATATCAGGGCATATCGGCGGAAAGATATTCCGGCCAAAGTCCCCGGCGTGCAAATGTATAGCGCTACGCGCGGGGATAGCTTGTTGGATGCTGTGCGGGATTCGGATTTCGTGGTGATGTGTGCGTCGCTCAATGACCACAGTTATCGAATGCTGGGGGCGCGTGAAATTGCTGCGATGGCGCCGGGAAGCTATTTGATCAATGTTGCGCGTGCACAGCTTGTCGATGAGGGGGCAATGATCTCGGCATTGGAGTCCGGACACCTGGCAGGCGCGGGACTGGACGTAACAGACCCCTATGAGCCGCTTCCTCCGTGGCATCGGCTTTGGTCAGCGCCAAACATAATGATCACGCCGCATTTCACACCGCAAATGCCTGACCGAACTTCCCGCACGCTGGATATGGTCGAGGAAAACTACGCCCGGTACATGAAGGGAGAAGACCTGCTTCACAGCTTCTCGAAAGAAGACGTGTTCTCGCTAACCCCTGAGTTAAAGCGGTTTCGCGGTCGCCACCGTCTGTTGTCAGCCTGGAACAGAATCGGGCGTTGGATTGGCTAATTGGGGTAGAGGCACAGATGGTGACTGATCCGGTTTGATAAGGCGCCGAGACGCCCAGGCAGAAACAGCCTCACAGACCAAAGCGGTTGCCGTTACGGTTATTCGCCATCCGGCCAGTCTTTGAAGTTTTTTGAACGGGAAAGCGTGACGCTTGTGATCGCGCAAAAAATTCTCTTGCCGCTCGAAGTCATGCGACAGCCCCCATTTATCGTAGAAATATCTCTCGGCGCGCATAACGCGCGCACGACTCCAGCGAACGCAAAAATAGGGTCGATCTCGCCAAGTCAGCTTTTTGCCGACTGCGTAGGCCACGACCGACTCCGGTTCGTAAAAGATCTTCCAGCCTTTTTTGCGCGCCATCAGCGCCATGTCTATTTCATCGGTGAACCCAACAAGGTTCGGATCAAAAGGTCCTATTTCCCGGATCATTTCCGTGCGGGCCAGGACAACATGAAATTCGGTGCAACCTGTTTCCTGCCGAACGAGGTCGTTCTTGGTGGACAGATAAGGTTGGTGTTCGAAACCATGACGACGATGGATGGTTTTGCCATTCTCACCCTCGTCAATATCGAGAATGCCGCCCGCATGATGAATGCTGAGGTCCGGCATTCTGGCCGCTGGTCCAACCAGAATAGTGGGGGTTACCAGTCCTGCGCCGGTTTCATCTGCACATTGGATCAGAGCGTCCAGCCACCCGGGCTGAAAAACAACATCATTGTCGATGAATGCTATGTACTCGGTGTTAATTAATGGCAGCGCGGTGTTGCGAGCGTCATTGGGCGTCAGGAACCCGTCCCGCCGGATGTAAGTGTGTCCCCGCGTTTCCACTTCAGTCTTCAGAACATGTGCGATGTCTCGCGGCGAACCACCGTCAATATAGACCATTTGGAATGGCGTATCGGTCATGTCAAAGCAGGAACTCAATGACATCTCAGCCTGTTCGAAACGCTCTCTCGGTGAAACGACAATCGTTACACGGGCAATTTGTGGGGGCGTGATTTCGTTGTTCATTTGTACGAATTTGCTTTCTTTTCGAGAAAAACGAAGTTCAAATACGTTGAGTCATGGGGAAGTGACTGGAAAAACAATAGCATCCCATGCGATTTTCATACCGAAATCTGGAAGAACATCAATTTCTTTGGCTCGAATATTGCGCTGTCCCTATTATCTTCCTCTTGCATGCCATTGAGTTCCAAGCATCCACATGACGTCTGTTGCCCCGCCATCCGTAACCGTAATCCTTCCGACCTTTAATCGGGCTCATCTGATTGCGGAAAGTATCGATAGTTTGTTGGCGCAGACTTGGCCCATTGAAGAAATCATTGTCGTTGACGACGGTTCTACCGACCACACGGATCGTGTGGTGGCAGCGTATGAGCGGCAAGTCAGGTATTTGAAGAAGGCGAATGGCGGGAAACTTTCAGCTCTGAACGTCGGACTCACCTGCGCAAGCGGCGACCTCATCTGGATCATGGATGATGACGATATCGCACCAGCGGATGCGCTAGAGAACCTGATCACACCATTTCTGGAGTGTTCGGACACAAACATCTCGTATGGTGCGTTGCAGAAATTCTCCGTGGACGCGAGCACCGGTCGGACCGAGTATGTAAAGACGTTCCCCTATCCGCCAGAAGATGGACGATCATTCTTTCTACATGTGCTCGAGGATTGTTTCATCACCGGCCAACCATGCTTGCTCGTAAGGAAATCTTGCTACGACGCTATCGGTCCGTTGCCTGAGCATATAACGGTGTCGGAGGATTATGCGGTGCTGATAGAACTCGCGCGCCGTTATGAAGCCCGTCGTGTCGACGCGGTGACTCTGTTCCAGCGGCAACATGAGGGCCCACGCGGCCCGAGCGATATCCGCTATGCCGCCGATACACGATATGCCCGTTGGTGTGCCGCGGACACTGGCTTAATGGAGCGAATATTGCCCACACTTTCGCTAGATGAACTGAGTGGTGGCCAGGGTGATCCATTCAGTGCCCGCCGGGCGCTGTTTCAGAAGGCGGTAATCGCGGCGCGCAAGAAGCTTTGGCCCAGTGCGATAGAGGCACTCCACGGCGCCGTGAAGGCTGACCGAGTTACTCCTCTCAATCCATTGGAAGGCCATATCCTGAGCGGCATGCTTGGATGCCGTTATGGTCTTGATGAACTGGTAGAGCATCCGGAATGGATGGACCGGGTCAGGGATGTCTTGGCTCCATTGGAAGACCGAAATGAAGCCTTGTCACGGATTGCGGGGTTGCTCACCTATCGAATTCGCATCCAACTTTCGGAACGTGATTTCAAGCGCGCCCGAGTGTATTGGGGGCTTTTTTGGCGCCTGACAGGTGTGCGATTGGGGGTCCGAACCGGAGTCTCTCGACTAGCCAGCGCAATCTGAAAAACGGCAGATCCTCGTACCGGTTATTTATGCGTGGAAACAACGCTGATCCGGCTTGTCTGTCCTAACGACACCCCGTCTAATTGCCTTGGAAGCATCTGCGGCTCGCCAATCGCAGCAAGACTAAATTTGGAGGATGCGCAACATGCCAGGCACCAACCTTCTGTCGGACATCAAGATTGCGGACATGACCACAGTCATTTTCGGTCCTTATTGCACGCAGACCTTGGCCGACATGGGCGCGGATGTCGTAAAGGTAGAGCCAAAGGGAGGGGATGATTTTCGCAATGTTGGCAAGCCTGCGAACAATCGTAGCATGGGACCATGCCATTTGACGATTAATCGAGGTAAGCGCTCCGTCGTCTGGGACTTGAAATCTGAACCCGGTAAGGCGGCCATAAGGAAGCTGATCCAGCAGAGCGATGTCTTCATCCACAATATTCGCCCAGATGCGGTTACGCGCCTCGGCCTGACGTTCGAAGAGGTCCGTGCAATCAAGCCCGACATTGTCTATGTCCATTGCCTGGGCTTCGGATCGGATGGTCCCTATGCAGGTCGCCCTGCCTATGATGACCTGATTCAGGGCCTGTCCGGCGCAACCATGCTCTTGCCAAAGGTAGACGGAAACGAGCGACCGCGCTTTATTCCCACCGCCTTCGCCGACAAGGTTTCCGGAATGCATGCAATGTATGCAACGCTTGCGGCACTTCACCATCGCGACCGCACGGGCGAGGCAGTTCATGTCGAAGTTCCCATGTTCGAATGCGTGACGCACTTCCTCTTGGAGGAGCATTTCTACGAGGCTGAGTTCGATCCACCGGTCGGACCATTCCTGTATCAGCGTCAGGTCGACCCTTCACGCCAGCCGCTCAAGACGTCGAATGGCTGGATCGTGATTGCACCTTATGTTGACGCGCGCTGGATCAAACTGTTCGACGTCATGGGTGCCCCGGAAGAATTGCAGGACGAACGCATCGCCGATCGCAAGGGGCGGTTTTTCAATCAGGACTACATGATGTCGCGCGTGCAGGAATATTTTGACAAGCAGACGACGGAGTATTGGATTGACGCGTTGGCGAAAGCAGATATTCCGGCGGCCCGTGTGAACGATTTCCCGGATCTGCAATCAGACCCGCATCTTGTGGCGACAGGCTTCTTTCAACGACGCGAGCACCCGACGGAAGGTCATTATTGGGAAACGCAGCCACCCGTCACTTTTCGAGGCACGCAGCAGCGAGAAATCGCTCCGGCGCCAAGAATTGGCGAACATACGGAGCTCGTATTGTCCGAGTTGGGATTGGGGATCGACTAGGTCCCGCCATCTACCGAGATCACGGATCCGGTGGAGAAACTGGCCGCGTCGCTCAATAGATAAAGGGCAGCCGATACGATTTCTTCGGGGCGTCCGGGGCGACGGAGGGCGTTATCCGCTGTTTGGCGGGCTTCGTCGGTCCATGCGTCCGCAATATCGGTCAGGAAAGGGCCTGCGCAGATACAGTTTACACGAACGTGCGGCGCATACTCCTTGGCCATGCCAATCGTCATCGCGTTGAGACCAGCCTTGGCCGCGCTGTAAGGAACGACTTGGGCCAGTGGCTGGAGGGAGGCAATCGAAGAGATGTTGAGAATGCTGCCAGAGCCCTGCGCTTTCATCTTTTGGCCGATTATGCTCGCCAGACGATAGGGGCCTTTCAGGTTCAAGTTCAGCACACTGTCATACAGACTTTCGGGCACCTCATGGCTCGGCATACGCGGCCCCATGCCGGCATTGTTTATCAAAATGTCGACGTGCCCGAATTCGGCGTATGCCGCTTCGATCAGCTTATCGATCTCGTCCCATTTCCCGCAATGCGCACCTACGGCGAGAGCACGCTGTCCCATTGCCCGAACCTCTTCAGCCACCGCTTCACAGGTATCCACTTTGCGGCTGGCTATGATGATATCTGCGCCGCGTGCAGCAAGCGCTTTTGCCATCTGGTATCCCAGTCCGCGACTGCCGCCGGTAATCAGGGCCACCTTGCCTTCGAAATTCAGTAGTGGATCGTTCATGGCTATCCCTCCAGTATTTTTGGAGAGCTTAGTGCAGTTGCGCCTGCGCGCCAGCACTGTCCTCGGGGCAGTCGATCAGAGAAACGCCTTCAAGTCGCCCATGAATTGTTCGAACTTGTCATGGTGCAACCAATGACCGGCATCCTTGTAGAGTTTGACAGTCGCCGTGTTGAACTTCTCGATCCGGCCATCCTCTGCGGGGTTCGAAGCCCAGCTTTTTTCTCCATAGAGCAGCAAGGTCGGACAAGTGATCTCTCCCCACAACTGCTCCACATCTTCCTGCGCCATGTCGTAGGGCGGGAACGTGCGAAAGTAGTTGTCGAATTTCCACGACCATGTGCCATCTTCATTCTGGCTGATCCCGTGCAGGGTCAGGTGTCGCGCCTGCTCGTCATTGAGATAGCTGTTTTCATCCTTCATGCGCGTGTATGCTTCTTCGAGGCTGCCATACTTTTTCGGCGTCCGCCCGGCCATGCCGCGCTTGGAATCGATCCACTCGCGCATGCGCTCGCCGATCGGGCGTCCAAACCGCTCTTTCAGCATTTTGGGGGAGGGGCCCAGACCCTCAATGGCCACCAATTTGCGTACATTGTCTGGATAGATCCCGGAATACCGCAACGCGATGTTGCCGCCGTAGGAGTGGGCAACAATCGTAACCGGTGCGAGTTTTTTCTGATGGATGAGTTGAGCAAAATCGTACAGGCAGGCCCGCGCAGAATACTCGCCATCGGCCGACCAAGCGCTATCACCATGCCCTCGCAAGTCGGGGGCGATGACATGCCAATCCTTGCGAAGTTCCTGGGCAACCCAGTCCCAGCTACGGCAGTGGTCTCGTCCGCCATGCAAGAGAATCAAAGGTGGAGCGGTTTCATTGCCCCAATCCACATAGTGAAGACGAAGGCGTTGCGAAATATAGGTTTGGGAGGTTGGTCCATGTATCATCTGGCTATAGTTTCGGGCCTTGCCAAGCTTGTCCAGTCTCTCCGTAGCGGCATGCGCCTCTGGCGACGGCTAAACGAGTGAAACAGCTTTTTCGCCAAGCAAGGACAGATGTGGTGACAACAATGCATGGGCGATACACAGGCAAAGCTCGAGAGTATTTTTCGCCTAAAGGGAGAATGGTAAGAGCATATTAAAGCTTCCACCATATATTTTTTTGGCGTGATTATGGTCAGAATGGATGATCGGAATCTGGGGAGCGCACTGGGAGGGGCAGCGTGAAAGCGGTCGCTAAGCATCTAAGTGAACACGATGTCGCACGCATCAAGCGTGCCGCCAAACTTGGAGCGGCATTGCGCGAAGCCTATGCGGAAGTTCTCGCGGAGCCGTGCCCACAATCCATGTTGGATCTTTTGGATGAGCTGCGTGCTCAGGAATCAAAACAGACTAAGCGCAAGGACTGAAGACGCTTGGCCTCAGCCAAATTGTTGAGGGATATCTTCCTCGAAAATCAGCCTGTCTGCACGATCCAAACGCTGCTTGGCCAAGCACTTGACCGCTTCATAGCGCTTTTGGATATCGTCCGTCGCCAACATTTGTGTTGATGACTGTTCACTCGATTTTTGCAGCGACTTCAAGGTCCTGTTTAAGAGAGGTAGTCTCCAGACCATCACCATCCTCCTGCTTCAAGGTTGTTCGTTCGGAACCGAAATTCCACACAACTACACACCTTTTCCGTCTGAGGCTGGAACGTCTATCGCGTCGCCTTTCGCCAAATCGTGACGGAATAAGCCAAGACTACCCCGAAATCCGCCAAGAGGCGAGTTACTTTTCTATAATTCACTCCACGCGAGATAGAGCGGTCCCTATATGGGCTGCATCTTTTGCTATGGAGCCAAGAGGCCAGTACCCTAACGACGACCGGTCGGATTGTCCGGCGTGGCTTCATTGGTGCGTGGCAGCTGAACCGCGCCGATCGTACCGAAGATCTGCTCCCAGAAGCCAAGCTCTCGGCCGCGAGTTGGCGTTTCACGCGACGCATAATTCACGATCTGGCCAGCATCCTGATCATATTCGACGACTTCTTCTACTTTGTCGTCTTCACCAAAGCGTATGGCGACAACGCTGCGAGTTTTCACCTTCGGGTTCAGATACGCAATGCGCTCCTGAAGTTCGGACATGTAGATCCAGGTGTTCTCGTCAAAGATGCTGGTGGTGGAGGGCGACCCAAGTTGGGCCAACACGCTGGAGCGAGTATCTTCGCCTGGCTTCATTTCGCGAGGCTGAGCTTCGTCCGCCACATAGCCGTGATAATCGCGCGATGGCGTCAAGCAAGCTGTAAGGGGCAGAGCCAGTAGTGACAGTGCCAGTATCGCACATCGCGACATAGGACTACTCCTGTTAATTCGTTCTGAAAGACCTAGCTGTTGGTGGCCGGTCTTGGCAAGCGAAGGAGTGCAGGTGTGGTCGGGTTTCGCAATCTCTGGAGTGGGCGGGGGGGCACGGTCCAGGCCTCAGCCCACATGCTGTACACAGACCTCGCCGCCGCCGCGCTGCAGCCGGTCTTGTACGAGCAAGGGGCGGCGCGGGACACATTCGAGGGCCGTGCTGCGATGATTACGGCAAACGCCACATTGGTCATACGGCGTTTGAAGCACATCGACTCGGCCCGCGCACGAAAGATCGCCGAACATGTGAATCGTCTGGCGCTGGATGGATTTGACGCAGCGTTCCGCGAATTGGGGGTCGGTGATTCGTCTATTGCTCGCAAAGTTCGAAAACTGGCGGAGCTGCACTATGGTCTCGGCAAGGCCTTTTTGGAGGCCTTGAGCGTTCCTCATTCAGAGATCCATCAAACCGTGTCTGAATGTGCCAAACGAAACGGGATAAGCGAACCGGGCCGGGAACCCCTGCTTGCGGCCTTTTTGTTACACAACGCGACGTGCTTTGCCGCTGCAGCGGACGACGATGTGCTCGCCGGCAAATTGTCCTGGCAGCTGCCGGGTCAAGATTAGCCATCGTTCACATCCCCGGCGTTGCCAATGACAGAGGCGCGCCGTAAACACCGAAAAGTATCCCGAACGAACTGGTGGAGCACGGAAGCCCAATGGCCCAAGGCCTAATACTGGCAATTGACGCAATGGGGGGCGACCAGGCCCCCGATGTGACGGTCGCGGGCGCAGAGCTCTTTCTTGCGGCGCGTCCGGATGCCTCCGTGCGTCTGCATGGTGACGAAGCTCAGCTGAAGCCGCTCCTGTCCAAACCGTCGGAGCGTATCGAAATCGTTCACACCGATCTTCATGTGACCAGCGACATGAAACCCAGCCAGGCCCTTCGGCGCGGCAAGGGATCCTCGATGTGGAATGCTATTCATGACGTTAAAGATGGCCACGCGAGCGCTGCAGTTTCGGCGGGCAATACGGGTGCCTTGATGGCGATCTCCATGCTGGTCCTGCGCAAGATGGATGGCGTGCACCGTCCGGCAATGACCGCGGCGTGGCCGACTCTTCGGGGGCGGAGCGTCGTGTTGGATGTCGGCGCGAACCTTGAAGCAGACGCGGCACAACTCGTTACCTTCGCGATTATGGGCGAAGCTTATGCACGCGCCATTCTTGGCATCGAGAAGCCGACCATAGGTATCCTCAATATCGGCTCCGAGGAGATGAAGGGGCATGACGAGATCCGTGAGGCGCACGAATGGTTGCGCAATTCCGGGCTCGACCTTGCCTATCATGGCTTTATCGAAGGCGATGACATTTCATCGGGTACCGTCGACGTCATCGTGACTGATGGTTTTACCGGAAATGTCGCGCTCAAGGCTGGTGAAGGCGTTGCCCGAATGTTGGGAACACGCGTGCGTGAAGCGCTGACAAGCAGCGTCCTGTCCAAGGTCGGCGCATTGCTCGCCATGGGTGGTTTGAAAGGTCTGCGAGAGCAGATGAACCCAAGCAATGTAAATGGCGGTGTGCTATTGGGCTTGGGCGGCGTATCAGTCAAAAGTCATGGCGGCACAGACAGTCGAGGCTTTGCCAGGGCTTGCGAGTTGGCAGCAGATCTCGCGGCAAGTCACTTCAGGGATGAGGTTGCGGCCAATCTCGAGAAAATCAGAACGAAAGGTATGGCGGCCGAATAGGCCGTCCTATTGATAGGCAAGACATGGCGCGGCGCAGTTTTATCCGTGGAACCGGCAGCTATCTGCCAGAGAAGGTCCTGACAAATGAGGACCTGTCGAAAATGGTCGAGACGACCGACGACTGGATCGTGGAGCGCACCGGAATTCGACGTCGACATATTGCCGCTGACGGCGAAGTCACGTCCGACATTGCGGCCGCAGCGGCGAAACGTGCGCTAGAGGCTGCAGGCCTTCAAGCGAGCGATATAGACCTGATCGTGTTGGCCACCACCACGCCCGATCAGACATTCCCCGCGACCGCCACCGCTGTTCAGGCCAAGCTCGGCATGGATCATGGCGCAGCTTTTGACGTTCAGGCGGTCTGCTCAGGTTTCCTGTTCGCGCTCGCGACCGCCGATTCCATGCTTAAGCAGGGCCTGTTCAATTCCGCGCTCGTGATTGGAGCTGAAACCTTCACGCGCATTCTGGATTGGTCAGATCGGGGAACTTGCGTTCTTTTCGGCGACGGCGGCGGTGCGGTCGTGCTGCAAGCTGAGGAGTGGACTGGCGCTGATGATGCCGGGATAATCACACATCATATACGGACCGATGGTACGAAATCCGATCTGCTCTATGTAGATGGTGGTGTAAGCTCGACGGGAACGATCGGTCACGTGCGTATGGAAGGAAACAGGGTATTCCGCCATGCTGTCGCCAACATCTCCTCGGCGATCCAGGCCGTGCTGGATGAAACTGGTCTGAGCTCTGAGCAGATTGACTGGTTTGTTCCTCATCAAGCCAATAAGCGCATTCTCGACGCCGTGGCGAAACGGATGAAGATTGATGACGAAAAGGTCATCATCACGGTCGACCAGCACGCCAACACATCTGCAGCGTCCATTCCGCTCGCGCTGGATCATGCCGTTCGAACGGGCCGCGCTAAACCGGGCGACTTGATTCTTTCGGAAGCAATGGGCGGTGGATTTTCCTGGGGTGCGAGCCTTTTCCGCCTCTAGCCTGATCCTCAAAAATCAGCATTATCAAAGAATTGACGCAACGGTTTCGCTAGGGATCCGTTAACGAAACGCGTTTAACCATTAACCAGAGCGGGAGAATCCCATGAGCAATCAGACCGTCACCAGGGCAGAAGTCACGGATGCCATAGTCCGCGAAGTCGGTGTGACTCGCCAAGAGTCTTCGGACTTGTTGGACAGAACGCTGGAATTGATCGGGTCGGCTCTGGAAACTCAGGATGAGGTCAAGCTCTCTCGCTTCGGTAATTTTGTGGTGCGATCAAAAGCGCCACGGGAAGGCCGCAACCCGAAAACCGGGCAGGAAGCTGTCATCGCCGCTCGCCGCGTCGTCACCTTCCGCCCTTCACCAATGTTGAAATCATTGGTGGACCACAAATAGTCAGGAAGGATCCCTCATGTCGGCAAACCGAGCCCGCGTCACCAAATCAGCTCAGGCATTCCGTTCGATTGGCGAGGCTGCAGGCGAGCTTGGGCTCGAGACACATGTGATCCGATATTGGGAAACCAAATTCACCAAGGATGTCCGTCCGATCAAGCGCGCCGATGGTCGCCGCATGTTCCGTCCGCAGGACCTGGATGCGCTTCGGGCCATCCAGACTCTCGTGCACGAAAAAGGAATGACGCTCAAAGGTGCCAAGGCATTGCTTGCCGAGCAGGGTGTCCCAGCGGTCCTCTCCGGAGCAGCAACGCTCGGCACGAGCCCGGCGCGCGAGCTTCAGAAAAGCGTGGCAGACGCGTTCCGGGCTGATGTGGCAGCTGAAGTATCAGGCGATCCCAGAGAACGCCTTCAGGATACATTGGTCGAACTGAAAGATCTGAAAGCCCGGCTCGACGCGGTTCGCCAGACTCGCGCAGCCTGAACCCACATAAGACATTGCGGAATATTGGCGGCTTGGGTACAAGCCGCCGGTGTCGGAGCGTGGCGCAGCCCGGTAGCGCACTCGCCTGGGGGGCGAGGGGTCGTAGGTTCGAATCCTATCGCTCCGACCATTCACCGCCCAATCCAATCCGGAGATTGAATTGGGCGTGAAGTGGCGGCATCCGGGCCGGACTATTCTTCTTTAAAATCCACACCATCAACTTTGCCCATGGCCGCAAGAGCGAAGGCATAATCGAGCGCGATATCCTTCAGGCCTTCGAAGCGACCGGATGCACCGCCATGGCCGCCTTCCATCTCGATGCGCAGAAAGTAAGGGCCAGCATCGGGCGCATCGTGGCGCAGGCGTGCAGCCCATTTTGTGGGCTCCCAATAGGTGACACGCGGGTCCGACAGGCCGCCAGTGATGAGCATGGGCGGATATGGCTTGTCGGCTACATTGTCATATGGGCTATAGGCCATGATCGTGTCGTAATCTTCGGCGGACGTAAGTGGGTTGCCCCATTCCGGCCATTCCGGCGGCGTCAGCGGCAGGCTTTCGTCAGACATGGTATTCACAACATCGACAAATGGTACGGCTGCGATAATGCCGCCAAACAGTTCCGGGTCCATGTTTGCGACCGCGCCCATGAGAAGTCCTCCGGCAGATCCGCCATAGGCAACGATGTTGCCTTCAGACGTGTAGTTTTGATCGACGAGATAATGTCCGGCCGCGATGAAATCCTTGAACGTGTTTGATTTCTTTTCGAGCTTGCCGTCGAGATACCATTGATACCCCTTGGACATGCTGCCGCGAGGATGCACAATCGCATAGATCACGCCGCGGTCGACAAGGCTGAGTCGGCTGGTGCGGAAATCAGCTGGGTAGGTGATTCCGTATGATCCATACCCATACAGCAACATGGGCGCCGAGCCATCAACGGGAGTTGATTTGTGGCGCAGTAGCGTGATCGGCACCTCCACTCCGTCCCATGACGGCGCCATCAATCGCTCGGCAACATAATCTTCTGGTTTGTGGCCCGATGGCACTTCCTGCGTCTTGCGAAGCGTGCGTTCGTGTGTGTTCAGATCATAGTCGAATACCTGGTCCGGAGTCGTTGGAGATGAATATTCAAATCGCAGGATTGGCGTCGCAAAATCATATCCGCTATCGAGGCCCAGCGAATATGCCGCTTCCTCGAAATTGATCCTGTGGCTGGAGCCGTCCTCACGCGCCCGAATAACGATCTGTGGCAGGCTGTTCTCGCGCTCCATGATGGCGAGAAAGTCCTTTTGGGGTTGTATTCCCAAGATCAAGGTGCCCGGACGGTGCGGAACTACTTCTTGCCATGCATCGCGACTGGTCGACTCCATCGGGGCACGCATCAATTTGAAGTCCACGGCGCCGTCGAGATTGGTATAGATGTAGAACTGATCGTCCCAGTGGACGACATTATACTCATTGTCGGTTTGGCGCGGCGCGATAATTCGGGGCGCCGGATCTGCCTCGTCGGCGGGAAACCAGTAAACCTCCGATGTCGTGTGACTGGACGCTCCAATGAAAATAACTTCTTCGCTCGCACTCTTGTTAATGCTGAGAAAGACTCCCGGATCGCTTTCCTTGTAGACCAGAGTGTCTTCGCCAGTTTCGAGATCTCTCTGCCAAACTGAATCCGGTCTCGCGTTTTCGTCGCGATGGATCCAGTAAATCCGCTTGCCATCGGCGCTCCACTCAAACGGTCCATAGGCGTTTTCAATGCCAACGCCTTGATCTTCGCCAGTTTCGATATTCTTTAGACGAATTGTATAAAACTCACTGCCTTGCGTATCCGTCGCATAAGCGATCAGACTGTGGTCCGGTGAGGTATCAATACCGCCGAATGAGAAATAGTCCTCTTCCTTTCCAAGTGCGTCCCCGTCCAAAAGGATGGTTTCTTCAGCATCGGGGTCAAAGGCCTTTTCGGCAGGTTTTCTGGCTATAATCGGATACTCGCCACCCTCACGGTAGCGGGTGTAGTATGCGTAAGGACCGTCAATCTCGGGAACCGAGCTGTCGTCTTCCTTGATGCGTCCTCGCATCTCCTTGAAAAGTTCATCGCGCAGGGCAGTGGTTGGAGTCTCAAGAGCTGCCTTTGTGAAAGCGTTTTCCGCTTCGAGATAGTCGCGGATATCCTGGCGCAAGACGCCTGGGTCGCGCATGACCTCTTGCCAGTTCTCATCCTTCATCCAGTGATAGGGATCGTTGCGGGTCCGCCCAACCTGCGTGATTTCATGATCAATGCGCGGGGCAACTGGCGATGTGAGGGGCGCCGCCGCTTGCGCATTTGGCGATGAGGTGTCGGCCTGGGTCAGATCGGGGGAAGGTGTTTCAGTCATGGTGCATCCGGTCGTAAGCGCCATCGCGGCAGCGCTGATCATGAAAAGGGGAAGGAGGCGCATATCAAAGACTCCGAAGCTGTGAGCAAGCCTCGATAGGAACAGCTGCTTCTGATCGTGTCTAGGCCTGTTTGGTCGGTTTGAACTCAAGAACGACGCCGTTGATGCACCAACGTTCTCCGGTGGGCGGCGGCCCATCCTTGAAAACGTGTCCCTGATGCATGCCGCAGATTGCACAATGGCATTCAGTGCGCGGCAAGATCATCTTGAAGTCGGTCTTGGTCGCAACCACGCCTTCGCTTGCTGGCTGCCAGAAACTCGGCCATCCCGTTCCAGACTCGAATTTGTGCTCAGACGACCAGAGCGGCGTATCGCACCCCTTGCAGTGAAAGAGTCCCTCGCGGTGTTCGTCATTGTGATTGCCGGGCGTGAAGGCACGCTCGGTACCCTCTTTGATACCGACGCGATATTCCTCTTCAGTCAGTATCTCGCGCCATTCGCGGTCGGACCGCTGAATCCTGGTTTTTGTCATCATGAGCTCCATGAGAGTGTTCGCGTATCATATAGGCGGTTCGGAGCATCACACCATGATAGGTGATGCAATCTGGAGGGAAAGCGGCAAAGAAAAAGGGATCGCCGGAGAGCGATCCCTTGAATGGTTTGGGAATGGGCATTGAAACTAGCCGTACAGAACCGTAATGGATTCTGCGACCAGCGCGGGGCGCTCCTGGCCTTCGATTTCCACCGTGGCTTCCATCTTCATCTGCTTGCCGCCAGCCTTCGGCTCAACCGACAGGCATTTCTGGCGCAGGCGCACCTTGGAGCCGACCGGCACCATATTCGTGAACCGGACCTTGTCGGAGCCGTAATTGATGCCGCGTGTCGTGCCGGAGACGCGCAGGACTTCAGAGCCCAGCATTGGCAGCAGCGATAGGGTCAGGAAGCCGTGCGCAATGGGGCTGCCGAGTTCCTTCGTGGCGCGTTCGACATCCACATGGATCCACTGATGATCGCCCGTGGCTTCGGCAAACATATTGACGCGATCCTGATCAATTGTGTGCCAATCGGACACGCCGACTTCCTGGCCAGCCAGGGATTCGAGATCGTCATATGCAACTGTGCGTGGGTCCGCCATGTTTTCCTCCAATTAGAAATTTTCCCTGTTTTGGCGTGCGATTGACGTCTCGGCAAGCTTGACCGAGCGGCAAGTGCAGATTGTAGCAGAGCAGGTACCGGCTGAGCTGCTCAGGATCGGAGGAAATAGGCGAGGCGTTCCACGAGCCGGTTGGTGTCTTTGTCATTCGTGAAGAGGTGCTGAGTGATGCGCAACCGGTCGCCTCGGCGAGACACAAAAATTCCTTCGGCCTTCAGGCGTGCCGTCAGGTCTTCGGGCGCAGAGTCCGGCAGTAAGGGGCAGAGATAGTGGGGGCCGCGCTCGGCCTCTGGAGGGCACAACACTCCAACTGAATTGAGCCTTTGCGACAGGTCGGCATTGCGGGTGCGAAGCGTGCGCTCCACGTTTTCGACGCCCCAATCCAGAATTGTGCGAACGGCGCTTTCGAAGGCTGGAAGTAGTGCGAAATTCGAACGCTCCCCCATGTCAAACCGTTCGGCCCCGGCTCCGAATTCGTCAGAATAGTCAATCAACCTCGCGAAATTGGAGGCGCCTTTCCGGGTGATCCAATTCTGCTCCAATGGACGGCCCGATCTATGTTTTGGGGCCGCATATAGGAAGCCGGTCGCATAGGGACCGAGCAGCCATTTGTAACCGGCGACTGCCACGAAGTCGGGTTGAACATTTTGCGTATTGAAATCCAGTGCACCGCAGCTTTGGGTCAGGTCCAGCACGAAGGCGGCCCCATAATCCCGGCATTTTTTGCCGACCGCCGCGACATCGACCAATGCACCGTCGGTCCAGCGAATATGAGCGCAAGCCACAAGTCCGGTATTGGGCCCGATTTCGTTGAGAAGACAGTCGGACAGAGTCGAACTGCCCGTGCGGGTGATGGTTTTCAGCTGGGCGCCGGTAGACTCCGCCAAGGCGCGCCACACATAAACATTCGAGGGAAACTGGTCCTCCAGGACAAGAATTTCCTGACCTTCTGCCAAGCTTATGTTGGCGGCAGCCGTGGCTAGCGCGTAACTCACAGATGGGACAAAGGCGATGCCGTCGGTGTCAGCATGGATTAATTGGGCCAGTAGGGGACGGAGGCGCGCAGTATCCGCAAAGAAGTCTGTGTCCTGAATAGACCAAGGCCGCAGCTTCCGGGCCAGTCCGGCTTTACCGGCTTCGACCGAGGCTGTCGTCATCGGTCCCATCGTTGCTGTGTTGAAATAGGCAACATCGTCCGGGATATCGAACAAATGGCGCTGGTTTGGAATGACGCTCATATTTCTTCCCTAGCGTGAAAGAAAAATGAGGGGAAGCGCCTCCATATTCTGCTCAGCCTAAACGATGCGACTTTCTTTCTTGCCCCAATAACGGTCACGGATCAGTCGCTTATACAGTTTTCCGGTCGGATGCCGGGGCAGCTCGAGGTCGAAATCCAGACTTTTCGGGCATTTGATCTTTGATAGCTCGCCTCGGCAGAATTCAAGCAGTTCCGCGGCAAGCTCATCAGATGGGACTATCCCCGGCATTGGCTGGACGATGGCCTTTACAGATTCTCCGAATTCTTCGTCGGGCACCCCTATGACTGCCACGTCGGCGACCTTGGGGTGAGTGATCAGGACATTCTCCGCTTCTTGCGGATAGATGTTCACGCCGCCCGATATGATCATGAAGGCCTTGCGGTCGGTCAGGTACAGGAAACCATCTTCGTCGACTTTGCCAACATCGCCGAGAGACGACCAGTCTGGGTGTTTGGGATTAAGTGCCGAGGCATTTTTCTCAGGATCATTATGATAATTTGGTGGGGTGGTGCCGCCGAAGTAGATCTGGCCTTCACTTCCAACCGGCACTTCATCCCCGTTTTCATCGCACACATGAAGTTCGCCGAAAATCGCGCGCCCGACTGTACCTTTGTGCTCGAGCCATTCGGCGCTTTTGGCCCATGTCATGCCGTTGCCTTCCGAACCTGCATAGTACTCGTCGATGATCGGTCCCCACCATTCGATCATCTGCTCTTTTACAGGGATTGGACACGGCGCGGCTGCGTGAATCACGAATTGCAGGCTTGCGACGTCATAGGATTTTCGGACGTCCTCCGGAAGTTTCAGAAGCTTCACGAACATGGTTGGGACCATCTGAACATGGGTCGTCTTGTGAGCCTGCACGCAATCGAGAAAGGCTTCTGGATCGAACTTTTCCATCACCACCAGCGTGGCGCCAAGGCGTGTGAACGTCATGCACCAGCGGAGCGGGGCAGCATGATAGAGCGGAGCTGGCGAAAGATAGACGCTGTCTGGTCCTGCAGCTGCCATTCCTCGTGTAATCTGAAGCAGGACATTGTCAGCATCGATAGGCATATCCCGCTCGAGTGGCGGACGAATGCCTTTCGGTCTTCCCGTTGTCCCGGAGGAATACAGCATGTCCGTACCGGCCATCTCGTCCGCGATGGGCGTCACTGGAAAGGCCGATTGATGCGTCTCCAACCGCTGGAAGCCTTCGATGTCACCATCAATGGACCAGAACTGATCAATGGCGACCAGTTGTTTCGCTTGTTTTGCAACGTCGCCTTTTCCGGCGCTGGCGATCAGGAGGGAGCTGCCGGAATCCTCGATAATGTATTTAACTTCGGGCGCCGTCAGGCGTGAAGACACGCACACAAAATACAGGCCTGAGCGTTGAGCGGCCCAGCAAATCTCGAAATAGCGTGCCGAATTCTCTGCGAAAAGCGCAATCGTATCACCGGGTTTCAGGCCGGCGTCGCGAAATGCGTGCGCTATCTGGTTCGACCGCTCATCCAGTTGTTTGAAGGTTACGGTTTCTCCGGAGGCAGCCATGATATAGGCGGCCTTGTCAGGATGGGTCTTCGCGTGGTGGCAGGGATGCATGTTTTCCTCCTGATATCGGCGGCGCTTCTGGTGAGCGCGCTCGACGGTCTGGAGGCGTTTCTAGCGGGACATTCGCATTCGTCCACGGGCAACGTCGCGTCAGCCGGGTTTATTCGGGAAAGCCTGGTGTTCCGCGTTTCTCGGGATTTTCCAGCAGATAGGCCTGTTTGAGTTCAGTCGAGCGATTGTGATTGCCTTCCGGGCACCAGCCGGGCTCGCTGACCAGGCGTCCGACCCAGCGATGAGGGCGAAATCCGTCGGATGCGCAATCCTTCAGGATCGCGAAGAATTCGTGAAATGCTATGACGAAAGGGTTATAATTGTTCAGAGGCTTCACAACACCGTAAATCGGCTTTTCGTTTTCCAACTCCGGTACGAAGGTTCCGAACATCTTGTCCCAGATGATGAACACTCCGGCAAAATTTGTGTCGAGATACCTGGCATTGGTCGCGTGGTGAACCCGGTGGTGACTGGGCGTATTGAACACTGCTTCAAACCAGCGTGGCATCCGGTTGATCGCTTCAGTATGAATCCAGAACTGGTAAAGCAGGTTCAGGCCACCCACGAAGAATATGACATAGGGATGAAAGCCGATGACGACCATGGGGAGGCCGATCCAGATAAGTCCGGTCAGTGGGCCAAACCAGGGCTGGCGTAGTGCGGTGGTCAAATTGTAGTGCGTCGAGGAATGGTGCGTCACATGCTCCATCCACCACCATCGGGCACGATGTGCGAAGCGGTGCTTCCAGTAATAGATGAAGTCATAAAGGACGAAGCCGATAACGGCTGACACGACCGTGAACGGGAGCGTGAAAATACGGAATGGCCAGGCGATCAGCATCATCCAGACGGCGAGTGTCCCAGTGAGTGTATTGATGACGACATTGCCCAGCCCCATTGTGAGGGAAGCGAGTGCATCCTTGGTGTCATATCTCCCTGCAGCACGTCCGGACTTTACCGCCCACCATTCCAGCGCGACCGATAAAATGAATATTGGCGCGGCGAAGGTCGTTACGGCGGGCAGGGGATTGAATTCCATCTTGTGGGGGTACCGTCCTACAAAGTATCAGTTGGGCTGCGCCTTGGATGGCGCTCTCGTGACGAGTTTGTGACCTCGCATGCTTCTAGACGAGTCAGTCGCTTTCACAAACGGGGTTGGATCAGTAGATGCTAACCTGCGGTTTGCCGTCGCGTTTGTAGACCGTGCCGTCCTTCATGACGAAATCCACGTCCTCTAATGCGGAGATATCCGCAAGCGGATCGGAGTCCACGGCGATAAAGTCAGCACGACAACCGACGTCGCCGCATCCGAGTTCTCCTGTTTTTCCCAGTGCTTCAGCCGACAGGCTGGTCGCAGCCTGGATGGCCTGCATCGGCGTCATGCCGAGATTGACCATGCGGGAGAACTGATTGCCGTTGTCCCCGTGCGGATAGACGCCCGAATCTGAGCCGAACACGACCTTGACTCCGGCCTTGACCGCCGCAGTGAAGCTGTCTCTCTGAATTTTAGAGATCGCCCGTTCTTTCGCGAGAGATTCTTCCAGCACGCCGTTCTTCTCGCCTTCAGCCAGCGTGTATTCAGTGTTGTAGATGTCCATCGACAGATAGGTGCCGTTTTCCTTGGCGAGGCGGATTGTGTCTTCGTCAAGGATGCTGGCATGTTCGATAGTGTCGATGCCCGCGAGGATCGCGTTCTTGATACCGATCGTGCCATGTGCATGGGAGGCGACCTTGATGCCGCGCGCATGAGCCTCTTCGGTGATGGCCGTCAGCTCTTCCAGCGTGCCCTGTGCCGCGCCAAGGCTGGTGCCTTTCGAAAACACGCCGCCCGTGGAGCAGGTCTTGATCAGGTCGACGCCGTATTTGATGTTCCGGCGAACTTTTTCCCGCATTTCCCAAGGGCCTGTGGCAACATTCTCGCCTGTGAGATCATACTCGGATGGCAAGAGATTGGTGTCCGAGCAATGTCCGCCCAAAATGCCAACCGGAGGCCCGGAGACGTACATGCGTGGGCCGGGGACATCGCCTTCATTGATTGCGTCCCGAAGCGCAACGTCGCTGTAGCTGGAAGCGCCGACATTCCGCACGGTGGTGAACCCTGCGAGCAAGGTCTTGCGAGCATTCTTGACGCCCGTAATAGCTTGGCGCTCATCTGAAAAGCTCAGCGAGAAATAGGCCGGATCTTCGGGATCCGAGGTTAGGTGGGTGTGCATGTCGATGAAGCCGGGCACCAATGTCGCATTCTTCAGATCAATAGATGTGGAACCTGACGGTTTGCGTAGCTTGTTCGCCGTCCCTCGCGCCGTGATGACCCCATCTTCAATCACGAAGACTGGCCGGTTCACAGTTTCCGCGGTCACTGGATCTACAAACTTGCCAGCCGTGAGATAAAGGGTCTCAGCTTCGGCAGGCAGCGAAAGCAGCGCGATGGATGCACCGGTTAGCAGGGCTGTCAGTTTCATCGTGAAGATCCTTTGAATGTGAGGACTGGGTTTATCGAGCCGCGCCTGCGGCAAGGTCAAGCGTTGGGCTGAATGCCGCTGGGTAAGTCTTGACGAATGCTGAGGCACAGGCAGCTTGGGCCCGGAAAATCATCACAAGGGAGGCCAGCCGTGGCGCAGCCAAAAGAATTTGAACAGATCATCCTCGATATCGAAGAAGGTATCGCGACCCTGACGCTGAATCGCCCAGCCAAGATGAATGCCTTCACCGGCAAGATGATGTACGAAATGATTGAGGCGTTTGATATTACGGATGCCGACGACAATGTGCGTGTCGTCATCGTGACCGGCTCAGGTGATCGGGCGTTCTGCGCCGGGGCAGATCTGTCCGAAGGTGCCAAAACGTTCGACTATGACAAGCGTGCCGAAGGTGGCGAAGTTGGCCGGACCGACGATGTGGACATCCAGCGCGATGGTGGTGGCCGTGTGACACTGCGTATCTTCGACAGCTTGAAGCCTGTGATCGGCGCGATCAATGGCGCAGCCGTGGGTATTGGCGTGACGATGCAGCTGCCAATGGATATTCGCATCGCATCAGACAATGCGCGATTTGGATTTGTGTTTAATCGGCGGGGTATCAATCCGGAAGCGGCCTCCAGCTGGTTCCTGCCGCGTCTGGTCGGCATCTCGCAGGCATTGGAATGGTGCTATTCCGGCCGCGTTTTCCCGGCACAAGAAGCAAAGGATGGCGGGCTCGTGCGGTCAGTCCATCCGCAATCTGAACTGATGGATGTGGCGCGCGCCATGGCGAGAGAGATCGCTGACAATACGGCCGCAGTATCAACCAGCCTGACTCGCCAGATGATGTGGCGCATGCTGGGCGCAAGCCATCCGATGGAGGCGCACATCGTGGATTCTGCGGCGATCTACTCCCGCGGCAAAACGCAAGACGCCAAGGAAGGCGTGATGAGCTTCCTTGAGAAGCGCAAGCCGGTCTATCCGGTTAAGGTCTCGGATGGCATGCCAAACTTTTATCCGTGGTGGGACGAGCCCGAGTTCAAATGGATTGGCGGCAAGGACTGATCCGGCAATGACCCCTGAATTGAGGATGATCGAAACGAACGGACTCCGCTTGCGCGTAGCGCTGGCGGGGGAAGGGCCGTTGGTCGTCCTCGTGCATGGGTTTCCTGAGAGCTGGTATTCTTGGCGACACCAGATCAAGGCATTGTCCGAGGCAGGTTACAGCGTGGCCGCGCCGGATGTGCGCGGTTATGGTGGGTCCGATCGGCCTCACGCGGTCGAAGCTTACGATATGGAAAGCCTGACCGCAGATATTGCCGAGCTTGCCGAGGCCTTGTCTCCGGCTGCGCCGGCGGTTGTGGTCGGGCACGATTGGGGCGCACCGATCGCTTGGAATACGGCGCGGCTCCATGCCGACCGGTTCCGGGCAGTCGCCGGGCTGTCGGTGCCCTATGTGCCGCCGGGCGATGTGGTTTTTATCGATGCGGCCCGCACCTTCTTCACAGAGCGTGGCCGTTTTTTCTATCAGGTCTATTTTCAGGATGAAGGTCCACCTGAAGCAGAGCTAGAAGCCGATCCCGCCGAAACGATCCGAAAGTTCTATTACGCGATTTCAGGTGACGCGCCCGAGGGGACCTGGCCGGTCGACAAGAAGCATGGTGACACGCTGCTTCACCGACTGCCGGAGCCGGACATGCCGCTGCCTTGGCTCAGTGATGAAGACGTTGCCTATTATGATGCCCAGTTCCGTCAATCCGGGTTTCGTGGCCCGCTGAACCGGTACCGCAACTGGCATCGCGATCATGCTTACCTGAAGAGGCACCCTTCTTCCGCTGTGATCGCTCAACCTTCTCTCTACATCGGGGGCACCAAGGACCTGGTTCTGAAGATGTACCCCGGCGACATGGTCGCAGCGATGAAAAAGAGCCTTGGCGATCTGCGCGGCGCTGAACTGCTTGAGGGGTGCGGGCACTGGACTCAGCAGGAACGGCCTGAAGAGGTGAATCGCCTGCTGTTGGACTGGCTGGGCCAGCTTTAGTCGCTATTCGTCGAAATCGCTTCCATAGCCTTGCTGGTCGCGGGAGAGATCTCCGAAGCGGGTGATGTTCGAGTCAAACGCCAGTTCTACGCGGCCAATCGGACCGTGACGTTGCTTGCCGATGATGACCTCGGCCTTGCCATAGACCTGGTCCATGCGCTCGCGCCATTGGCTCCATTTTTCGTTCGAGGAGGGATCGCTCGGATCGGCGCCGGGCTCGGTTCGCGACAGGTAGTATTCTTCGCGATAGACGAACATGACGACGTCAGCATCCTGCTCAATCGATCCCGATTCCCGCAAGTCAGACAATTGGGGGCGCTTGTCGTCGCGTTGTTCAACGGCACGTGAAAGCTGCGACAGTGCTATGATCGGTACGTTGAGGTCTTTCGCAAGCGCCTTCAGGGAAGTCGTGATTTGCGTAATCTCCTGGACCCGGTTCGCATTTGCGTTGCCGCTGGTGACTGTAATCAGCTGCAGATAGTCGATCACGATCATGTCGAGCCCGACAGAGCGCTGCAGGCGTCGGGCGCGAGCGGCCAGTTGGCTGATCGAGATACCGCCTGTATCGTCGATATAGAGCGGCAGGTTTTGAAGCTCTTCGGTCGCTTCACGCAGTCGTTCAAAGTCGCTCTTGTCGAGATCGCCCTGACGAATCCGATGGGTAGTGATGCCAGTCCGCTCGGCGATGATCCTTGTTGCGAGCTGTTCGTTCGACATTTCCAGCGAGAAGAAGCCGACAATTGCGCCGTCTACAGTCTTCTTCGAGCCGTCATCTTGCACTTCTGCGCGATAGGCCGCTGCGGCATTGTAGGCAATGTTGGTTGCAAGAGAGGTTTTCCCCATTGAGGGGCGCCCGGCAAGGATGATCAAATCAGATCGGTGCAGTCCGCCCAGCTTCTCATCGAGATCGCGCAGCACGGTCGGGATGCCGGCAATCTTGCCTTCGCGCTTGAACGCAGCTTCAGCGTTCTTGAGAGATTCTGTCAGGGCTTCGGAGAAGGTCGTGAAACCGCGACCCGACGAGCCGCGCTCTGCGAGGTCGAAGAGCTGCCGTTCAGCCAGTTCGATCTGGCGTTCGCCATTTTCTTCCGGAGTCGGGTTCAAGGCGCGACCCGTCAGTTCGCTGCCGATGCCGACCAGCGACCGTCGCATGGCAAGGTCGCGGATCATCCGTGCATAGTCGCCGACTTCCGGGCCAAAGGCTGCTGAGTCGAGCAATTGCTCCAAATACCGGGCGCCACCAATTTCAGTGAGTTTTTCAGCCTTTTCGAAATGCTCGCGCAGCGTGACGCCGTCTGCAATGCGGCCCTGCTGAATCATCGTTGCCGACACGTCGAACAACTCCTGATGCGCTGGCGCATAGAAATCTGAGGGCCGCAGGATATCTGCCACGCGCTGGTAGGCGTTGTTGTCGAACAGGATGGCACCCAGCACTGCGGCTTCCGCCGACAGATTGTGGGGCGGCGCGATTGTGGCAGCGGGGGCATCATCTAGAGGCATGCGATTCTTTTACCTTACCTGCGACGCGAATTCATCGCCTTGATGCGGATTGAGCTGCGCAATTCACCGTCACTTCACAAAAAAAGGGCCGCGGCTGTGGATAGCCGCGGCCCTCAATTCGAATTTGCAGAAGACTATTCTTCGTCTTCGCCGCCGGCTTCGGCGCGCTCAGCAGCAGCTTCGGCGAGTTCGCCAGCCTGCTCTTCAGCGAGTTCCTGGTTTGCAGCCTGGAGCGAAGCAACGATGTCCTCGCCTTTCTCCTGGCGTTCAGCCTCTTCAGCGGAGCGGGCGATATTCGCCTGAACCGTGACGGTGACTTCTGCGTGCAGGCGAATTGCAACGTCGTACAGGCCGATGGCCTTGATCGGACGGTTCAGGCGTACACCCGAGCGTGGTACGGCGTGACCTGCCGCTTCAGCCGCATCAGCAACGTCGCGAGCAGTAACCGACCCATAAAGTTGCCCCGTATCGCCAGCCTGGCGAATGAGCGTGAAGACGGTGCCGTTCAGCTTTTCAGCTTCGGACTCGGCAATTGCGCGAGCTTCTGCGTTACGAGCTTCAATGGCTTCGCGCTCAGACTCGAAGCGAGCCCGGTTACGATCATTGGCGAGCAGGGCTTTGCCCTGAGGGATCAGGAAGTTCCGGGCGAACCCGTTCTTCACATTCACTTCTTCGCCGATTTTGCCGAGGCGTTCGATGCGTTCAAGA